>OMLO01004834.1_pt1 | contig 11288 bp, 4 predicted proteins | sample 1674811 | NCBI WGS metagenome assembly OMLO01 (sample SAMN06265003, study PRJEB25207) | coral metagenome | isolation source: Coral host | place: Mexico:La Bocana,Puerto Morelos, Mexico | collected 2008-11-13 | reverse complement strand
CCGTTTTTCACTCGGCTTCAAGTTGGGCCCAGCTCCGGTATGAGACATGGATTAGCCTCACAGCACAGTCAATTGCATGGACACCATACTCTAATCATGTCTCGGTTCATTTGGGCCCGACATCCAGACTCGAGGAATAGATGCCATTTTCAGGGCTGACCAGACAAAATGAATGGTCTGAGACGAGTAGGTTCCAATCTTCTAATTGAGCCAAGTCTCGCATAGTTCATCAGCGAGTTGGCCATGAGAGACCATCATCCGCTTCAAATTCAGGCGGTTGATTTATATCCATTAGAGGATGTATGGGTTTACCCTGCTGTTGTCTAAGTTTCTGTTGCTTACGAGCAGAAATAAACTCATCATTAAATTTCACAATCCAACTCTTTCGGGAATTAAACAAAGCCCAAACACGAAAAGCTTCATAAGAAACCTTGGTAACACAATCAGACAAATTCAAATCGGAGGGTACCCAAGTGATATAGCACTGTGAACCTTCTCTGGTACCATTCTGAACGCTCCTAAGTTCTACCCCAGTCTTAGCGTTTGACATTCCAAGTAAGGGGGAATCGTTGTTAGACAGTGCATCATAACAACCTCTTGAGTCAGTTACTAGAAGTGACTCAACACATGCAGCCAATTCATCGGCATTTCCTCTCAAAAGACGCTTTCCATGAAGTAGCGCCCAAAAGAGCCTTGCTTTCCAGCCCTTGTCTTCGGTTTCGTAAAGGGCCTGAGCTTCAGATCCATTGCTACCTCGGGCAGGACGGTCAAGTTTCCAAGACCGATAATCAACAACAGACATTCTTGCTTCTTTTCCAGTGAGTATAATTGGTGATGCTACACCTGTGATATAACCACCAGTGTCACTACCATCAATCCTGTTGTTTCTTGCTGCGTCTCCAAAATGTACAAAAATGACTGTATTCCATTTCAAATCTTCACCAGCAAACGAGTGTAACAGCAAACCATCTTTGCTTGTCTTTCTCAACTCTTTCACAATAGCATTTGCTTCTTTCATCGTTGCTAATGTTGGTTTTGTCAATGCTGATGATGCCAAACCAATTCGACAACAATACTGGGGAGCTGTCTGTATTGCTCTCCACTGAGCCTTCATGATCAAACCCCTGCACTGACTGATTTCACGAGAGGTCAGCTGATCGTCCTTAGGGCGCTGACGTTCATTGTCGATCGTGATCGGCCTCAAATCGTTGCAGAAATTCTCTTGACTCAAAAAGACTGAAAAATCTTGATGTTGATGAATATGCACTCCTGCAAAAACAAATTGTCCTTTCTTCCAAGGTGACCAAGAATACATCTGTGATATGCTTTTGCGAATACGTATCCAGTCACTGTCACCATGGTCCCCCATGATGAGGAAATCATCAACATGTGCACCAACTCTTCCACAAACATCTCCTTTCTGATTATAAAACACCCACATGCATTTGTCAATGCCGTGGACCTCACCACCTAGTCTTGTCAGTTTTTCGTCAGCGTCAAGCCAGAAAATACGGGGTGCATTTGTGAGTCCATATATTGCTCCAATGATTTCAAGTGCTGTACCATATGGAACACCCATAGCTTGTGATATCTCATCTACAGCTGTTGTATATAATTTCTTTTGCAACCCTATCCCCTGCTCTGCTTGTAAAAATGCTGACTTTGCATCTGCTGCCTCTAATAGGTGCTTGTTCAATGCTCCTGCTTGTAATAGTAAATTGCGACCCATACGAGACAATGTAGGTGATGCTGTTTGTAACAATGGTCTTCCTGTCCTTCCATCTCTCTTTGCCAAATCCGGATGCTTATACCCGATCAAAACGATTCGGGCCTTAGCTTTTGCCCATCCGTCTTCTCTGATCACTCCAGGTTGCTCCTTCGACGGATCAGTCCACTCATCAAGTGTCTTCCAAGTGAGCAACCATCTCATTGGCAAATTTCTTTGTTGCAAAACATCTGCTGGTACAAATTCTTTGACTCGTTTCAAAGCCTGTGACGACATGACTTCACTAAGTTCTCTTGCCATTGCCTCTTGCACCAAACTTCGATGTTGATCTGTCAATGTCCTAAAATTGATTTCTTTTGTGCTGCTCATCAATTGTTTCACATAAACAAATCCTGATCTCAAAAATTCCTCATGATCTTCAATGTTCAAAATCATTTCACAAACTTCTTCTTCCTTTTTGCACGCTTGCTCAAAGTCCGAGAAGAGTAGCTGTTCTCGCTCTCGCTCCATCTTGGACTGAGACCTCAACTGCTCCAACTCACGTTGTTGGTGCAGCTTGTGTTCCAACTCACCAATCTTTGCTCTGATCATATGGTACGATTCTTCGGTGATCATCTGTTCACCGTCTGAGGCCAAATCAAAGACTTCAGCTCCTGACGTTTTGCCTGCGAAATCTAGCTCCTCATCTGTAGAAGTAGGAATGGGTGGAAGCTCCATGACTGCCGGCAAACCTTCTCTTTTCCTGTTCTCATTGAGGCTCACCAATTGCTTCCATCTCCACTGTTCCATTTTCACACTTACTGGTTTCTCCTTTCTCTTTCTACTGGTCCTTCTGTCTCTCATCTCTTCCATGTCCTCTTGCCAATGTTGCGGTGGTTGCGCATTGCCACCGTAGGGATCAATCTGCTGACCCTCGCCTTCTTCTAAAGGATGTTCTGGTAGGTCAGGTTCGTCATGTGCATATGTTGGCTCCTTCGTGGTGTCTATCACTCTTGAAGTCTTCTTCAGCAACTCTGTCACCGGCGTAGAAATGGATCTTGAACTCAGTTCTTCAAGTGTTACTTCTTGTTGTGTAGCTCTGCGAAGCTGCTCCGGGGCACAGCGCCACACCTGAGTTCCCATCAAAACCCAGTAAACCGCAGGTTTATTCTCTGCAATGATTGCTGGTTCCACCATAGCAACTCGACCTGGTCCTACAAAACGAGGCTCTGGATTGAATGACTTTGTCTTTCTGCTACGCCAGATTGCCGTCCGCCATACACAGACCCATTCTCCGACATGGAAAATTCTCACATCACGTGGTGCAGCATGCTTCAGTTTGGTCCACGCTTCATTCGCTTGGCACTGTTGCCAAACTCTCTCAGCATCTGCTCTGAATCTGTGAGTCATCCAAAATTTGTATGGGATATGTTGTGTATGTGCGTTGGCATCCAAAGGTGTAGCTGCCGAATCATCCCAATTGCTAGGCACACCATATGCCCATTGGATAGGGGTAAATCCCTTCACCTTACACATGTTGTTGTGACTATTCACTGCAAGTCCTGCACAAACCTCTGGTGATAGTTCAGGATGTTGATTGCGAAGTCTCCTCATGACATTCTTGATCACTCTATTCATTGACTCTATGGTGCCTGACTGCCAATGTGCTTCACCTGGTGCAACACTGACTCCAATTCCAGCAAGTTGCAAGAATTCCACAAAGTCTCCGGCACCTAACGAAGTCTGAGGATCAACTGTCACCCACATAGGTCTCGGACGATGCAATAACCAGCCTTCTACAAAAGCTTCTGCCAACTTTCTTCCTGAATCAATGCCAGCTTCTCCAACCGGACCTTTCCACACCAGACGGATTGAAGTGAATTTCATCACCACATCAGTCATAACCAGGAACCGTGCTTTGCATCCATGGGACGGAAATACCAGTTCCATAGTGTCTGCAGCAACTACTTGCCACGGAGATGGTTTAGCTCCCAGCGATACTGGTAAAACTTTCTGCTCTCCACGTGCTGTGTCCACACATGCCTGGCACTCCAACTCCGCTGCTAGTTTCTGCATCCACTTTGGCATGCCCTTCTCCTTGCAAAGTCGAACCAAGGCACGGTTTGAAGGATGACCTGCTGCTCGATGAAGTTTATGAAGTAAGGCTTTGGCTCTAGCTCTCTGCTCTAAAGTCACCTTCTCTTCATCCTCCGGCTGCATTGTCTCATGGCCACTCGGTGATGCATCCATAGGTACATCATCATCCATGGCGTAGAGCTCCTTCACAATGTCCTCGGTCCAGTGTTTGCTCTTTTCTTTCTTGTCTTGTTTGTTCCATTGATCCGAAATCATGTCAACCATTCGGCTTGGATAGTAAGCTGTGGCTGCCACTGCCTGACTGCCAATGCCTATGATACCGCCAGCTCGATGTGAATGGCTGCCGTCACACAAAGTAGTGCAACGATCGTTGAACTCCTGGTCATTGGTCATCACCCACCAGGCCTTGTTGAGCTTCTCACCATCTGGACTCTGGACATCAAACATGCATCCATGAATCTCTGTCCAATACAACCGAATGCCTCGACGTTGCATCGAAACAACAAATCTCTGCATCTCCTCAAGGTTCCAACCAGCATATGCACTCTTAGGCCATTCCCAGTAGAAACGAAAAGAGCTATCCAATGTCACTCCTTCCTCAATCACAGACAAAGCGTTTCTCACTGCTTTCCTTGCTTTACCTCGTCTTTTCCTCAAAAGTTCAATTTGTTGATCAGTACGTTGATTGATGTTTTGAATATTGGTCCACTCTGTGCATTTCAAACTGAACCATCCTCTCTTGGGTCTCTCACTCCTCAGTTCCTTCTTCAAACGTGTGACTGTCTCCTCTTTGAAGATGTCATATCCATTCTCCAAAGTCTTTCTCAGTGCCTTCATGCCTCTCTTCTGGCATGACATAGTCAAGGATGAATCCAACCGACAACACACCTCCCATATTGTCTTAGAGGCGGTGTCGCAGTCCTGCAAAGCTGCGACGATTGCAGCCTTCTTGAATTCACTAGCCGCTTTCCTCAATTGATCTCTTTCCACAACTGAGGTTTCACGACCATGGGCCTCATGGCCCTCGTAGTGCAAAGTGTCGTGGTGCCCATCTTTGGAAGATCCTATGCCACCGGTTGGCGGCTTTTCCTCTTCTCCTCCGGCTCCACCATGACTGCATTCTCGTCCTCGGAGTCCGCAGCCGCCAGATCCACCTTCAAGGGCTCCTTCTTTGGAGATGGCTTGTAGCCGCTGTCCTTCATGCCTTTCTTCTCCACAATCTTCTCCTTTGCCACAATCGTGATCATTGCTTTGACCTTCCTGGCAGTCAAATCGTTCTCCTCGTGGCCATCCATGCGAAGGCGATGAAGTGCCTCCTGGACATTCTGCACCAAGTTGACCTGTGTGGTCTGTGCTGGTGCGTCCTTGGCCGGTACATAACTCAACCTCACTCCGCACTTCTGACACTCCAGCCACTTTCCAAAGCGGTTGTTGCCCCAAGCTCCTTCGTGTTGACCCTTGCACGGCCAGCATTCTTTGGACATCCTGGGATCCCTCAAGTCTGGCCCCATTGCACGAGTCTCGTCGAAGACTGTCTTTGGAGCCGCTTTGGATGCTGCCTTCTTCTTGGCTACTGCAGGCTGCTCTGAAGATGCCGCGGTCTGCTGCATCTCTGTCAATTGCTCCTGCATCACCTCTTTCATCATCTTTTTCATTTCGGCTTTCATGTCTTCTGTCATGATTCTGCTCAAAACTCACTGACTTAGCCTTTGCAGTCTTGTGATCTTGAGTGGAAGTGGCTGAATCGCCAATCAAAAATGCTGCATCTTTTTCTGAAATACCAAAATGGTCTGCCATTGAATGCAAATCTGTGCCGTGAACATCTGAAAAACTCACAAAAGAATGTTGAAAATCTAATGAATGCTCGGCTTCACCGAGATCCACTCCACGCATATCAAACATCCACAAGTCATGCACTTCTGCAAAATTAGTGTTGTTTGAAAATTGTGTCAAACGATTGGTCCTGGAATGTCCACTGTTGTCGACCCAGATGCGATCCGTCGCCTGTTTGGGCCTTGCATTCATGGCGCTGGTTGGCGCACTACCTGAAGAATTACCACCTTGTTGCATCATGGGTGGTTTGAAAATGTCTTGTACATAATCAATGAGCAAGTGTCTCTTCTTTGTGACTTTCAACTCACGTTGGAAACCGTTGATCAAACACTTTCCACCTTTGCAACCCAACAATGCATCAAGTTTCATCAGTTCTCTCATACCTGTCAAAACTGGAACCCCAGGAGATGGTAATGAGAAAATGGGAAGTTCAATGCCTTGATGTTTCAACACTACTTTGTAAAGAGCTTGACCCCACTTGCCATTACCATACCGAAACCACGGACGGTCTGAAGTGAAAACTTGCATCGTGGCCTCTGGGAGTTCTCGCATGACAGTCTTGCAAAGAGCCTGAACCGCCCACTGTCCACCTGCAGATGCTGTGGCACCTGTGTCGATGATCGATTCTGCTTCTCCGAGAGGTTCAGGGTCTTCTGCAAACACTGACTCATCAAGTGGATAGAACTCATAGTCCAAGCCGCTACCCACATAGTTGATGCTCTTGCTAAAGCCCTTGTTGGAGTTGCCCTTGCCCTTGCCATAGTTATAGTTCTTGCCAAAACCACCTTTCTGGAAAGGTTGGCCCTTTCCTTTCATCCATGATGCATCCTCATAGTAGTTCACCTTGCCCTTGTTCTTTGACGAGCCTTTGAAGCCCTTGTAGGAACTAGTTGGTTTGGGTTGTCTTTGCTGAGGTGGTTGATTCCATCCTCTGTCCTTTGCTGCCGCCGCCACTGCTCGGCGTGCCTCCACCAGATTGCGAGTGTTCTCCGCCATGAGTGCCTGAAGTTCAGACATAGATCGCTCAGCCTCTTCCTGTTCTTTCAGAAGGTGTGCCACTGTCTCATCTTGGTCTGATGTCTGCCCTGTAGATTCTTCGGCAGGCCATGATTCGACACCTCCTTCATTCCAATCTGGTGACTGCCACCATGCGTCTTGATGCCAGTTTGAGGCATCCCACCAACCATTGTCTCCTACATAGTCCATAGTTTCATGATCTCCTGTCCACGATCTAGAGTCATCCCACTCCGAGTTCTCGTAGTAGGAGTCACCTGGATCATCTTGCTCCATAGCGTAGGCAGAACCTTTCTTGCCCTTTCCCTTTGGACCACGAAAGTCATGATCCAATGGAATCCTATGTGCCTTCTCTTCAAACATAGAAAGCAGCGCAGCACGGATATCTGTGTATCCTAGTTTGTTCCTTGTCGCTGCTCGGACAATTCTGCGGTCTTCATCTGTCATTGTCGACATCTCCAACAACATCCAACCCCGGATAACATCCAGAGCAGCTAAGGGAATTAACCCTTTTTCCATCAACCGTTGCACCAGATCTTTCCCCTTGGGAGCTGGAGGATCGGCTGTCGAAGCTGCTGAAGTCGAAGATTTGCTTGGCTCATGAGATCGAGGTGCAGATGAAGACAAAGGAACACCTTGCTTTCTCGGAGTAGGAGTCCTCTGAGAATGGGTGCTAGCTTCTGCTTCTGATGCACTAGTTTGACCGCCATCATCGAAATCTTCTTCTGGACCAAAGTATAGTGAGGCACCTTCCTTCATCCCACAGAAATCCCGAAGTTCAGATAAGGTTACTTCATAGCCATCAAAATCTAATTCTTTTTCACGAAGCAACCGCTGAAGCGCACGAATCATCTCGTCATGCACCTTGTCTTCCCTTATCAAGAAGCTTGGGATTGTCTCATTGGGTCTTTTGCGAAGTCTCCTATAATATCCACCAATCTTGTTGCCAGCACCTGGTAGAGCTTGACGGTTCAATGGTGAAGACTCCAAGTATCGCAAAAGCTTTTGAGCACTATCTTGGGTTGTGAAATCTTCCGGATCTAGCTTGTACATCAATTGTACTAGAGCCGGTTGTCCAGATTGGAGTGCCTTCCTAATAATCTTTGCCCCTAGCAATGCACGATCTTCCTTCTTGCATGAACTATACGACCATTTCACTTCATGGATGAAATGGCTGAAAGATTCAGGCTTGCCATCCCACACCGGAACCAAGCTCCAGTTACTATTGTTTGGACCGCCTTGGCCATCCATCTTTCGATCCCTGATCGAACAAAGCTCCGCGCTACCAATTCACTTAGTCAAACTTCATCCATAGCACAAAAACACATCTAAACCCGTTTTTCACTCGGCTTCAAGTTGGGCCCAGCTCCGGTATGAGACATGGATTAGCCTCACAGCACAGTCAATTGCAGAATCTATGCTCATACGTGGTCTAAAGTCTTCATTTGAAGACTCGTCATCCCCTGCCTACAGATTTCTTATGACCAAGCTGGCTCAGGGTCGGCAGATAGAAACATTCCATGGTTCTACAGCAGTTCAAATAGACACGTTGCCACATTCGTTCAGCAGAACTGCTCTCTAGACTGTACTCGATTCACAGGAAATTGGTTTGTCGATGCTTTTTGGGGCCTACTGAGACTCTTTGGATGTGTCCAAAACAATCGTGCCCCTCACAATTTGTTTCAGAAGCTAAGGAACGTGTTGAAGGCATCATCACCACCACCAATGGTCCTTGGTTTCCAATGTGAGCAAGGCGTGGCTCCTTTGGATGCCATCAATGGAACAGTACAACAAAACCTATGCAAGCGTTCAATATCAGTCCTTGATTTTTACCCATGATGATATCTAAGTTCTGAAAAGCAAAAATTGCATAGCTCTCGCTAACGTTCAATCAGCACTCTACTCATTCTACTCTTTCTACTCTTTCTACTCATTCTATACTCATAGTCATGGCTGACAGTGATCTCAGTCTTGATCTTGCAAAATGATGAATCCACTATCAAATGCTAACGCTACCTTAAATTTCTCGTAGCAACCAACCTCTATATAAGGCTGAGAGTCTTGTCGGATGGCATCTGTCCGTCAGGTTGAATACCATGCTCCAAGCCTCCACTTGCACGGCCAAAAGATGTGTAAAAACGAATGTTGTCTGAGAGTAACTTGAGGTCCCCATGGGAACTGTGTGCCATGATGAAAATGTAATCTAAAGGTACATTCAGACACACGGCTCCTTTTCATCGTGCATGCTTTGGCCAAGAATATGATTGCACTATATACTGATGACCCGCGCTGAAACAAGTAAGTATTGGTCAAGAAGGCCAATCCCCAAAAATGGTACCCCACACATAGGAACCAACCCGGAAGGGAGATGCTGAATAAAGGCATGAAGACTTTCTGCTGAACAAGAAGCAGAAAAGCTCCCAGCAAGCATTCCTCAGCAAAGTTGAGTTGACTCTGGAGAAAATGCCTCAACTTTTTGACTTGCCAATCTTTGGAAGGAGTACCATCTTATCATCAGAACACCCAACAAAATGAAAAAGGTCGTCAATTTCATCAGACAAGCTTCCCAATCTGAACTCCGCCCTGGCGCAGGGCGTGCTCGAGAGCGTGTGAGGGCGCAGTTGCTAGACAGAAATTGCACGTTAGGTTTGATGGACTTGCATCTTGCGATTACCAGTTGATATGTCAGCCCTTAGAAAATGTTCATCTTACGTTTATCGGCGCATTTGAATATAATGATATGTATATAGTGGGTTAATATCAATATATTTGCAAATACATAGTAAATATATAGATATATAGTATGTGATATGTATATCATGTTTCCTTGCCAACAAGTCATAGCTTTCCACTTGATCATCGTATTCACAACATTCCATGATTTGCTGCATGGAAGCATGTTGGGCAATAAGGCATCCATAACCATCACAGCTACAACCGGACCAAAATGACCAATTCCACAGTTCACCATCAACTGGACAACTCTGTGTTCAGAGACCCTTCCTGCAACATAAAGCCCGAAAAAAGTGCCCAATGCGTGCATTCAACAGTCATTGATTCCTTATTTATATAACGGACTGTCAAATGCTTAATGCCTAATGATTTTCTATCATACATCCCAGATTTGAATTAAGAAATGTATGTGGTATCAACCAACTCATGATTTCCCATTAACACTCAGCGTGACCCAGTGCCTGTCCAATGTGGATGCAGATAGCCTCACGCATGGCGACTTTTTTGAAGGTCTTGGAAACTTTGAAAGTGTCGGAAGCACACCGTGCGATGTGGTACACCTCAGGCACTCTTGAGCCAAATCCCACCGACCGCATCTCTGATTGCATCATGCCTTGCACGCCAAGAGGAACATTTGCGACAAACTGATTTTGGTTGAGCAACACGTGCGTACCGTGCCACCCCGGAGGTATTTCTTCAAAAACGATGCAACATATGTATCTCGCAAAAGAATTCTAATCTGACAAAATTACGGGAATGGAACACTCAATCCTTGATTCCAAGGAGTTTACACACAGTATCACCAGCTACTGAAGCAAGTCCTTAGCACATGCCAGAATACATACGCACTGCCCTGCAACCTTTTGTTCTTTCTCGAAAACACGGAAGTGAATCCAAAACAAAATCCCCTCAACATTTTATCCGGCCAAGGTCCTCATTGATAATTCGACCTTTTGAACCCCTAGTTCTTGGTTTCGGAAACCAAAGTCTGAAATCGACACTCCGTCTTCTCCAAGTTGGATCAATGCAACACTGGTTTTTTCAAGGATTTCACACAGCGTGCAACCAGTTGGTAAACCAGCGGTTGCAACGTGGCAAGCGTTTGCCCAGCATTATTTTTTCAAACAACACACTTTGTGAAAGGCATCACTCAAGGATGGACAAAAAAAACAAATGGCGTTGCTGCGCAAACATTGCCACGCAAATTCTGCAAATGCCAAAGCAACTTAGAACTCGTCGCCGTAGCCTTCCTCCTCTCCTTCTCCTTCCGCTGTTTCAATACCGACCTCTTCGTAATCCTTCCTTAGGGTTTCCCAGGCGTTACAAAAATTGCGGGAACTACTCTTTCAAAACATGACGGAAACACAAATAAAATTTGAAACATCCCAAGAATGCATTTCACCTTTGTGGCTAAAAATTTATAATTGTTTTGTCACACCATCATCTTTGTCAACAACACTTCAGTACGGAAATCGATTGCACATTTTCTTTTCTGCTCAACTGAAAAACCCAGTAACATGGCAAACTCCTTACACACACGCTTGCACCACCATGACAACCCTGCGAAAAACCAACCTCTCAGCCAACCCGCCAACCCAACTTGCAAGCAAATCTCTCAAGGGCTGCAAGGTCCTCGCGGGCCTCGGAGAACTCTCCCTCCTCCATGCCTTCACCCACATAGTGATGAACGAAGGCACGCTTGGAATACCTGACCGTTATATCTATTTGAGCTGACGTAGGACCTTAGTGATCACTAGGCCAGGAGGTCGTTGGTCTAAACATCTTCTCGCACCTGGGCTCGCACAGAGGCCAAATGCGTGAGAACTGCTTTTGCATAAATAGTGCCGCGTGAAATCACGGGCCAACCCAATCTTCTTTGCATGATACTGTCAGGGATTTCTGGACG
>OMLO01004833.1_pt1 | contig 11288 bp, 9 predicted proteins | sample 1674811 | NCBI WGS metagenome assembly OMLO01 (sample SAMN06265003, study PRJEB25207) | coral metagenome | isolation source: Coral host | place: Mexico:La Bocana,Puerto Morelos, Mexico | collected 2008-11-13 | reverse complement strand
ATCTGCCGCCGCAATTTGGACATTGAGAGGCCAACTTACACCAACCTGAACCGACTGATCGGTCAGATTGTGTCCTCCATCACAGCCTCTCTCCGTTTTGATGGTGCTCTGAATGTGGATTTGACTGAATTTCAGGTTGTTTTTAGTAATATTAGGTGTTAATTTTGTTAAATTCGTAATGGATATTATTGACCCATTATTGTGAATCTAATGCCATTCGCCGTGATTTCTGTATTCCTATTACTGATTGCCATGATTCTTGTCAGCGTGAGTAGAGTACTGCGCACGTGTTAACTAATATCATAACACGTGCATGCTTAACCTTTATTTCCATAAATTTTATTTCTGTAGACCAACTTGGTGCCATACCCACGCATTCACTTCCCTCTGGCCACCTATGCTCCTGTTATCTCTGCTGAGAAAGCTTACCACGAGCAGTTGAGTGTTGCAGAAATTACCAATGCTTGCTTTGAGCCAGCCAATCAGATGGTTAAATGTGATCCACGTCACGGCAAATACATGGCCTGCTGTCTGCTGTACCGTGGTGACGTGGTACCCAAGGATGTGAATGCAGCTATTGCAACAATCAAGACCAAGAGAACCATTCAGTTTGTGGACTGGTGTCCAACTGGATTTAAGGTTGGTTTCAAGTCTTCATGAGGCATTATCAATCCTTATCATGTTTTTCCCAGTTCAGCGAATTCCATGATGTTTACAGCGTCAGTAATCATTGTTCGTTAGATCATTTGGGATACAAATGAACATCTACATTATCTTTGGCAATGTATAAGTTTGTGGTCAACAATTTAAACTTTTAAATGGAATGATCTTCTGTTTGCAGGTTGGAATCAACTACCAGCCTCCCACAGTTGTTCCTGGTGGTGACCTGGCCAAGGTTCAGCGCGCTGTTTGTATGTTGAGTAACACCACTGCTATTGCTGAGGCCTGGGCCCGTCTGGATCACAAGTTTGATCTGATGTATGCCAAGCGTGCTTTTGTCCACTGGTATGTGGGTGAGGGTATGGAGGAAGGAGAGTTCTCTGAGGCCCGTGAAGATTTGGCAGCATTGGAGAAGGATTACGAGGAAGTTGGTGTGGATTCAGTTGATGCTGAAGGCGAGGACGAAGGAGATGATGAATACTAGGCATCTTTTAATGATTTGGCAGAAAGTGTATTCTTAAAACTGAGCATTAAAGATGTGTTTGAGTTTACGAGTACTAGACAAGTGGATACCATCACAGATTTCAGCTATACTGCGTGTTAAAAATTCACATTAAAAAACTGTTTCGCTAGACTGTATATGTAGCAGTATGTATATGTAGTATCTTGAGAGGGCGATATTTCCCCATGCCACAAGGTTATACGACACGAATTTTTCTCGTATGTAAATCAAACCTAACACTTCGCATGTGAGTTACAAGTTTCAATTAACCAAAAACATTCAACTATGTAATTGCAACTGAAATGTCGTGCGTCACAATGGCCGTGTGCCAAATGCAATGCAATCAGTCTGATCAATGTCTTCCATTATTTTGTAGCTGGGATTTGTGATGAAGTTTCATCACAGTACAGAACTGTTTTAATGGCGGACATCTTGACGCAACAAGGGTTTTTCGTCGGAAAACAACTTTTTTCTAAAAGAGCTGAGGGATTATAAATTGTTTCGGGAATAGCAATATGGCCGTGGCGACATCATGTGAAAATGATCAGTGCAGTGCCATCCCAAGAACCTAAGCATCCATGAATGGTCAGAAGGGACGACAAACAAATTACTTGTAATTCACCTGGAGTGCGTAAGTCTCCGCCCTAACAAAGGCCTGTGTTTCTTCTCCTTCACTGATTTGCTTCTCAGGTTAGGTTCTTTTACATAGTCAGTTTTAGAAAATCTTTAAGGCGGCACACTTGCACCCCCTCCGGTCATCAGTAATTCTAAAAGTAAATTGTTCTTTATAACAGAGTACTTTATAATAGAAACATGCTAATAGATAAACTTGACACCTTCGGAGGAGTCTGCAGTCAAAATGCATTCCAAGCTGTACACCAAGTGATCTTGTGCTGATCTTGTGGTTTACATTAGGAGACTCTGCTGGGACTGTCAATACCTTTGCCCTTTTGTATACCATTCATACACAAAATGTACCCCTTTCCGCTATGTCTACCTTTTTTAAAAGGTACCCCTTTTACATATACCCCTTTTCATACACTTCTCTAAATCCTTGGAATAAAGTTTAATTAAAACGATGAAAAACTACTGCAAGGTTGATAGAACGTCGCATATTGAAAACAAAAAATAATGAAGAATTCATGAACAATGAACAATTTTATGGAAGAATATCAAGTATTATCAGATAGAGTTACAAGGTCCATCTGTTCGAACAAGATAGCCGTAAAGAAATCTCTACCCTTATATTACCTGAAGCTTGAGAAACGTACCCTGTTCGGGCGAAACGTCGTCGGCTCTTTTGGCTTATCGTGCTTATGTTTAGTTTAAAAACCAAGGGAAAGAAAAAATGACATACTTGTGGTTTGGAAGTATTTTTCATACGATTTTATTTCAGGTAGACGATTGTTTTTTTGTTGTTGTTGTTGTTTTTTTTGGCGGGGAAGGAGGGGGGGGTGGGTGGCTAGCCGTGACACATTGCTTCCTCGAAGAGGATTGCGTGATGAGTCCAAAGTATAGATTGTTTTCACTGTCACGCAATAAAAAATGAAATCGAAATCAAGAAATTGCGATGTTATGGAAAATAAGGAAAGATGACACTTCTGCAAATTTTAAATCTGTGCGTTTCCCCAAACTTGAGATAAACGTCGAAATGTTTCGCAGAAATTTACAGATCACAGTATGAAAACGCCATATTGGTCATGGTGTACACCAATATGGCGGTCGGAAAATGGACATCTGCAACGTACTTTGGCTATCTAGACGGCTGATTATCTGTACTGAACAAAGAAGCATTCACATTAGCACTTTTGCTAAACTTTTAAAAAGGTCATAAATCATAACATAAGTATATAAGTATATAAACGCGATCGTCTCTGGGTCACGAACCGCCATAACTCTGAAATTCGAAATGCGTTGGTTTCCAAACGAAGCACCCTAACGAGCTGAAAAATTGCAAACAGAGAAAAAAATATACCTTGCATATGCAACCTCGTTCCCAGGGAACCTGGGAACGAGGTTGTGCATAGGTGGCTTTTAGAAAATGATGACGTCATGAGAAACGATGTATTATGGGATATGGTGGGGTCAGCAAAGATGTCTGCTAATTGCGCGAATCCTTCAAAAACATTTTATGGTCGTTCCCTGCCACAAAATCTGATTGATTATCGCTCTGCGGAATCCAAAACTCGCTTGTGTCGTGCTCTACAAACTGGTTATGCTGTTCCATACCTCTCTTTGTCGTCATGCTTTAATACTCAAGCTGAACCGGCGTACTGCGGTGTCAGTACATTGGCCATCATTTTGAACGCGTTGCGGGTCGATCCCCAGCGCATCTGGAGAACTATTTGGCGATGGTATTCAGAGGAACTTCTAGACTGCTGTCGTCCTTTAGAAGATGTGAAGGAATTTGGAATTACTTTGGAAGAATTCGTTTGTTTAGCAGAGTGTAATGGGGCTTCTGCAATCCTTGTGCGACCTTCTGACACTGAAGAACAATTTGAAAAGTTTGTCCAAGCGTTGGAGCAAGTTTGTAGTGGAGGAAGACAGGAAAAAGGTGAAAACTTCGACGAAGAAAACCCTGAAGAGATTATGGCCATATCGTATTCACGAAAAACTCTTGGACAAACCGGGGATGGTCATTTCAGTCCCATTGCTGCAATGGACAAAGAAACCAGTTCTGTGTTGTTGCTTGATACAGCTAGGTTTAAGTATCCGCCATATTGGGTTCCAGTTGAGCTGCTTTTTCAATCAATGTTACCACTGGATCGTGCAACGGGAAAGAGTCGAGGTTATGTGACCTTGAAGGCCAGATATGAATTTCAAGGACGAAAAGTATGTTGTACTTGGAGAGAGAACAGAGACGAGGAAAAGACCCCTCAAAAAGATTTACCAGATCCAAAGCCAGCTTATGAGAGAGGCCAGTGCAGTTCAGGGCCCTGTAGTGGTTGTACTGCATCACCTCCTACAGCTGCTCCTACTTGACAGTGACAAATGTAATAACAAAGACACTTATAATGCCTGTAGGATAGAGAAATATTGGGTAGCTTTTTGCCTGACTCAATGTTTAGGTTGAAGAAAGGGTCTGACTCCTCCTCAGTTGTCTCTTGAGACGTCCTGAATGTGTATTAGTCAAGGAAGTTTGGATGAAACCACTCATGTTCATGCTTCAGTTGCTAATATTCAATAGACCTTTGAGACAACTGGGGACGAGTCTGCAGAAAGGGTGCAAGAAAAGGTAAGGCACATTTAGATCTGCATGTGATTCAAGTGGCCCATCACGCCATAGCTTATCCCAGTTTCTGTAGCATGAAGTGACTTACAGTGTTTGTACTCCTCCCTGAATGAGATGCTAGTCCATCACAGGGTGACCCCAGTTTGCCACTACCCATGCATAACCCTGAGTGGAGAGAGGCAGTGAGAGGGTAATACAATGCCCCTGGCCAGGGCTCAAACGGAGTGCACTAACCGAGATGAGACTTCTAACCTTGCTTCCATTGTTAATATTCAATGGAGCTTTGAGACAACTGGCAATGGTGTGAGTAAATGTTAGACTTAAATCTTGTTACCATGACAGGAAATTAGGAGTATTTCTTCTCCCTCCACCCATGGATGGTATATGGGATGCTAGTCCATTGCAGGATTACATTCCAGCCTTTAATCAGTTGGTATTCAGGGAACAACTTTTCAGTATAGAATTTCTCAAATAATAAAAAGTTCCATTTTATTATACACCTGACTAAGAATTACTGTCATTTTTGCATGCATTGGCAACAACACAACTGTCCAACTAGCATTTCACATGTAAGATAAGAGGTTAATAAATTATTTAAAAATAGGAATTATTGTATGTGTATGTGTTAGATTCAGGTAAAAATTAAATTCCTTTGTCTGTTAAGCCTACTTATTCATTGATTATGAATAATTAGGGTTAGAAGACAAAGGAAATTGAGAATCCAACTAGTTAAAATTATTTTTACCTGAATTTAATTTTTAACTACAACATATGCCTTGTTATTAAGGTAGAACTGTATGTTTACTTATGTATTATTCTGTATTAAACATATTTTAGATGTTTAACATAATTACATTCTGCCCTATCTACTCTGCTCTAAGCTGTATTCTTGAGAAGACTCATAACTCTCACACTTTGTCTCTCTACACTGTCCATCTAGCTGTTAAAAGTAAGCATTATGCTATCAACCACATAGATCAACATCCAGTGGATTGCATAATTTGCTTTGTCAACAAGAACCCACTAGACAGCAATATGATCCAGTGGACAGTCTTGTCCACCTAAGCAAAACTGACAGAAACAATTACTTCATGGTTTAAGACACTGGATTTTATAACTTTTAATAATATAATTATCAAACTCCAAGTGCATGTCATGAATGTTTCAGAGAGATTGTTTGTGTTTAAGTATTAAATGTTCCCAGTCTGGAAAGTAATCTTCTTTTATGGCATAGCAGTGTGCTTCTAAGTTCTTTAACTGTGTTCGAATCAATTTAGCCTGTGGACTGTGTGGAACATTCCAGAGAAACACTGCAACTAATCCAAACAGTGCAGCATCCAGAAGGCATGGCTTGTTTCCCATCACAAACTTTTTCTTTCCTAACAGCTGTGATGCAGCCCTCAAGTCCTTCTCTGCAATGCTGTAAATTTCTTCTTCAGAGTGCCGTCCTATCCCATGACTCCACAGGGACGTGGTTACGTGGTAAGATACTAACCAAGTCATGACATATTTCAATGGAATGGGCATCACTCCAAGCAATGGTGACATTGTTCTTGTATCTGTGAGATCAGCCACAAAGCTGTGATACATTAGTGTCCTGTAAGGAATTAATTGCAGCATTACTTTATAATTTTATAGTACATATACCACAGTAACCTGACTAAAATAGGTTCTGAGGAAACCTTTTGAGTCAGAGAATGCTGTTCATTATAACTGTTTATTTCCCTAGAGAAATGAACAAATTTATGCTTAAGTGATACTGTGTTTCTTTTTTCATACCTACATGTATAGCAGTTCACATCAATTCTCTCTTTGAACTTCAGTTTTGACTTTTGGTTTCTACATTTTTGACAACATAACTTAGAGTGTCACAGCTCCTGCAGTAACAAAGTTTGGACTGCGGGAATGGAAGGAAGGAAGGAAGAAGAAAAGAAACCTAATAATTATTTAAAAATTAGTCTATTAACAAGTTTCATGAAAATACTTAAAAATCAAATGTGGAGATTGACACGACTGAAGATAGCTGATACTGTAGAAAATCTCTAGTATCACACTTGCTAAATTAAACTGATAAATGATTGATAGACATCGTACCAGTAAGTATTCTCCTCAAGTGTTACCAGCATGGAGTGTGCAATAGCCTTTTCTACAACACTCAAATGGGCATCTGGGTCAAATTGAAATTCTTCATTGAGGAAACGGACTATAAAGTTAGAATCAGCAACAGAGTTCTCATTGTATTCTATCCATGGAACCTTTCCTTTACTCGACATACTGAAACTGTACTCGCTCTCGTAAGGGATATTGTTCATTCTTAAGTACGCTTCTAACTTGAGACATGGTGGAGAAACATTTAAAACTCTGTTATTTGGTGGCATTTGGTGAAGGACAACCATCCCTTTGCGGCCCTTCCGACTTGACTTTGGTTTCAGTTTTCTGAAAACTAAAATTCCCTGGACCACCAGTAGAAGAAAGATAGAAAAACAAGCGCAAACAACAGCACCGATCAACCTGTTCAAGTCAACCGCCATCTTTGACCTGTGGAATTTAAGGAATTTCGGCTATCTAAACTCAAAACGAGGCCCATGACGTCATTGGACGCCATCTTTCTGTCTAATAGAACGAAGAACGAACGGTGGACCATAACAACGGAATTTTTCATGAATTTTAGCAAATTCAGGCGCAGTAGGGACCATCAAAATGCCGAAAATGAAAATTTTAGATTGCATAAAATAGCCCTTGAGGATTTCCGGTTGGGCCGTTTAAGTTTTTTTCGCGAAAACAGCCATTGAATTATCATCTGTACTTCCAGCTGACACGAATTTTTAACAAATTTTAAACGTAAGTTTTAGTTTTCGTTTATAAAGCTGGACAAAATGGCCGATCCTGCCTCCAGAAAATCAGCAACTCTCAGCCGTCTGCGGTCGCAGCTACGACGAAAGAGAGAATCGTTGGCGGATCAATTTGACTTCAAAGTGTACACTGCTGTCGTTTTCAAAGATAAGGTAAGCCATAAACGTTCTAATGAGGGACCTGGCCGAGTTATTGCAGCAATTTTGTCAGTTAAGTTCTTCATATGGTGCTTGAAAAAGACTTTTGCAATAACTGGCTAGTTACTGTGTGCACATTTACACTTCCAAGCCTAAGTTAATTAAATGTGACTAAGTTAAAATGCTGATCGTAGACCCTTAATTTGATTCTTATCGGTATTTATAATTTTTTGTCAACTCAATGTGCATCCAACATACCTGCAACCTAGGCTCCATTTATATGGTCGTGGGTACCCGAGATGACAACACCCCACTCCCACCCCCCAAGTTACCCTGGACAAGTTAACTTTTCCTTGTGTGGTCGTAAAATTAAAAAGCTGTTAAATGTATGAATTGGGGGGTGAGACAACTTAGGTGGACGAGTTGTACTACCTTGGCAGGCAGGACAACACACTTTGGCTCTTGGCATGGTGAGTGTCACAAAGTGCCTAGATTAAAACATTCCATTTGTTACAGAAAAAAAAGTCTACCCTGTTTGAAATGGCAGAGGTGATTCCTGTGATGACCAACAACTATGAAGACAGTATCTTGAAAGGAGTCCAGGTATGTAAATGATGATGTTGACAGCATCTGTTCATAATGGGTTTGCTCGCACTACCCATTTTCAAAACTATGAACTTTAGGATAAAGATTTCAAGGGCAACTGACAAGGTGATAATTTTGTATCTGACCAAGTATGAGACTGTGTAGGCATGTCTTCTTTGCAGGTTGAGGAGCAATATTCCAACAGTGTGTTGTCTTTTAAAACATCTTTTTCTATATTGATATGATTTTTGATAGGAAAACTGTAGATCAGCATTCTTCATTTGATCAGAAACTAACAATATGTGCATTGTTAATGTACTGTTTTCATTTTGTTTTTCAAGGAAGAGGTGTATTCACTTGAAAGCTCACAACAGTTGTTGGAAAAGGACATTGTTCAGCTCCATGCTCCTAGATATCAGTGTTTGAGAAAAGTATGTAACTAGTCTCTACCTCCACAATTGTCTCTACTTCTTGTAGATATTTTACATTATTATTGTCATTTCAGTAAGGCCCTTGCTTTTGAAAGGAGACCACTAGTTGTTAGCAGCAAGTACAGAATACAGGGTGGCCACTTTTCAGTAGCCGTTTTGCATGTGTCAAAACCATTTTTTAGAATGAAGCATAACATAATTGGTACCATAAACACTGGTGTACAAGCTGCACTTTTTTCCTTAAGTTTTGGGCCAAAATTCGCGGGTGCGGCTTATACACAAGACAACTGCTTTCAGAGGGAGTAAAGGGCTTTTAGGGGTCATAAATTGAACTGAAAACCTTCAGTGAATTAAGATTTTTAATCTTAAACTTTTTGTTAATCATTGCTTTCGGTAGAAGTGATGGCTCGTTAAGGAGCCGTTTGTTTGGAACTTCAGGTTCTAAACCCGAATCTTGTTCGCCAGTAGTTCTTTCAAGCATTTCATTTGCAGTATGTTTGAGCAGTATGTTTGGCATGGAATTCCTCCGCACAGCTGCTTACAAATGCGATCACTTCAACACTGCTTGTCCATAAGGTTGTCAAACTCTCGTTTAGCAACAGGTTTTTCTCTGATCGATGGCTTCTTGATAAACATGCTATCCACGCACAGCTGATGCGAAGTGAACATTTCCATGTCGCGTGGTTACCAAGCTAAAAATCGTTTTGCATTGTTCTACAGCGCTTTATTTTTGTTCAAATTCCATCGTTTTCATTTCAAATGACTTAAGCAATGAAGACAACTGCTGTTAGTCAGAGGGAATAGAGAAATTGATTAAAAAAACGCTTCAAAAGGTATTTTGAGAGTTGATTAACTTATTAATGTCACTGCAAATATTACCAGCTTTTTTTACAAGAGTGCTTTTTCGAAAGTTTTTTTCCAAAATCATGCCTGAAAGTTGGGGGTGCGGCTTATACACGAGTGTTTACGGTACTTTTGTGTTTCAGTGGCCGGGTATTCTGAAGTTTAGCCTACTGTTGTTTTTAAGATCTAAAGGAATTGTACTTAGTCTAGTAAATTATATATTTTGCACAATGCTTTATTTTTTGCACATCAAGCATGCACAGTATGTAACTGTATACAACTGTACATTTGAGTCTGCCAGAGTAAACCTAGCTGGATATAACATTTCATTAATATTTGATCGTTTCTAGGATGTGATTGGATGTGTGCAAGAAATGGATTACTTTCTGTGGCCTCGGGGTGATATTGACAGAATCATCTGTCTGCTGTTTTCACGATGGAAGGGGAATGAAACTTCAGAATATAGACTCCTTCAGGTGACTTACCTCTAAACATACTTTAATAATTAATAAGAAAAAAGACATTGACTGGCAACCACAAAAACTTTAGGAAGATTATTGTTCATTCATTGTAGTACACTGAATCTAACAATCAATCAAAAACTTAATATTATTAATGTGTCACAATTTAGCTAGCTAAGAGGAAACACCTCTCTACTGGGAACAATTTCAATAATCTTCTGCACAACCTCTGGCAACCCTTAAAGGCAGACAGTTCACCTACAAACAAAGGGCCTTTACTATGCAATTTACCATGCCATTAAATTTTCAGAACTTATAAATACACAGGGGCAGATTTAGGAGGGGTTTGATTGGGTGGCTAGCCACCTCCTCTTTGGAGGGGCAAAGAAAAAAAGTGAAAACAGTTATGAATATTATGGAGGAAAAAAAGGCAAAGAGTCTGGTCAGGTACCTTGTTGTAATTTCTACTTTGTGACTGATTGCTACTATTTCTGGTGCAACAGTTTTTTATTCGGTTCCAATTCTCTAATTGTCACTTTTTTGGGGGCATGTCCCAAAAATATCAGCAACCCCACCCCCAAGATACCAGCCTCCACCCTACCCCCCATTAAAGCTCAGGGCTTGAAAATATTGTCATCCAGTTGTCCAGGACAAAAACATCAAGGGGTCAGGCAAGGTTTCTTGAAACTATATCATTAGAAGAGCAAACTATGACTTGCCCAGAACAAAGAGAATTTGAGGGCTAGTTGCCCCAAGGGTAAGCTAGAATTCAAGTTTTTTTTTAGCCGTGCACCCCTGATACATTGTGTGTTAATATATCCATGCCCATGTTTCAAAGAAACTGAAAATTGCTTTTCTCCATGCAGGGCAAGTTTGAATTTGAACCTGGTGACTATGAGAAACAATTGTTGAGACTTCTGAGTAGAAAAGAACACACTGGTTTGATCATTAACAATCCATCACAATCACTGTTTTTCTTTGTCAACAAACATCAGTTGCAGGTAAAAGCTTTTTAGGAAGTCTACCAAGTTATATATCTTAACTGAAACAGTTTGTCTTTTCTTGATCATACAAGTTTAAAGATGGAAATAAATAAATTAATCTTATTAAAATGCTAAAATTTAAGCAGTTGTCAAAATATTTGTAGACCCCAGAGGCTCATAGCATAGTTTTTGTATGAAGAGTGTTGTAACTGTTTTTATTACTCTGTTTATTGTTTTCAGGCTGAAAAGAGTAAAGTTGCAGTGTTCAAGATATCAAGTATCTGTCTTCATATACCACAAGTGAGAGAAAGCTTTAGTTTCTTCTCTTTGATAGAAAGTCTCTAGAGACATATACTACGCTTTAAATGCGCTCCATGTTGGCTCTTAGCCTGGATTTGAAAAGTAAGCATATGAAAATTTCTATGAGGCTCTGAGAGCAACTACCCTTATATAAATTCAGTTGTTTCAATGCAGCAATGCACATATACATTGCTCTGCATTGGGCGTGTCTTCACAATGGCTAGAAATATTGAAGAAAACGGACAACTATTTTAAAAGACATGTTTCGGCATGCTTATGCCATCTTCAGTTTAATAGTGAA
>OMLO01004832.1_pt1 | contig 11290 bp, 7 predicted proteins | sample 1674811 | NCBI WGS metagenome assembly OMLO01 (sample SAMN06265003, study PRJEB25207) | coral metagenome | isolation source: Coral host | place: Mexico:La Bocana,Puerto Morelos, Mexico | collected 2008-11-13 | reverse complement strand
AAACCAAACTAATTTTTAGGATCGCTAACTGTTAATTATTCCACGAGTTTGACCATAGGTATTCTTTGATTTGTTTTCTTTTTCTTTCTTTCTTAGTTTTGTACAAATTTAGATCTTTGAAAAATGGAATGCATCTGAATGTAAAATGATTTTTAGGATTCAAATCAATGTAAATGATTTATGGTGTTTCTCACTTTTATTTCAGTGGTCGGACAAAAGAGGAAGTGCTAAAGAAAGCAGCAGAAAGGTTCAATGTAGCCCCTGAAAAGATCACTCTGAAACAAGGTACAGAAAGTGAATGACTAGCAGATGTTCAAGTAGATGTTCGTTTTCTAGGTATCGGACTGGAACTTGTATACAATGGGAGTTGTAGCCTCAGTTGTTTAACTGTTCTGTTATGATTGCGTTGCAGACGAAGACGTATTAGATACGTGGTTCTCCTCCGGCCTGTTTCCGTTCTCCATATTTGGTTGGCCAGAAGAGGTCAGTTTCCCAATCGAGCTTTTATCCACTAAGCAGTTGTCGTGGTTAAGTCATGATCAGAGGTCACTCCTGTTTGGAGAACTTCAAGTTCCCGTTCCGAGCTGTTTCTGTCACGGACTGCTATAACCTTTTATTTTTAAGTAATTTTTTCCCGTGGTATTTTGACCCTTAAGTATGGACTGTAATTGAAGAGAATGGTAGTCTAATGGTCTGAACTCTAATGCCGAGGAGATGATGTTGTAATTTGCGCCAGACAGTGGTTCGTGGGAACAGACTGCCATCTGTTGTTAACCACACCACTTGCTTGAAGACACACTTAACTTCTGATCCTTGTGCACAACAATCTTTGAAGTAAATGCAAGTAAGATGTGTGCTAAATATATTAATGATTGCTGAGCATGTATTAATTCTTCTCAAAAATAATTATTAGAAAAGGAATGTCAGATCACCTGATATCTACATACAGCTGTAGCGTCGCAAAAATTGCAGCCGCTTTGTAATCGTCTTTTCTTTTCCATTTAGACTGACGATTATAAAGTGTTTTATCCTGGCACGCTCTTAGAAACTGGACACGACATCCTGTTCTTCTGGATTGCCCGAATGGTGAAGCTGGGCCTCAAGCTCACTGGTCAGCTGCCTTTCACTGAAGTGTTTCTCCACGCAATGGTGCGTGATGCGCATGGCAGGAAAATGAGCAAGTCTCTGGGGAATGTTATTGACCCCGTTGACGTCATTAAGGGAGTATCATTGGAAGTGAGTGTTACCAATTCTAGAACACCTTTTAGTTTACAGGACACTGCATCTCTTCTTCGTAATGATACAGTTAAGAGCTCATAAAATTTTGAGCTATTTTTCAAGAACACTTCAGATCTTCATGTTGGACATTTTCGTAGGATAACTTGTTTTCAGGATTCAAAACATTACGTATTAATTCTTACCAATAGCCCTGTTTATTTATATTAACTTAAGTTCTGAAATCTGACTGTGCTCTCCTCAAATCAATGAACAATCACTCCTTTTGACGGAATTGCGTCAAATCTGCCAATTTCGTTAGTGCGTGCATTTCTGGACATAAGTGATCTGATGTGCAAACCTCCGAGGAGTGTCTGTTAGTTCCCAACCCAGGGCGGCAGACACAGATCTTTTTTGGTTGCCACTTACGTCCGTTATGCTTTGTTCAGTGACCATTAATAAAATATGCGTTTTTGTTGTTCCAAGGAACTTCACCTTCAGCTTGAGAACAGTAGTAACCTGGATCCAAGAGAAATAGAACGAGCTAAGAAAGGACAGGTTGGTTGTGCGTTAGTCGTGTTGTTGGTTAATTTCTGACCATAATTGTAGCCATGCTACTATCTCGAGTCTCATTAAATGTGTCCACATTGTAATCCATAAATCCATATTCGTCGTAAGTTATCTTCGGTTTTTTAATCGCATCAAGTCATTTAGCAAATGGAAACCATCGTTTCTGGTTACCAATGGCTTGGACATGTTTCGGTCTGAACGTCCCAAAGTAATTCTTTATGTAGAAGTGGTGTCACTATAATTCATCGCATTTGTACTTCACAGAAAGAAGATTATCCTGAAGGAATTCCCGAGTGTGGTACTGACGCTTTGCGGTTTGCACTCTGTGCTTATACTGCGCAAGGTTAGTCCGCGTTTACAAGGGCAAGTGGAACAAATGAATGTAGACATTCTTGCTTTTTGTACATGACTACACGGTACATTGGATGACACGTGTTTTTCATTCTTTTCTTCAAACATGTTTATGTGACCCTCTTTCGTTGTTTTACAGGACGTGACATCAATCTTGACGTCCTTCGCGTGCAGGGTTATCGTCATTTCTGTAACAAGTTGTGGAACGCCACAAAGTTCGCACTAAGCGGTCTTGGATCGGATTTTAAACCGAACGTCAAACCAGAGGTGAGATACCGCCGGCAAAAGGTGATCATGGTGTTGGATTCAAACTGAAAATTTCACGATGTGAGAGGATGCCCAGATCCTTCTATGAAACGTGCCAGCAGGGAATCATGGTATTTGTATTCATCCTCTTGGACTGGACATGTAATATTTTTTTGATAACTGCTATTGTCACGATTCCCTGCGGCGTGTCACAGAGATAATATTGGCCATTATTAGTCAGTGATGCAAAAAAATGCATCCTAGAAAACTCGGTTTCATATTTGTGAATGTCAGTAATTGTCAACGACGATCATTCAGTTTTCAATGAAGTAACAAACCAGAATTCTTCGCATTTTTTCTACTGGAAATTTGACACACGTAGCTAACAGTGTTAAAGGTGTTGACACGAAATAGTATAGAAAATCATATTGACTAGTTGGAGTACTTGTGGCGTGACTCACACTGTGGTAATTGAAAGATACACTTACTGTTGTTGAGACATCAACTGCTGTTCAACAAGCTGCCAGTAGAGTTATCCTCCTCGTCTGTTTACTTCTTAGCTCATCTTCAGACCTCAATCGCAGCAATTACTTGATTCGCTTATACGGCAGACACTGAAGTGATTTGCACACCAAAACTGTGCAAATAGTCGTACTCTTGTTTACTTTTTACATGAAAGAACTTATGTAGCACACTGTTTCGTGACTATATATAGATTTGAAGCGTCGGAGCGTACTATCATTCTTTTGCCGAACTCGTTGTTACAACTGTTCGTAGTTGCAAGGTGACGGCTACCACGTTTTTCCCGCCAAATGAGCGACGTTACGGCGCTTGCGCGCTGGATGCATTTGTCTTGTGCTGTTTGCTGCATATATGGTGTTTTATCTGCTGAAAAAAAGAAGCTTTATGCCAAGTAGTTTTCAAAATAATGTATTTAATTATTAGTTTCTATTTTCAGTGTCTTTATAATAATTTTTTTTCAATGTCTCTTTACATACATGTAGCTTCTAGGTAACGAGACTCCAGAAGACCGCTGGATTTTGAGCCGGTTATCCTACGCGGAGAGAACATCCAATGAAGGCTTCAGGAATTACGACTTCCCATCAGCTACTACAGCCATGTACAACTTTTGGCTGTACGAGCTGTGTGATGTATATTTGGTAAGAAACTAGTTAGCTGAATAGGGAAAAAAATCGAAATAGCAAAGTCGATCAATAAATGGACCTTTCTGGCGATTCGGTGGCCATTTTGAATTTTACTGTTTCAAGTAGATATTATGGGATGCTCAGGGGACAAACTAGTATGTATTTCCCCGCTAAGCATTCCATAAATAGCTTTTTCAAGAGTGGCTTCCCCATCGCCGAAAAGGTCCATTGGGTCCGTGGCTACGAGACATTCTCGTTGCGGCAGTGTCGCAAACTAGGTTTTAGAAGAGCGTAACTCGTCTGAAAGCATTCAGATTACTTCTGTAAAAAGAGAAAAAATATAGTAAAATGAAAGATAGTGTGGATCAAGGTATCTGAAGCCCTGCTGCTGACCGGTATGAAGAATAAAGTAAGCCCTCTCCTTTCGCGGAGAAAGCAAGGGGTGGAACCCTTATAAAGACACGTGTTTCCTGGGTACTGCCAAACCCTTTAAGTTTTTGTAATCCTCATAGTGCCAAGTTCATTCTCATTTATTTCTGTTGTTTCATTTTACAGGAATACCTCAAACCAGTTCTACAAAGTGACAACAAGGAAACTGTCAACACAGCACGTAACACCCTGTATCCTGTCAATGTTAGCTCATGTTCTCAGTTCTGTTTACCCACTTCACTCTACATACACTGTGTTTACATTAGACCTTTAGAGTTACAAAAATACATTAAATAGTGAAAAATCTGTACCTGTACATTGGTGTGAGCTAATTTTCACCTCCAACCACCCAAGCTCTTCTTGTTGAATTGCAGTACAGAGTCGTCAGTATTGTGAATTGTCAGCCAAATGGAATCGCACTTGCATGTACAGCAGGGTAAAGAAGTCAAAATAAAGTTATACATAGTAGTATTTCTTAACGTTTCCAAGCTACACGTGTTTGGAGAATGGTTTGATCCTTCTCAGTCCGTTTATGCCTTACGTGACAGAGGAACTTTATCAACGATTACCGCGCAGGACTGTGGACTCACCGCCAAGTGTTTGCGTGACACCTTACCCAGAGGAGGTAGGCACCGCTTATAGAAAGCATTTTCTCGTGTGAAATGTTTAACTCTTAAATTTAACACCACAACGACGGGTTGCCAGTGTATTGATCAGTGATCATCTGGCTTAAAAATTTTTTACCAACTCCCCGGGACTTATTTCTTCAGCCCTAAACTTACCTTACCGTGCATTAGGATGTGCTTGGCTAGCACCTGTTGGAAGTGGGGTCCTTGAGGACTAAGGCTATCTCGAGTCCGATCTATGTTCGTCTCTCGAACAGTGACTGGTAATCAAGCCTATTGAGGACTAAGCGTAAAATTTATTTTTATTTACAGCTTCCATGGAGAGACACGACTCTTGAAGATGAGATAAGTCTGTTACAAAGTATTGTGAAAACGATCCGTTCCATTCGTCAGGAGTATAATTTAACGCGTGCAAAACCTGAAGGTATTTCCCCTTCCGTTTTATCCGTTTGCATTGGGCATGCTTTAAATGTCGGGGCGTTAATGTTGTTGTTGTTTATAGTGGCCAATACACTTGGCTACACCTAGCTAGTTCTCAGTCATGCTACTTTCACTGCAGGAAACAGATATAAATAAAAATAATAGGCCAACTGGCGGAAGGCAAACCATTTGGCTGTAGCATGACCGAGAAGCTGAACGAGGGTGTACCGAGGAACAAGTCCAGCTTAGTGGTCAGAGCATGAGTTCAACCCCGAAACCTCCGGAATACAGGTCCGCCGCCCTAACCACTCGGCCAGACTGCCTTCCTTCTCTCCCGTTTTTCGTTTTAATTTAATTTTACTCATTCATCAAGTAGTTCATGCACGGGCGTGTATTAGAAAACAAAAGTAACAAGTTGTTATTGTGTTGACTGTACAGTGTACGTGGTGTTCTCCGAGCAGTCTTTGGCGCAAACCGTCAACAAATACACGGACACAGCGTGCACGCTCAGCTCCAGTGAGAGGTAAATTTGACAGAAATCATGATGTGACCACACACGCTCGCTCCCTTTCTTCTTGTTATCAGTGTTGAGTGTTGAGACTCTGTCCATAGCAGACTCGTGGTGTGTGAAGACTATCGCTATTTTTGTTCATGTTGATAGGATTTACGATTGAATGTTGTTTCAAGCTTCGACAGCTCAGTGCTATTGTGTATAATTATAAACGCGATGATCAAGCAAGTCTTCATCTCTTTTTCTTGTTTATGTTCCGGACAGGATTCATGTTGTATGTGAAGAGAAGCCACCTCAGGGATGCGCCGTGGCTACCGTGTCAGACAAGTGTGAAGTACACGTGCTTCTTAAGGTACATACCCTATACTCTCTTTGAATATCTCCTGGGACAGTGATCTTGACCTGTATTGGTCATGTCTTCTTGTTTGATTCAGACTCGACACCATTTTAAATTCTACTCAAGAACTTCTTAGTCGCATTCGTTTTAACGTGTAACTGAAAGCGAGAAATGAGATGCAGCCAACAAATAAAAAACTCGCCGCCAAAAAACTATGTTGCGTTTTATTCTACGGTGGTATACTCGATTTGAAGTACTCACGAAAGATAACACTCGCATTTCGTCATTTTTAGGGCGTGGTGGACGTAGCTAAAGAAATCACCAAGTTAGAGAGCAAAAAAGAGAAACTGAACGGCCAGCTTGGAAAATTAAGAGAAGCCATGGAAATAGCCGACTACGTTACAAAGGTACAACATTTTCAACGAAAACGATTTCTTAGCCGCGACAATGTGCAACTCAATTCGAGCTTACGCTCACTATATTGCTTTCTTATGCTCTTTGCTCTTTACAAGCGATGTCTCCGGCGAATGAAGGTGGGCGTACTGCTGCTAATTTTAACACTTGTGTTTCCAAACCTTTCAGGTGCCGGAGAATGTTCAACAACAAAATATTGAAAAGGTATCACTCATTTGATTTTCCCAGTCGTGATCTCACTTATCTGATCAACTGATCGAGGGTGCCGGGCTAAGCATCCAAATGTGTATATGCGAACTGAAGCTGTGAAGTAGTAAGTTCTGTTAAGGCAGGCAATCTCAGCTTCGAGGTCGAATAGTCGACTAGAACTGCGCTGTTCTCTTTGCAGACTGTTCGCTATCGAACAACAGTGTCACTTAAGAGTCTAATAACTACAATATGTGGCAATAATTTCTTTCGGGCCGATCGACTTTTACTACAAAAAATAGAGCAGCCAGTTATGCTTATCTAAAGAATTCGAAATTTGAGCAGAAAACTGAGGTACTGTAACGTTTTACTTTTTTTGTCTTGACTTTTGTTTATTTTCTTTTATTTGTAGCTCAAACAGTTGGAGACAGAGCTTGGAAAGATCGAGAAGGCGATCACATCCTTTAAAATGGCAGAGTAATGGAACCCAGTTCACAACCAATGATAGTCAATGAATGATATGTTATAAAAATGTCCAAGTTTGTTTAGCTGTCAGTCTGTTTCAGGCATTTGTTTAGGAGACAGCGAGAAAAATGACGAGCAAAACAAAGGCGAGGGGGGAGGGGGAGAGAAGATACCTGTGATCTTTGTTCTTGTCCTCTATTCTCAGTTTCCCAGTCTCTTCCTCCCTCCCCGCCATCACCCAGCTCCATTTTTGTTCTATTCGTCATTCGCCGTGCTGTTCCAACTACGCGAACCCCTCCGCCAAATCCGCCTACCTAGCTATACTCTAAAAGCGAAGTTGGGTCATTTGTGATACTACAGTGATAAGCCGGTTGGCTCGTTTCGGACGTAGGATGCCTATGGATCTAGACTAGAGAATCTTAATTAGTTTACTATGGTTTTATATAAACCAAAGTCGCTCAACATACACGAAGAGGTGGTATTGAGCCAAATATTAGTTTCATTGTTTCATGTCACTTATTTGTATTAATTTCAATTCGTTTATTTTCAGTTATTTGAATTAACGTGTGCCCGGCCTTACCTTAAATAGGTTGGTTATTTAACTGACGTCTTCACTGTGGATTTTGCTAGAAGAATCCTGTATAGTCGTGAATTTTAATTTTCAATAAAGAAAACTTTAAGCTATGTTCTTGTTACAGTTTGAACTTTTCTTTAGAGTCCCTTTTCAATCCCTTGTAGTTAGCTTGGTATTTTGGAGCATACGCTGTTCCAATACCCTCTGGCCAGGCGTTCCATCTGCGTCCAGGAGTAGCCCTTCTATAGCTGTTAGGCGACGGCCTCCCCCTCTGTTCATTACACTTCGGGTTCCACCAGAGGGCATGTCGGACAATGCTGTCAGTTGGTCACGGATCCATGACCATTTCCCATTCATGATCCGTCGTTTTTCAGTTTTTTTAAGTTACTGATGTAGAACTAGGACAGCATGGAATTTGGACACCTTATCGTATGAATGCTCTTGTTTGGAGCTCTTACGGCGAACATGAAGCTCCATGTTTCGCGTGCAATGAAAGGCATAAGGTGTACGAACTGGGGGACAGAGGGCTGCAGCACTCTTCCCAGCTATACGGAAATTATGTGATTTTTTGGGCAAAAACTCATGATTCGGGTCAGCAACACTTAAGAGAAAACAATTCAATGCTGTAGGCGTTATTCCCAAAACTCCTGAATAGCTTCAGGAGCCTGATAGTTTGTAGTTAAGTTGTGGGATGTGGGAATTGTGAAAGCTTTTGTTTTTCAAGGTCACCCCCCCTCCCCCCACCGAACGAGCGCGCGCATCTACCACGTCCCAACCCTTCTACATACTCTGATGTAAACACACCTTCCGGCCAGTGAGAGCGCGCGTAGTATGTATTTTACATATAACTGCTGCGACATGAAAGTGTGTAGTGAGGCCCTACAGACTGTAGATTGTATGTGGCACAAAATAGCTAGGGTTTCATCAACCAGGCCGCACACACCCCTCAGAGGAACTGCTTACATTTTTAAATGGTTAAACTCGGGTTTTATACAGGCATGAACGTCTGAACCACGTTGTACAGCTGCACAAGCAGTACTGTTCGATGGCTTTTATTTAAATGGTTACATTGGCTTTTCCTTCACAAACACCATTAGTTTCATTAGCACAACGCCATCATGAACTGAACAAGCGAACGATTTATTCTTCATTTCCCTTGATTTGATTATTTTTATTACATAAAATCCCCTTGACTGAAATATTGTTATCATTTTTGCACAATTGTTATGAGAATGGAGTCCCTTATGCTGAAATATTTATTTCCCTTTTTATCGCAGTTCAAAGTACTCTTTTGTTACCCTATCTACGATATGTAGAAAAGATGGCGCAGAGCCTTCTTACGATGAAAATAACAAGTGACTCCCGAAATCCCGCGGTTGTCCTCACTGGTATTTTAGCTGCAAAACTACTTCCATTATTTTTAACTAACTAAACTACACAAGTTCCATTTTTTTGCATTTTAACTGAACGGAAAAAAAGCTCCGAAGCATACGTATTTTTCTCGTTCATTTTAGCTTTTCTCTCCACCTCACCACCTAAAGCACAAAGGACAACTTAATAGTCCAACAACGAGCAATATATGGGTTATAAATAATGTTGATCGAACAAAATATTATATAACTTGTGGTAAATTCTTGCTACCTGTTTTCCAGGCATTGAATCCAGTCTAATTCATACTAACAACTACCATAAATCAATACATCGACATTAGATTTACCTGCGATCAGGCGTCATTTTTTTTTCTAGATAAGGAAGGTATGATCGCAGGTTATTGTATAAGTTAACTTTTTTAAGGGCATTGTTTTCAGTACAATTTCTCCAATATCCCACTTGTGAATGTGCCTTGTAGTTCAGTTATAAATCTTCGGAAGCCTCAAAACGGAGCCGCGCCTGAAAAAAAAAAACACGATTTGTGGAATCATTGATTTGATCATTATCTTTTACACGATCAAGTCCGTTTTGATTGATTCTCTTCCTTATTGCAGTCGACAATAAAACAAAAGCAATAATCCAGGAACGTTTTTCATTTGACCAAAATTTCTGGTTTGCATTTCGTAAACTTTCAGATTTCAAAGAAGAGCCTCGCGAGGTATACTCAAATATTCGAAAATTTCTTACCAGGAAATTGCGTGTCATTAGATTTTTTTTCCGGAATTTCCAGAACTTTCGGTTGAACGGTTCGCATTTCAGAAATTAACAAATTTGGGATTTTCCGGAAATTTACATATCGTCTGCGCCTGTTCCGGAGTTTTGGTTGAATGGAAACCACCCCAGTCCTACGCGCACTCAACACTCCTGAACCTAACAAATCTTTTCATAAGGGCTGAGCTCCTACCCATGATCTTAACCCAGGAGAAAGGAAAGTCCATTTAATACTCACCTGGTCAGCGAAGGTAACTTGCCAGTCCTCTCTATCCCCTATCGCAGTGTCTCCATCTTCGTCTTCCAAAGGGCTGAACTGCACATCGAAAGACCACATGTCTCTGAACCTCTGGGCGCGCCTGCGCACACTGAGTATCGACACAGTCTTCCCTGATGACACCAATTGGTCATCATAGTCGGTTTCGTCTGTTTGCGTACGAGCAAAGTTGATGAAAACCTGAAAAGAGAAAATCTCTATAATTCAAGTAACCACGAGAGTGGAAGGTTGGAAAGGACAAAGTGATTGTTCTTACGTTATCTAGAGTAGTCTGGCTGACTGAATAGTCCTCGATCTTCAAGGTTTCATACGACGACTCGATGTGACCAAACACCTCAGATAGCGACATAACTCCGCAGGGGAGCTGGTACTGAACAATGTTGTGGTGATGTTCCTGCGGAAACGAATCAAGAGTAAGACATACCAGGCCTCACGTGAAACCAAGTTATGCCATGTTACATAAAACTACGTTCAAGTCAGTGCCAGCAACGGTTCTAAAAGCTACTAACGAACAGAGAGAGAACTTGAACATGAAAGTATACGAAATTCATATCACAATGCTGAATTGCGAGAATAAGGTCAGAGGTTCAACTGCTCTGTCTGATTTCTAGTGGATGTTCTATTAAGCGCCTCAAATGTCATTAAGATTTCACTGGACTTTGACGATGGCCAAGTTGATTATTCTAATCAACTGAACACCTTACCTTGAGCGTAGCACGTGGGAACTTGTCCGAAAAGAACTGATAGAGAGGTTCCAAATTTGGTAAGTCTCCCTGGATTCGCACCGTTATGATGTAGCCTTCTCCGAACCTGCCAAACATTTGAAAGTGCTGACAAATGTACACTAAAAAAAACGGCAAAGGCGAGAATCGATAACAGTCGGACTGAGATTACCCGACTAACCTGTTTTTGAGATGTTGACAGCTTCCCAGACACTTGAATTGCCCATTGACCATGATCGCCATACGAGTGCATAATGCTTCACACTCTTCCATACTGTTAAACGAAAAAAAAAATGTTAGTTTTAAAATTTATATATTTCAACAATTACACATGCGATCCTTTAAGAATCAAATTACAAACTAATGAAATAAATTCCAGTTCACAGTTAACAATGGCCCTATATTCTATTAATTAAATAGCATTTATCAACATGTCTACAATTGTTTGCTATTGTGGGATATCTGCTACCATGGAATTCAGATACTTGACTATTACATCCACTGAACGTAAAGGGCCAACCCACACACGACCGCCTCCATGTGGCTATGATAGCTCAGTTGGGAAAGCACTGCACCAGTAACACAAAGGTTGTTTGTTTGAAATCCATTCAAAGTCTCCCCCTTCCTCCCCCCCCCCCCCAAAAAAAAAAAAAAAAAAAA
>OMLO01004831.1_pt1 | contig 11291 bp, 6 predicted proteins | sample 1674811 | NCBI WGS metagenome assembly OMLO01 (sample SAMN06265003, study PRJEB25207) | coral metagenome | isolation source: Coral host | place: Mexico:La Bocana,Puerto Morelos, Mexico | collected 2008-11-13 | reverse complement strand
TCACCTTTTCTCTGACAACATTTCCTCCAAAGCCAATGAAGGTGTCCTAGAAACAATAAAAAGGTGCATGAGTTTTTTCCTTTGTTCCCTAAATGTCCATTATTGGCACAGATCATGACTTTGTGAATATTTGAGAGATCTGCCATTGTCTTGTAAAGATCTCTGCTCACTGAAGCAAAACAATTGTGACCCCCTCCTATTGGGTGACCACCACAAAAAGTTCCCAATTTCTTTTTTGAGATGCACATGGAGTGCAAGACTTGTTTCACATCAAGCTATGCACTAATACCTGATAATAAGCTACAGTTTAGGGGTATACCGATGACATTTTGGGAGTTGATATGTGTTGGAAGTTCTTCAGTATCACATTGTAAGCCAATTTCTCTCAAAATTACTACCTCGTGCATAGCTGCTGATGTCAATTCGTAAATAAGCTGATCAGTAGATTTCAGATGGTATATTGTAAACAGGCAGAGTGTCTATTAGCTGATTTGGGAAAAACTGGAATTCTCTCTTTGATGTCATTACATGTTATACAGAAAGCCTATATTTACTTGATAGCACATAGGGATGCCATATAGAAATCAGAGTGTAGTATTTGAAGGTGGGAGTGGGGAGAAGGCTTTTGGCCAGGATATAAAAAGTCTGCATCCAAAATTTGTAAGGTTCTGCTCAAAGGAACAATTTAGAAAGTAACCTGAAAAAAGTGTTGAGATCAGGCTGTTTCAATTTACAAGAAATCAGCAGGAGTTTCATAAAGGGCTGGCCACCTGACAAATTGATCGGCTGAACCTCCTGCAGAAAACATTTGATGAAACCCCTGCATCAGCGAATGAGTCTAGCAGATTGAGGCTATTATTAAACAAGTCTCAACAGTTAATACTCACTGCGGTGGGGTACGTCTCCAAATCTGTAGCTCCGTCACCAATCATAACCAACCTAAAATAAGTGAAAAAATCATACTTAATCGCTTATTTCTAGAGGGTAAAATACTATAATGTGTAATATTAAGGGGCTTTTCAATTAAATGATGTGTCAAGGGTTTTAGTCAGATGGGTGTCCTGAAGACACCCACCCAATTTTTGGAGAAATTTTTTCCTTGTTTTACATACCACCCTAACCCCAAAACCAACCAAATTCCCAGGACGGTTTTCAAATACCATAAACTGCCAGTTATAGCCCTTGGGTTTTATATGAGTTTATAAATGGAGGGGCTTATGAAAAATTCAGTTTCACGCTAAACTAGAGGGAGGCTTATTTCTGGGGGTCTCATCATTGGAAGTAACATCTGGTCTACAGGTAGATGGGCCCATAATGGGGGAGGGGGTACAAGCAGGAATGCTTAAAAGCAGCAGTATACTGTATGGGTAAAATTCAAAACATGAATATAAGGTATAGAGCAACACCTTTCCTAACACTATTCCCAAGGATGGGTTCAAAGACCAAACAGACAACTAGTATGCAACTCTATACTGTGAGGGTGTGCAATGAGATCCTTGCTCAAGTCCTGACATAGACCAGCACCCCACCCAATGAGAGAATGGTAAACAAATTGCTCCTTTTTGCTTCAGAAATCAGGAAACAGAGTTAAGTACCTGCAGTGTCAATAAGCTGTCTGTCTTCAATTCCCTGGAATTGATCATGATATAGAAAGACCTCTCCTTGGATTTACAATTTAATTCACTGCTCTCACCTTTTGTATCCATACTTTGCTTTTAAAAGCTTCACAACTCTTGTCTTTCCTCCAGAATCAGAAGTAGGCTCACTCTCATCAAATCCAGCAAAGCGACCTGTGCATTAAAATTTGAAAAAGACTTTTAGAAAACGTATTTGGGAAGGAATGTCAGTAAAAATAAAGTTAGCACATTTAGCTGGCTCAATACTGGAGCAACGAAAAAAGTTTTTTTCTAAATTTGTTAACTAAGGTTTGTACAAGGCCACTGAATAAATTCAAAGAGACATGCACTGAACTCTTGTATAAGCAGTACCTTCATCGTCAAACAACAGCCTGTTTGCAAAGACATTTTCATTGGGTATGTTGAGCTCCTCTGCAGCCCGTTCAATGATCCTTTTAAATCCACCTGATATAAGGTAAACTGCAGTGCCCTTTTCATGAAGCTTTTTCACTAGTTCCCTATGGCAGATCAATCAATTATACAACAATCAATCAAATGATCTTATAAATAAACTGCATACACTTATCAATCCGCAGTTGATCTGATAATCAAATATGATCCATCAGTCAACTAGTCCTTCAAGAAGATAGATGCTCAGGGCTGTCATTACATTTTGAGTCACCTGTAGCCTTGTTCTACCCTGTTCTGCTCTCTATATGCTGATGTCTGATCTCACCCATAGATCACTTGCTTGTTAAGCGCATTTGAAAATGTCATTGGAAAATGTGCTATACAAATTCATTACCATTATCATCCTAACTTGCAACCACTTTGTGGCTGAATTCTAGATCAACAATGGGCAATTTCACCTGTAGCACGAAGGGAAAATCAAGCATACTCAGGTGTAACAGGTGTGACAGTCAAGGCCTTCAATGACTTCTCTGGATGCCTACTCACTTAATTAATGTTCATTTGATACCTGAATTTACTGCTATGTGTAAAACAATTAGGTACACATTTAAACCAAGTAATAGCAAATTTAAAATATATAATTTATAATAAACAAGTCATAACACAATGAAAGGGAGGCAAAATGTCATGAAATCAGATGCCTATGAAAACTGAATATACAAGAAGAGGAGTTCACAGGGCAAAATAAATAAACTTTATATTTACTATGAATAAAGCAATAAAATCAGAAACTTATGGCAGTGAAAATTTTCAAAAACCTACCTTATTCCTGGTGTGAGATGAAGAGGAGTCCTCTCTATGAAACTGTGAAGCTGAAAGAAAATAGTTTTTTTTTTAGTACTATTGATAATAAAATTATGAGCAGAATTATGAGCGTGTGTTTCAACTGTGAGCCACAGAACTCGGATAATGATTACGAAAGGCTGAGAATAGAGCTTTCATTTAATGAACAATGTGAACTTGTCCATTCATTCATTTATTTATTCCTTCACAGTGCGTTCTGTAGAATCCAATACAATGAATATGTTTCACCAATCTTCGTTAGATGTGAATATGGCCCAATGGTCTAGGTGCTCATCCAGAGTGTGAGTCAGAGAGACTAAGTCTTTTAATCCTAATGGGACAAACATTTTTTTTATTTGTTGGTTTTTTTTTTATATATTTACATGTACTATCTTCTTGAAACTCTCAGTTATCAACAATGTCAGATAGGATTGCACAGTTCTTGGAAAAACAGTAAAAATGGTGGAAAATCCTCCTAACTTTTTAAGTCACAACATAATACATTTTAGACGAAAAACATGCACAACTACAGGAAAAGTTAAATAACACGTGTGAGGTTTAATCCTAATTTTCTAAACTCAATTTTAAATAATACATTCATGAATTTTGGACACCAAACAAACTAAACAAGCATTATTATACGCACCTTTCCCTCCGACACATTAATAATACTCAGTCTCTCTCTGAGTGCTGTTCTGAATGGTATACCTCCTCCCATTGCTCTTTTGGTCCTAAATGACAATCATTCATAATTACAGTAAACATCTGTGAGGTGACCCATTCCACTACACCATAACTTTCTCATCAAATGTTTAAATGATTCATTTTCCGAGGTAATCAGTGATATACCACAAGCTCTTTTGGGGTTAAAATTAGGCAAGCTTAATTTTCTAGAATATGCACAAATAACCCATCCTTGAAGGGGTAAACAATATAATATACACACTTTTAGCAGTAATCTAAATAGGTGGAAAGAAAAAAAATTATTGATCAACCAAGGCAGGGAAAAATAAAAAAGTTCTTAAAAATAGATCGCGCCTCTGTTTCATAGTGTCCTTGTGCATAACCTTTCATACAGTATATGAAATGAATTTGATTTAGACGAGAATGAACCTCTGGGCAGAATTCTTTCATATAAATCGTTTCACACTAACACTCGTTTTGACAGAGGCAAAAGGACACTCAGAGATGACCTATTACCAAAAAAATATATTTTTACTTGTTTGATAGCACTAAAATACAATAATTATAATACAAACTGATAAACAAGTGACAAAAATGTTAAAATGACAAAAGATATGTCTTAAATAATTATGTTTTTTGTTTTTCACTTACCATGGTAAAAATTATCTAAATTTCAGTACTTAGAAAGTGGTCTTCCTATATAATTTTAATCATTTTGAAAAGCACTAAATTCATTGAATTTTAATATATTGGTCATCCACTTTGTTATAATCTCTGGTGAAATTATTTATTTTATTTTATTTAGTTATATGTTTGTTGTGTTTACTTAATGACAGCAACTGGGGTTTACCTAAGGCACGTGAACGATCCGTGCTGGGTTTACCCAGAACCCAAGGCCGGCCGGCAAGTCGATACAAATAATCAGTTGTGAAAATCGAATTACGGAATGTCCTGAAGCTAAAACACGTTTTTACATTTCTTAAAAGATAACTTTTCCTTTTCATTTCACATTTGAATTTTTCGCTTAGGTTTATTATATTTTTACTTGCAGTTCGTTTCTCGTTCATGTAATCGTTTATCGATTCGACACGTGATGAACTGACGGTTGGTCTCCCATTTGCCCCCCAGCCCGAAACTTAAAGGTTAATCAAAACTCAAGGAAAAATTCATTTGACGTGGAAGTGGACATATAAGCAACAACTAAGTTTTCCTTGTGGGAAAATCTTGATTTTCGAGAGGGAAATGTAAGCTACTTTGGCGCCAAAATGCATGCTTTGAAAGAGCTCAAATTTATTCAATTTAGTCATATAAGCTTAAAGCAATATTCGTGGCATTCGACTCCAAGCACTCCTTTAGTTTACTGACTTCTATGTAAAAGTGCCATCAAACTATCCTTATAAAACACAGTTCTACTCGTTTGTGTTCATAACCGTGGTGAAGACAATTTCGCCGGTTTTAAGCTTTGGTAATCTTCGAAGTACAAAATGTTACATCATCCCCATTAAAATAACCTGAACGCCCTTCTAAATAAGCCAATTACTGTAACTAAAATGATACATTCTACAAGAAACGTTCTAAACATTAAAACAATCATCAAAACCTCACCATTCGGAGACTTCTTTCCCTCGTCCGCAAAATGCGGCAAGTTCGTCGATACCTTCGTCCATAATGACTGTGCTGTCTACATCAAAACATACAGCGTCCGCTTTTTGCCATACTTGCTTCGCTTGTTGGATCGTCATTGTCGTTAAATATCTAGTATGTTTACTACAGATCCTTAGAAGTAGCATATAAGTTGGTTTATAGCACAGTGAAAACTCATGAATCACTCATTCATTTTATCGGTAAAACCCACAGTCGTACCCAGGCTCCTGGAAAACTACTGAAATGTAAAATTACTGTGAACCCTGGATCGTGGAGTGTTTGAAATTTATGCGCGCAAAAAAGAAAAAGCAAAACTCGTCAAAACCTAAGCGATCAAAAAGTGGAAGACAATCAATCGACTCCTGAGCCTGTCTAATCGTTGACTTTTTATAAATTCACATCCAGTGATTTACATGGAAATTAACTTCAGGGGTGCATGACACAATTTGTAACGCATAGACATGTCACGCGGTCTCCGTGATTTTCCAATGTGGCGTGTTCCTGAGAGGATTGCGAAAGCACGCTCTATCTATTGTTGTGTAATCCTTTCAATTGTTCCATAAAAGAGAACGCATTTAAATAGGGTCAAGAAACGGAAAGGCACTACATCTGTATTGCTACTGGATTTTATTGAGTGAATAAACGGTATCAATGATAATTCCATAAAATTGATATTCTATTAAATATAAATATTAAATAATTCTATTAAATCCGAAGCTACATTTTATTTGTCAACTTTAAGTTGTTCAGAGCAAATAAACTGGCGGAGCGAGTTAGTGAGCTGAACTGAAACCTGCTTGAAAATGGTGAAAGTTGTCTCTAACATCCTTAGGCACAGGCGACCCAAGCTCCAACTGTGAGATAATATTCATGATCGGTTTTAGGAGGTAGAAATACTAGAAAGCTCTCGATAAAAATGGCTTATGTTACTTCCACAGAGAATTAGTTGCTGTCTGTTACTTTCCTGCCGATTTTGGCGAGTAATTTCCCATAGCCGGGGCTGGTCGGGGTTTGGGCCCCGGTAATGGCCTGCGCGCGTGACAGCATCCGGATTTTTCGGTTCTTGTTTGGCAAGATCGGACGAGAAGATGCTCCAATCTCTCGCACGCTAACTGTCCCTATAGCCGCATTTCAGTCGTAATCTCAGAACAACCGTGGAAACATACTAGTCTATACGTCTTTGGCTCAGTTCAGTGTCAGGTCAGCTCATATTTCACAGAACAAGAAACACATGGTAGGGACATGTCTCTTTTTTTTCGATCAGTAATCAACATCCCTTCAGCTCTAAAAAGTGCGTTTGATTGCTTGTCTGTGTTTGTTCCATAGTGTTGCCAGGCAATCTAGTCTAAGAGTAAGCTCTCCCTCTCTAGTCCAAAAGACTATCTTAAGAACACTCTCCTATGGAGGGCGTCCCGTTCAGCGTGAAATAAAGAATAAAACCAGTTTCGATATATTAAAATTCAGTCTAACACAATAGACCTCAGCACGAGGCTCTGGGGAATAAACCCCATAAACTCTGTAGTTATTCCCCAGAGCCTCGTACTCTATTGTTTTAAGCTGAATTTTAATATATTGAAATTGGTCTATTCCGCGATTCGCCCCGCACGTCCCAGACCACACTCGACTAGCTCGCACTGAGCCCAAAACCAGGAGCCTATTTGCAGGCTACTAGAAGACTGTGGTACACTTGCTAACTCCTCCATCCTTCAGGTTCATTTCTTAACGTCTAAAGAACTTGTAGTTCCATCCTGTATTGGTCGTTTTGACAAATGAATGTAGTATATTCATTTGTTTAGGCTGGGAGCCTGATTCATTTAAGAGTACATGAATTGTTTGTCAGTGATGTGATTCAAGTATTAAATATCCTGTTTTACATTTTTTTGTCATTGTACTTAGGTTATCTATTTTAGGTAAACGTCATACGGTCAACCAGTTTCCTTTTCAAGATGTGAATTTTCTGACTTTTTTCCTTTTATTATAATAATAGATTATTATAATACATAGTAACATAAACTACTTACAAATCAAGCTATTTACCCCACTAACAGCACCCTTTGTACAGTGAGTGAGTGAGTAATACCTCAGCTACGGTACTTACACTCAGTTCTTTTTATACTTCAGTTTACACAACCTACACACTCTCTCACTTACTTACTTACTTACTTACTTAATCTTCAGCAGTGACTGTTAGGAATTATAGAACTAACAACTAAATTTAAATTTAGAATGAGTAACTAATTAACAATAACAATGACAGAAGCTGAGCAATAAAATTTGCATATAACGATGCAAACTACTAAAGATGAAGCTTTTCGCTACTAATATTTTCAGTTTCCTTCATCTTGCAATGTGTATCTGAGCGACCTTTGGCTAATATATCAAAGTGGTCCCATTTTAAGTTGTGACCAGTTGACGTGGCGTGGTCAGCAATAGCAGAAGCATGACAGCCGCTTTAAAATGTTCCGTTTTTCTGTCATGCAATCTACGTTTCGTCTTTACAATATAGAAATCCTCGGATTCCCAACAACTACTGTAGCCTTATACACAAATGTTGACAGTTGGGTTGATCCTATCTTTTAGGGAAATAAAGACTTAATGCGATAAGCGCTTTGGAAAATAACCCTAAGATTAATGCAGTCATATAATCTATTAATGCAGGTTTTCAGTTGTTTAATTTGGTAACAATTTTGGTTTGTACCCTTGAATAAGCTAGAACTAAGATGATTTCCTTTTTGGGGTCTGCGATGGATGGAGGCTGAGAAAATAGTTCTGGCAAGAGGATTATGTTTCTGTCTTCCACCCAAAAACGTGGATGGATATGATGTCAAATGTTCCTCAGTTTAAATTGCTTTTCCGTGATCTTAAGAGATTTGGGCCCTCTTTGACAGCTGAAACCCAAGACAGACTCAAATGTCAGCTAAAACAGATATCAGTATGGCTACCACATCTACACGTACGATTTCTTAAAACAGAAACACGTCCATTCTTAGCAATGAGGAATGGGAAGCACTGACTGATTTACGATGACATCATTATAATCACAAAACCCGATAAAGGGAACGGGATTGTTATCATTAACAAACTTGACTACTTTATTAAAATGAAATTGTTGATCTCAGAAGATACAAAATTTAAGAAACTAACCCAGAACTCTACGAAGTCTAGAGAAAACAGCTTCATATCGTATCTTCGCAAACTGAAAAGGATAAAATCATTGATGATCCCATCCTCCATAAGATAATACCATGTGGTTCTACCCCTGTACGTCTACCAATTTTTAACTTCAAATTCTAACTTTAAAACAACATAAAATCTTCCAAATTTCTCATTTCCATAAATTTTACTAATCCTTTTAGAAAAACCATTTCTCCCCAAACATACACAAAAATCACTAAAAAATTTACAAAACGGCACGAAACGTAGATATGTGAGATGAGCCGAGAGATTTTTGAGCTCTCTTGATTGCTTGAAACGTGAACGAGATATCTGCGTTAAAACCATAATACCTAGCCAAAATACGGCCTTCAGGTGTACCCCCCGTCTTAAGGCATTATCTACGGTAACCTCTCCATTACGCAGGTCTATTGTAATCGTATCTATACTTATATTTGGTATGCTGTTATAACCCGGGGAAACATTAGAAAGACAAATTTACAAAAAAACAAACAAACTAAGCAAAATCATGTTATCAGGTTAATGTTCTTTGCAACTCTGTCAAAAATACCGATAGTGCTCTATCTTAACTAATATCTTAGAAATCCTAACGGTGTATCGATCGCCTACACGCTCTCAAATTTACAAATGCATGACGCAAAGGTTTGCCAGAACTCTTTCGCTAGCAAGGTAGATAATTATAACACCAGATATTTCGGCCAATCAAAATCTTCACAAAATGGCCATTGATCTTTGGCAAGAAATACAATACAAGTTTACAGATCCGTTATTATTATTTCTATAAGTGCACCATATAAGATACTTTGGCAGCTAAATATAGGGGCTCAATTTTTTTATCACCCCGATCAGGCTGCATGAAGCAGTTTTTTCAGTCTTTCTCTAGTTATTTCTACAGTATTAAGGATGCACTCCATGCTTTCTTTAACGGCTTTGGCTGACTTTTCAAGAGTTTCAAGACTTATGCGGCACCTCTTCTCATGTTCTTTGCTGTTTTTAAACTCATCGTAAAGTTGCTCAAGTTCCTCGACTTGACTCGTTCTCAGCTCTCCATGCGATGCCGCCGCCAGCTCGTCGGCCATTAAAACACTCCACACGATCAGGTTCTCGTCTTTGCCCGCGTTTGGCACATAAATTTGGTACTTATTTTGGCCGAATTTCACTTGAAATTTCCCATTCGGTGCTTTGTTGGCGATACCACTTTTCATGGACAGCAGGATACCGACTTTGACATCGCCACAGTTAGCGAGATCCTTTTTGAAGCGATCTATTTGGGTTTGAGGTACGTTACTGCTTTCGATATTCTTTACCTCAATCATGACCTTGTGCTGTCTATAGGACTCGATCAGTATATCGCCTTTTCCCCCTTGCCTGGACACGTCGACAGTTGTGAAGTTAGGGAAACGTTCTTTCAATATGTTTATAACCAGTTTTTCGCCAACCGATCCTTTCACACTTGATTTCACTTCCAGTGAGCTCGATATTTTTGACAGTCCCTGTTGGCACGCGCCTATAGCGGGCAGCAGTCGCTGTTCAGAACTGCTGATTTTTTCACTCACCTGGTTTAAGACAACTTGAGCACTTTGAGATATACTCTGATTTAGAACGTTCAGAGGCGACACCTTTCTAGCGACCTCATTCACTTGTGTTGTCAACGATTCCTGGATTCTGAGGATATCGCTTCTCCAGTCACGTTTGAAATCTTCCACGCTATCTGTCATTTTCTTCATTTGATTAAAAGCTCCATCGGTAACGTTTGTTTGCACTTTCAAGACCTGTTGATTCACTTACTCTGTAATGGTTTCCATCGTGCCGTGAATCAGTTTCATCTTTGGATCAAGTGCACTGTTAATATCATTTGCCAAACTGACTTTAAACTGTTCCACGACGTCCGACATTTTCTTCATTTGAACGTTAACATCCCGACTGACACTCTCTTGTACCGCTTGCACTCGGTGTGTCACTTCCTCCTCGATGGTCGCGACAGCTGTGTGAATCGGTTTCATCTGTGAAGCGAGCGCCTTGTCCATTATCTCTCGGTTAACGTCTACGGAGAAGAAAACTGCTTCTCTCACTTTAACTCCAAGCTCAAACACACTCAAAAGTTCATCGTCTGAGAGTTTGCGAACCCACTCACCGTAGTTTTCCAAGTCGACCGAGATAGATTTATAACACAGGCTGTGAACTGGCTCTTCTGGTTCCGAACGAGGCCTTTTGACACTTGGTTCTTCCATGTTATATGTTGTTGTTCAGTTCGCGATATCTGAATTTCTTCGCTCCTTTGTAATTTAATGCACAGTTGACTAACGCGGAATTGGCAAATAAATAGTTCTCATATAACAGCCTTTGTTCTAACAAGAAGACACAGGATTGGCCAATGCATAAATACTTGAAATACATAGACTACGTGTACATACTTTGAAGAGAAGAGAAGAGAAGAGAAGACATGGCTGAATGGCTGGATTTTATTTTCGTGAGCGGATACTTTGTTTCGGCCTGTGACGCAGCTGTGTAGGCTAGCGGCAAGGCGCGGCGCCAGGACAGACTAATCTCAATGGATATATACGCCGCTGAATTTCGAAACAAAGCACTCGACAGCGACATTCCGTCATGCACTTGGAGGTATCTTAACTAGGAAGGGAAGGGAAGAGGACGAATGCTAAGCAACAGAACATTTTCTCACCAAAATGCTAAGCGCATAGGTACCAGCTGTAATTCTGGCTTTAACAGTGGTGAAATCGTTGGCTCACGCAAAATTACCTCGAGAACAACCGGAGTATAGTAAAACAAGTACACACAATCAATAGTATTTATTGCATTATACTACAGACTAAGAAATTTCTGGAATGTGATTGGCTAAGACCAGTAGTATTTAAGCCAAATTTGAAATACTTACATGTAAAAATTACAGCCAGTCACATG
>OMLO01004830.1_pt1 | contig 11292 bp, 5 predicted proteins | sample 1674811 | NCBI WGS metagenome assembly OMLO01 (sample SAMN06265003, study PRJEB25207) | coral metagenome | isolation source: Coral host | place: Mexico:La Bocana,Puerto Morelos, Mexico | collected 2008-11-13 | reverse complement strand
GAAATTGAATGATAACAGTTATCCAAAGGTTGATATAGTTGAACTTGCACACAGTTGTGAAGGTGGTGACAACTCGTTGATTGCGGCGGTGTTATGCAATGTTATGCACATATAACTCTGATATGACCGTGTTTATTTGTTTGACCTTCTCTAGCAGCCGAGGTGGAACTACACAACTGGGGTTGCCTTCATGGCAGGCCTGGATGCATGTGAAGAACAGGGTTTGGTGTATTGGTCCATCTTTTGCAAGATGTTTGAGAGAGCATGTCGGCCCGAGTACCTACCAGGGGTGTGTCGTTTCGCAACTGAACCTCGGGTGGTTTGGTCACTTGATTTAGCGCCATGTTACATACTTTTGAGATTGCAGCAGATTTGAAGAACCTGCCGTGTCAAAAGAAGTTTTGCTGCGTGGCAGTACCCGTGTGTTTGGATTTACAACAACAAAGACATCTGCTGGCGACAGTTCCACAGTACGAGAAGTTTTTGTTTCAAGGTGAGTTGGCCACAGGGATGGCGTCATATTCATTGATGAAAGTCGTAGTTCAAACACCGGAGGGTACTTTACCAGTGGTATGCAGTGACAGTGACTCATTGATTTTTTCTCATCAAGCGTGCACGTGGGATGGGACAAGAAACGTCATTGAGTTGTGTTGTGGTATGGGTGCCCTTGGACATGGGGCATCGGCAAGTGGTTTCAAGACAGTGGTAGGCTGCGATATTCGGCCAAAGATGTTGGAACTTTTTTCCAAACATAGCACGGGAATACCTGTGCTTGGAGACATCTGCCAGTTCAAGACACTTGGAGATATCTATGAAGCTCATCCTTACAGCAGTGTCATCGCAAGTGGAATAGCGTGCCAGCCGTATAGCCAGCTAGGAGATCAAAGAGGAGGCTTCGACCCAAGGGCTTCCACACTTCCTGCTACTTTGGCGGCGGCTTTCTATCTCAGGTCGATGCTGGTGGTCATTGAATGTGTGGGTCCTGCTCAGAAAGACCCCTTTGTACAACATCACATCCGAAACTTTTGCTCAAAAACTGGATTCTACAAAACGGAGTGTGTCCAAGATCTCAAAGAAATTTGGGGGAGCAGACGCAATCGTTGGTGGTGTGTGTTGTCGGCACCTGCAATCGGCCCAGTTGAAATGTCAGAATGCGGCGGCTTCCCTGACCTTTCTACAGTCGGTAGTATCATTCCGAAGTTGCGACCATGGCCAAATCAGGCCGAAGAAGAACTCGAGCTGACCCCGATTGAAGCTCAAGCATTCCAACCAGGAGGGATCGTGGGCAACAATTCCATGTTGAACACGAAGGCGCCAATGCCGTGTGCACTACACTGCTGGGGCTCGCAATTACATCCGTGCCCATGTGGATGCCGTGATGTGGGACTCTCAAAAAGTCGATTGGACACCAAGGGACTTTTCGCAGTTTTGGTTGAGGGAGCATCCACACAGAAGGTACGTCATATTCACCCTCAGGAAGCTGGGGCATTATGTGGCCTGGATCCATGTTTGACGTGGGGTAAGCAGAACCGTTTGAGTTTGGGAGCAGTGGGGCAGTTGGCCTCACCGTTGCAGGCATTGTGGGTGTTCAGTCACATCCTCAGGAAACTGCAGCTCGCGCAATGCCAGACAGCTGAAGCATCCCCAAGTAAGATGATGATGGCTTACCGTTCATGGCTTTTGGCGAGATGTGTCAAGCAGTGGGGGTCCGATTCATGTGTTTTCCCATCTTCTGAAACGCTTGAAAAGTCGCGCAGTTGGCAACATGTGGTCGATTTGTCGTTCCATGAGTTGAAGATCGCTATGCATGAGCCCAATCGTGACAATCATGTGCAGCACTTCTGGGATCGTGTGAATACACCTTTGGCCTCTCAAGTCCCCAACCCAGTCAAAAACCATGAAGCAGTTGATGACGCTGGAACGTCGGAATGTCCAACTGAAGACATTGCATCCATCGGCGAAAAATGTGATCATGGTCTTTCCATCTCTCAAGTCGCCATCAGTACGCCGAGCTTGGAAAATGAATCCCCTGGTGATCAGATCGTGAGCGGCGATCTTCCCACCAGTGTTGAACATGCCGTGAGTGATGAACCATCACCTGTTTCAGGAAATTCAGTTTCTGCATCATTGAAGGAAGACATCCACTTCGCCATCCATGGCACTGGAGGTGAGATCGACCTCTTTGGCGGTGAAACCAGGGCACATTTTCGTTTTGCACCAGGCTGCACTATTGAAGAATTACTCTTGGCTGAATCTGACCTTCAGAGATCTGACCCGAGTGGGTGGGAAGTCTTCGATGTTTCTCCTGGATGCAGCGATGACAAGTCTTTAGATGGAACATTGCATCAGCTCTCAGTCAAGGAGCAGCTTCGATCCGGTATGAGGTGCAAAATCAGTGTTGGTAGCAGCGCATCAGAAACTGAAGCTTTATTCAATGGAACATGCAAGCGGCAGAAGAGTGCGCAGTCAGTTTCCAATCAATCCCATGACAGTCCGGCAGAAGGAGGCGCACACCCTCTTTGTCGCTTGCAGGGCAAGCAATTTCTCACAATCATGCAGCCGGTTGTCCGAGATTTTGTTCACGCATGTTCGTTGTTGTCTCAGCAGTGTCCATCTCACATCCGAATTCAAGTCTTGTCTAAGCAAGCTGAAGTATGGGCCGATGATGAAGTACGTTGGCACTTGGCAAGAATCCAGTCGAGTGCAAAAAGGCAGTGTGTCATTCCAATTGATCCATTGCTTGTCCATGGGTGCTTTGAAAGTTCGAATTTTGAGGCAATTAGGTTGTGGCTGGAAACACGGGATGAGTTAGCCGGTGTGTACATCACAGCGGTGTTGCAGAACGATCACTGGTATCCACTGTGCATGGAATGCAGAAAAGGGGTGCTGTCGGCATCTACCTGGGATATCCCAAACGTTGAGCACCATGGTCTTCGTGAATTTTGCCACTCATTTGCAGCAGCCTTGACAGTTAAGTCTGGACCACTCATTCAACATTCTCGGTTGTTTGCTGGAGATGCTTTGTGTGGTGCAGCCAGTCTTGCATACCTTGACCACAAAATCCTCGGAACACAACTCCCAGAAGTGCGTCCTGATCTCGAATGTCTCCATCAGTTTTATCGTCAGACACTCATCCGAGTGCTTGAAGATGAAGCCCGAGTTCAACTCCCTTGGCTGTGGGGATCCGGAGGTGACTCCACCGAGCTGGCAGTGAGTAAGCTCACACCTTTGTTGATTCAGCATGGAGTTCCAAGTGATTTTGCTCATGGCAGAGCTACAAGTGCCGTCAAAGCCATTGGGGCAACTGACCTCCTCAAGGCAATGGATGGAAGAAATCCCTGGAGAAATGTCAAAACACTGGGGACGAACATCAAGTTCCAATTTATCCTACCGGAAGAACTCCAGGCTCAGATCTCAAGTCGTGCTGACAAGGAAGCGGTCGGAAAACCAGTCAAGACCAAGAAGGGACAGACCTATGACAACACTGACTCAGTGTCGTTGGACCCCACGAAACTTGCTATTCCACCGGGATCTTTTGTTGGTGGGGGCAAGGAGATGTCTCAAATCCCCTTGTCAATGCTGGGACCGTTGTCGGAAGGCATAGTGATTGCTACCTGGAGCCATGCTGAGCCATACCTTCGTGCATCCCAACAATTGGCCAAAGGACCCCTTGCAATGCTAGTTCTCAATAGTCCCGTTGGTGGTTGTGCAACGTCCTTGGTCAATAGCAAAGTTACTGTCCCAGCGAGATGTTCCATCAACAATGAACCACTGTTGTTAGAGGCGATTCTGGTTCAGCTTGGGGGAGTTCAAATCACTCGTGCAATCTCTGCGACCCCTGTGGCAATTGATTCAGTCAAAGTCTCTACAATCAAGGTGGTAGTTTACAAGGATGAGTGTTGGCAGGCTTGGGAAGAGGTGACTGCAGCCCCGATGCGCTACATCATCTACCACATCCCTCTCCTGAAACTTTGCAAGAAGTCCGGATGCACGTGCCAGCACTGGCATAACTCTGAGAAAGTCGAAGCAACCGAAACGATCGTGGATGTTTGGAGACGACAGTTTCTTCGAGCAGGCTACAAGCCAGAGCCCATCGCAACTTCGACCATCTTCAGTGTTTGCGTCCGTGTTCCAGAGTGCCTTACTGAAAGGCTGTTGGGCTGCAGTGGAGGGGCCGGTATCTACACAGAGCCACGGTCGTTAGATAGCAAGTCCGTTAGCAGTGACTATGAGGTAGTCTGGGTGCCAAAGGCTGGACAGTCGGAAGTTTGCCACTTACGCCAAGTCAATCCAGCAGTCATTGGCATTGCAAGAGTGAACAATCGTTATGGGCTCCGAGTTCGATCAGCGCAAGCAGCTGAGCTGCACCGGGCTATCCGCCCAGATGCCGTGTACCTCTGTCAAGGCCCTCGTCAAAACTTCATGGTGGGTCCCATTCCTTACGGGACAGATCGAAAGGCCCTTAGTAAGGCGTTGAGTTTGAGTGCCTGGGATGCGAAGCCACTGCAGCCGGTATCAGCGTTGACAGGGGAACGTGGTGTCATGTGGTCTGTGATTGCAGTGTCTGAACCGCCGACGAACATCATTTCGATGTCACATGGTGATGTGGTCATTACAAAACCCAAGGAGTTTGCACAAGAACTTGCACAACGCATGAGGCCAGTTGCGGCTCCATCTACTCTTTCCCTTTGCGAAAGTGGAAGCACCAATGGCAAGGATGATCCATGGTTGAAGGCTGACCCTTGGAGTCAGTATCGTCCTGCAACAGGTCCGAGCCATCAGCAATCGGGGTTGACCGCGGCTGCTGAAAGTATCCATCAGCTTGAAAGCAAGATTGAAAGTGCAGTGTTGGCGAAGATCCCTCAAGTTGTTGCAATGGACCAGGATGATGTCAATGATCGGGTGCAAGAGTTGGAGTCGAAATTCAATCAGCTGGCACATCGACAACAGCAACTTGAAACAGTTGTGAATGAACAAGGTGCACAGCAATCGGCACAGTTGGGTCAGATGCAATCTCAGTTGAATGCACATGGCCAACAGCTGGCGGGCCACATGGAGACGCAGCAACATCACCTGCAGACGATGTTTGAATCACAGATGGCCCAAATCCGTGGTTTGTTGTCAAAGCGGCCACGTGATGGTGATCATGAATGACTATCGGATGAAGGCTGGCACAGGGTATACCGGTCGTGGGGTGTCCGACCGAATTTTGGGTTACATCAATGTATTTTTGGACTTAGGTGGAGCAAGTTTGTCCGTACATTGATTTTGGTTTGTCTTTCGCCCTGCATCATTCTTTCATCAGTTGGGTGCAGTCAGAGTGAGAGTATCACAGTTTTGATATGGATGTGTGCGTTGGTTGTCACACTTCGGAAGCTCCAGTCTTTTTCTAACCATGCTGCGTCTCAGACAAAACCTTTGTGTGATGCCGCTTTGGTCCAGGTTTGGCCCCATGTCTTTGACCTCTGGTGTGCTGGGTTGGTGACCACGGTGGCTGAGCAGAACCTTTTTGTCTTTTGGAGAGGCTTTTGCAGTATGGTCCTCACCTTGTTGGTTAGTTCAAGTGAGTTTGTTCAAGGCTCCCTCAGTTCTAGGCCTTGTCGTTCAAGGCGATCATCTCATCATTTAGGCGTGGGTCAAGTGTCGAGGTGGTGGTATGTTCTGATCAGCCTTTCGTTGTTGCATCGTGGTGAAGCAATCAACCCAGGCCCACCAGTTGGGGCGAAGATTCGATCGGGCAAGTTGAAAACATGGTCCATGGGTACTTTCAATCCCAGTGGCCTTGGAGGGAAGCACCAAGTCATTTCCTCGTATCTCAATGATTGCAACTTGTGGGCTGTTACGGAGACTCACCTAACCAGCCAAGGAATGAGGTCCTTTCGTCAAGGCCTGAAATGGTCTGACTCAAAATTCGATTATTGCATTGGGGGTCAACCTGTACCCCTTCGTTCCCATTCGTGTGCAAGTGGCCATTGGAATGGTGTGGCCATCATCTCAAAGTCTCCCACCCGGGCTGTCCCCATCCAGTGGGATCATGAAGTTTTTGCGTCATCAAGAGTTCAAGTGGCTGCGACGTTGTGTGAAGATATGTGGATCACAGGTGGTGTCTTGTATGGTGAGCCACCTGGAGTTGGACACCCAAACGCCCGTGAAAATACAGATATGATGGCTCTTGAGATGGTTTCCCACCTATGTCAAATGAGTGGGCTCCGATACTTTGCGGGTGATCTTAATTTTGAAATGGGTGGACTTGAAGTCTTTCGAGTCTTATCTGATGCAGGTTTCAAAGATATCCAAGAGGTCGCATTTGAGAAGTGGGGCCAACCAATTCAGCCGACATGTAAACAGAAAACCCGAAAGGATTTTTTCTTCATCTCCCGAGAGTTGATTCCCTTCCTTGCAGAAGTGAAGGTGGACGCAACAGTGTGGGCTGATCATGCAGTTTTGCAAGGTTTCTTCACATGTGGGCCAACTCAGTTGACTCGTCACCACTGGAGGCAGCCTGGTGTTGTTGAATGGCCATCCACTTTCTCAGTTGAGTTTTCCCAATCGTTCCACGATGAAGCGGATCCATCTGCCAAGTATGCAAAAATGTGGCATGAAGTTGAATCGTCAGGTAGTGTGGCTAGAGTGGCAGCAGGTCAACCCCCCCTCAGGAAACAGCAATGTGGAAGAGGAGCGACGTTAACCACAAAACTGGTGACTCGAACATTTCATCTTGGCCCAGTCAAATCAGGTCGACCCACCGATGTTCAACCACTTTTTGCGGGGCTGTCGCAACAACACGCTCACTGGTTCCGACAACTCCGAAGGATCCAATCTTACATGAACTTTCGCAAGGTTCATTTGACTGATACTTCAACAGGACATGGTGTGGCTTTATGGAGCAGCATCCTCCGGGCAAAAGGTTTTGAAAGTAATTTTGCTTGGTGGTGGAATGGACGTTCGAGTCGCGTTTTTGGGGCTCCTCACAATTTACCGTTGTTTCCACCGGACTGGGAAGTTGCAAAGAAAATCTATGACTCTTTCCTCATTGATGTGCGAAGGCTTGAGCAACAGTTGAAGTCGCAGTGTACCAAACATTCTCGGGAAAAGAGGCAAGAACTAGCACATTTGATATTCAAGGACATTCGCAAAACTGCACCTGATCGGGTGGATGTGTTGCTCAAAACTCAACATGGACAAATTGTGCAGGTCGATGATGTCTCCAACTCGTTTCTGGTAACTGATACTTGCAAACTCTCACTACAACATCCGGTCTTTGTTGGAGGGGGGAAAGTCTCGGTGATTCACATTTCCAACAACCAGGTCTGGGTTACAGATGTGTCTGGTGTTCAAGTCAAGTCGGCCAGGAAGTGCGTCAAACGCTTTACACTGGCGAAGCTGAAGATATGTTCCGGACATTTGGCGAGGAATGGTCGAAGCGGTGGGATCGTCACCGCAACACCCCGTTGAGCCAGTGGGACCAGATTTGCAATTTTGGACGTCGGTATTTCCACTATATGAGCCAATCAACCTACCCGACTGGAACATCGACATGATACGTCGAGAACTGGCACGGAAGAAACCTAAAAGTGCAACTGGCCTTGATGGGGTCTCATTAGCTGATTTGAAGGCGATGCCTGATTCAGTCATTGATGCACATTGTGACATTTTTCGTGTAGCAGAAGGTTCTGGTGTCTGGCCACGGCAATCCACGGTCGGTAAGGTGGCTGCACTAGCCAAAACAGAGTCACCAACTGATGTGAGCAGTTATCGGCCGACAACAGTCCTCCCACATTGCTACAGGCTTTGGAGCGGTGTGAGATCAAAAGCATTGCTTTCCACCATTGGGGAACGTAGCCCAACATTCTTGTTTGGCAACAAGCCTCACTGTCAAGCTTCAATGATATGGACCCATTTGGCGTGGTTAGTTGAAGACGCATATGTTGGGGAAGGTGCGGTTGCCGGAATAGTTGCCGACATTGAAAAGGCATTCAACCACTTACCCCGGGAGGTGGTGTTTCAAACAGCGGTAATCTTCGGCATCCCGTTCACAACATTGCAAGCCTGGGCATCAGCGATGGGAAGTCTGGAAAGAAGATTTCAAATCCGAGACCACCTCGGGCCCCCCGTACATTCTTGTACGGGGTTCCCTGAAGGTGAGTTGCTTGGCGATGCTTCTGATTGACTGTCTGTATCACAAGTGGTTTGAGATGAGGTTTCCGATGTGTCAACCTGTCAGTTACGTTGATGATCTCCAGCTTCTCACAACCGACCATCCCAAATCCCCGAGATGTTAGCTGAACTTTCAACTTTCTGTGGGTCGGTGGATTTAACGTTGGATCGGAAGAAAACGTTTGTATGGAGCAACTCAGCATATCACAGGACTAACTTCCGAAAGCTTGGGTTGCCAATACAACGGCATGCAAGGGGTTTGGGGGCACAGCTTCAGTTCGGCAGACAGCATTCTACAGCCATCATTCGTAAGCGGATTGAAGAAATTCAGCCGTTGTGGAATCGTCTCCGTCAGTCAGTTAGTCCCTACAAGGTCAAAGTCATGGCCATCAAGCAGGCGGCATGGAGTTGTTGTTTACATGGTATCGCAGCCACATCCCTATCTCATGATACCTTCGTTGCATTGCGTACCCAGGCAATGAGAGGAATCAATGCATATGGTGCTGGATGCAATTCAGGGGTTCACTTGGGCCTCATCGAGCACCCTCTGCTTGACCCATACTGTTGGTCTATCGTCGCGACCTTTCGAACCATCCGCGAATGTGCGGCTAAGGAGCAGTTGACCGTACTCCTTCAAGAAGCTGTGTTGGGGTCCCGTAAGCTGCCACCAACAGGCATGACGTCCATTCTGCTTGCAAGAATCCATCATCTCGGATGGGAGGTTGTTCATGGTGACCGTTGCCATGACGGATTGGGTGAATTTTCATTCCTTGATATCAGTTTTCCAGCACTGCTACTTCGAATTACATGGTCATGGCAAAAGTGTGTTGCAGCAATGGTTTCGCATCGGAAGACGTTCGCTGGTTTGGCGGATTGTGACCCGGTCAGTACTCGGGAATACATTGATACATTGTCTTTACCTGAACAAGGCTTGATGCGGAAAGCGTTGAATGGGGCATTGTTCACTAATGATTCGGTGTGTCATTTTTCATCGAGCGGTTCCACAGTTTGTCAGTTTTGCGGTGAAGAGGATTCGAGGTTGCATCGTTTCTGGCAGTGCAAGGTGTTTGACGAAGATCGTGCAAAGGTGTCTTCGGAGTTTTGGTGAATTTTTGATTCGCTTCCAAGGTGCCTAGTACTCGTCACTAGTCTGTCATGGATGGGCCATCCGGCCACCAACATGGGAGGCATGGATCCGGTGTCTCCTTCAACTGCAAATTCCAGATGTCACAACCACAACCCAACCTACTGGACAAGATTGGATTGACCTCTTCACGGATGGTAGCTGCTTGTGGCCACATGATCGTGACATGCGGTTGGCAGCTTGGTCAATCGTGGAAGCTGCTCCAAGCGGTGATGTTTGTGAAAGCAATGTTGTTTGGGCTGGACCCCTTGATGGGATTCTTCAATCGGCATACAGGGCGGAGCTTCGAGCAGTGGTTTGTGCGGTTCGCTACGCGCATTACTGGCAAAAGAAGGTTCGCATTTGGTGTGATTGTCAATCGGTTGTCACAAAGTTTTCGCAGTTGGTCCATCATCATCGTGTACTCAAACCGAACAGCCCCCACTTCGATCTCTGGTCTGAATTGATGGAAATCATTGAACCTCAGTCGGTCAAGATAACAAAAGTTGCGGCACATCAAGATGTGTCAGACCAATTGAGTGCACTTGATGGATGGGCATTTACACACAACATAGTAGCAGATCGGGCGGTGAGACTTGCAAATTTACAACGTGATAGTGAATTTTGGTCTTTGCACCGTCATCATAGTCTCATGGCTCAGGGGGCACGACAGGTTTCTCGGGAGGCACAGAATGTCATCCTCTCGATCAGCAAGAAAGTTGTTGCCCGGGACGCAGTTCTTCAGGAAGATGAGGCAGTCACTTGTGGAAGCAATGAAAGAGTTCAGCCGGTGATGAGTGCACCTACTTCTGTCTGGGACGGCTTTGTTCCTAAAGCTCCTCTGCCGCTGGGATTGACGAGTCGTTTTGGGCACAGGTTTGTTGCAATTGTGGTGGCGTGGTTTGGCGAAGCGGTGAAAAGCTTTTCCCCGGGATGTCAGACGTCCTGGATATCCATACACCAACTGTATCTCGATTACCAACATCAAACAGGGGAGCTGGGAATTGTCCATCAAAAAGTTTGGAAAGACCCAGTCCTTCTTCCGGGTTTGAAGCTAGTTCCACGTACTTTCAAACGTCGCAGTTCTTGGTTCGGATTGGCGTTTAGGGCGATTTTCCGAGCATTTGGACAAGACATTCCATGGATGGTGACACGGCCGAAATCGACGATGATCGCTTTGCATACGGCATGTGTTTCGCTACCCTGGCCCGAGTGGCGTTTGGAAACTATTGAGAAGTGGCTTATGGCGAGACTCCCTGCCAAAAAGGCAGCTACACGCGGTGGCCATGACTTGTTGTACTTGCCTCCTGCTAAGCAGGACGTGAGTTGGCCGAAGTTGCATACTTTTGTGGGGCCCATTTGCTCCTAAGTCCTGAACAGCGGGCTGAATCCGAACCTACTGATTCAGTGCGGTCATTGGAAAGTGGAAAGATGTTTGAGAAGAATCAGAGTAGTATAAAAGTTTTCGAAAGGATGAATTACTACTAATGACATATTTGGAATTTAGATTTGTGCACAGTGCATTGCATGAGAGTTCCTGTTACAAATGGGTGATGAACTGCACATTTCAGTTCAGCTGACCTGCAGGTGTCATTGATTGGTTTGCTTTGTTTTTGGCTCATGTTTTAGCATCAACGACTCTAAAATCAGTTCTTATTGTCCGGTAGATGAACACCAAAGCAGCTATCGGAGTTCGCGCGGTGGCATTCCTACTATTTCAAGGCGTTTGCCTTGCTTCCATTTCCTTGGACACGAAATGCTCTAAGGATCGTGGCACACCAAATGCAGGCAGGTCCAAGGCCTTGTCCTTACTGCAGCTCAGTCCTGAAAAAGTATATCCGGAAAAAGTCGTCGATCCTAAACAAGTGGGAGCTTTGGCAGATTGGTCCTACACTTTGCCAAACATAGAATGTGAGGAAGATGTGGGCAGTCGCAAGAAAGGACTTCTCGCCAAGCGCATCAATCATAAGACTCCCACATCAAGTGTCAGTGCGTCAGCCAAGAAATGTGGT
>OMLO01004828.1_pt1 | contig 11292 bp, 4 predicted proteins | sample 1674811 | NCBI WGS metagenome assembly OMLO01 (sample SAMN06265003, study PRJEB25207) | coral metagenome | isolation source: Coral host | place: Mexico:La Bocana,Puerto Morelos, Mexico | collected 2008-11-13 | reverse complement strand
CTATCTCATTAGAATACGGTCAGACTTATTGCCAGATATGCAATCAGCACTATAGTAAACAGACCAATTTACTAGACACATACCATTTAAATTGTTACACGTCCGAAAAAGAAAGGTGAACTTGCAGAGTTAACTGTCTTCTCGTTTTCTATTGTGAACATCTGTCGCTGAAAGCATCAGGCTGACATAAAGAAGCCATTCGCTTGTGTAGCAAAGTGATAATTACGTTACATGGGCGCGAAGGATACTTTGTTACTGAGGTTGTAAAGTTAAGAATGCTGAATCCCGCAGAATTTTTATAGCGTTGATATTGTTTAAGTGCGAGAGGAATAGGTTTTCTCTCTTGCTTTGCATGTAAGACGGAGAATTCTACATTGTTTCGGGAAGCACTCACACTCACTTTCGACTTTTCGCCTTCGATCTCGTTATTGCCAGACTGATTGGTCTTTAATGGAGAAAGAAATACTTATCTTTCAATCAAATACATTTAGCAACCGAAAAAAACAATAAGTCATGGAAGGCTTGATTGCAACAGAAATGTTTGACTCCTATTGCCTTTGAAGGGAACCATTACGGTAAACTTTCACAAAACGTTCACAACGTTCGTGACTGCAGGGCGTAGGAATGAATAAAATTTGCAGAAGACGCCGGTGGAGGGCGAGACATCATTTATAATGTAATTATTGATGACGGAGTAGCTCATGAAATTAATGGTGCGTTGTTTAACTCCTCTTCATTTCAGTAAGTCGTTTGAGACTGTGCCAAAAGTCGCCGAACACCTATAATGTGTCTTTATTCCACCTTAGTGCGTGTATTATGCAGAGTATAGTTATGTGGGTGGTAGTTGTATTGACGTAAACACGTTAGAAACTTAGAGTGGCTATTTTAAGCTTCCTCACGTGGCTTCCGTGACGTGAATAAAGGAAAAACGTTTTAACTTAGACAAACTTTTCAGCTATCGTGCTGGGTGGCGTCCGTAAAGCGAATAAAGGAATAAAATTTCAGTCGAACCCATGTGAACACAAGCATCATGTTCACTTATCCTCAATATATCCTCCGGCTAGCTGAGGGGACCTGAAGATTTGTATTGTTAAGCCTGTTGAACCAACGTGACCTAATGGAAGAATAAAACACATGGAATGGGAATTTGTCGAGGTTATCCACTTATTTTTTGGCGACTTTTCAACCTTCTTTATGCTTTGAAGTGCTACTAAACCTTTGAAAATGTGGCTGAAGTATTAGATCACTGACCTTGCAAAATTCATGCTAAAGACCCGGCAAAAAAAATTGTCAATACGCACGAAAAAAGGTTCTGATAGAAATGGTACCTTTCCATTATATTCGAGAAACAGACCTTTAACTTTGTTTTATTAGAAAATTTCTTTTAACTTAGAAAGTTTAATATGGACTAATTTGGACTTAACGGAAAATAAAACTATTTTTAGCCGAGTATCGTGAGACTTGTTTGTCATTGCTCTGTGTTCGAGACATTGTTATCAATGTTATATTGGATTATTGGCTTACGTACTGCGCAACGTTTATTTGTCTATTTATAGAAGCTAGCCTAGGACTTGATGGTGGAAATAGGAACCAGCCGAAAGACATACAACCCATAAACGTGAAAACACATCTCAGACATCTGCGGTGTAATATACATGAAAGACCATTGTTTGGAGAGAGTTTAATTGAACCGGTGCAAGCCAGAAGTATGCATGACAAAATTATCTTTAGGGCGGCTTGTTCTGTTCCCACACATACCCACCCATCTGAAGTATACAAACCTGTATTCAGTGATTGGTATTTCGTGTTTTGTTGAACCAGCTCACAATGCTATACCCGATAGACGTTTGTTGTTGTTGTTTCTCAGCCATCATTTTGTCCCTCCATAAAAACTAACAAATTCTAAATCGAAATCCCCTAATTTGATCTGGAAACAGAAGACGAAGGGCCTCTCCGTTGGATGTGCCCCACTGCAAATTTCTAATTATTCATTTATTTGTTTGTTAATTTATCTATTTATTGTTTATTTATTATTTACAGAAACAGCACATTTACATTTTAACCAGACAGTATCATCGATGACGGAACATCAGGGGAAAGCATACTCGAGAACACATCAATTTTAATTTTGGAAATGTTGGTGATGTGATAGTATCTTAAACGAGCTAAGCGTAAAAGGGAAGAAAAAAGAAAGTGAAAGTGGACAGACTCAAGCTTTTCTTCCTTTTAGGTTGAAATGGCTTCGAGCTTCTCATTTGTCGGCTAATCAAAGCCGGCATTTTCCTCGCGAGAATCTCAAAAAAAAAACAAAACAAAAAAAAAACAAAACACGTGAAAAACACGAACACGTGAAAGAAGGTTCTTGAGGCCACGCATTTCCGTGAGATCTAACTGTGTTAATCCCTCCCATCGTGTCACTTTAATTTTGGTATCTATCCAGTTATTTCATCAACGAAATTCCGACAAGTGCTTATGCGACCGCATGATTATAAAAAGAAAAGAAAAATCCGAGAATTTCTTGTTTCAGAAGAAGCTTGAAGACCCTTGAAGCTTGGTATGTAAACTCACGTCAACCACAATGCAATGAAGTATTTGTATATAGTTTAGCAGATAATTTTGTGATCTCGAAAGATACTGTGCTGGCGGGAGAGGCAATGTTTGAATGCTTCAGAAAAGGAACAGCCTACAGGAAAAAGTTGGTGAGCAGTTATCCTGCTTTTGAAACGTGTCTTACATTGAAAAAAAGACAGTGAGGTCATTTAGACTCTGACATGATAAGAAACGTCCTACTGAGAGTGTATGTGTCGAGTAGGCAACGTGGAACTGCAGCAACAAAACTTTAGGAGGACCGGAACTCGAGATTAAAACATCCCGTAATCAAATACACTGTGAGATCCTACTAAGAGAGCCTTAAACATATGTTTCTATTTTGGTACCGATCCAGTTTCCTCTTCAAAAGTATTCCGCTGTTTTGTGTGGGACGTGATGCTTTCAAAAACAACGTAATAACCCGATAGTAGTCAACTGTAGAGGTTTAAACGCTAGGTTTCCCTAATTATTCATAAATAAATTTAATATCACCGTTGTAAAATACTGTCATTGATAACTTGAATTTTTTTTGGAAAGATAGATAGTCAGGGAAACGTTGCTGAAAAAAAAAACTATGAAATACTTTCACATCAAACCCAATCAAGCACATTTCATTTTTCTTTCTTGCCTACGTCTACAAGGAAGTCTACAAGGAATCGAAAAAACAAATCCATGGTGAAATTATCTGGCTTTCTCGGATTTGGCTAGTAGCACAGTGATGTTTCTTTCACAGCATTTATTTAGCAAGTTGTGAGTGCTAATAATGAAGTCACAAGTTTTGTCGTCACTATATAAACGATGCCGAGCTATAATCTAATTGAGGGCCAGGGTTAGTGGTTTTCGGTATCCGTGTGGCTGGAGGATGAAAAGCTGCCTTAACACGTCAATATTTCCTGATTAACACGATACTTACAAGCAGGGGAGCGTGTAGGGTAAATTATGAGTTACATTGGTGAAAGCTGCGGTCCATTGTTTAAAGCACAAAGGGCCTGTATGGTTTGCAGATTGCTTTAGTGATTTAGTTTGCAAGTTCTAGTGATTCGATTTCTCATTTCTGATGTTATCCTCTTCTATACATACATATTTAAAGCAACAAAAAAGCAACAAGCGAACTAACAAGCAAAAAGTCCAATCAAAGCATACGACATACGAAACTTTGTTCCGGCGCAGTCAACAACACACAATCAATCAAACCTAAAATTAATTTCCAGGTATCAAATTTAGTCAGGGAGTTTCTGTAAATGAATTGGTCATTTAATCTAAAAGCGAACGCAATGCTCCTCGCGTTAACTATATTTTATTAAAATAGTTCTGAGATATAGAAAGGATGGATTGATTGGACCAGACCTATTGTTTTCACTGCCTTGTTTAGGGCGCCATGCTCACATATTCTGCCAGATGATTAAATCAATTATGGAATCGGATAGAATGTTGATTACAGAATGTGACCTTGAAAGAATAATTTGGAATAATTGCTGAATCAATAAAGCAACTTTTTACATGGGATTATTTCATGGTATCAATCAACGCTTTACATTCATGCTTTCCAGTTCCCAAACTTCCTCCAATAACTCCACAAATAACACATACATTTCAAAATCCTGGCCAAGGAATTACGCTCGAAACGCCATAGTCACAAACCCTCTACACCGCTTAGCTTCATCATCTTCAGTTGATAAATGGTCACGTGTTTCATTCGACCGTCGAAGCAGTCCGGGCAGTCGTGGAGGCTCCGCCCAGAATTCAAACCCCTTACCCTTTTTTTCATACCATTACATCCTCCTCGTATACCTTGAATTGAAAAAGGTACCCCTTTCACATACTTTCATAACAGGACTGTATTGTGTAATTAATCGCCAAAAAAGAAGAAGTATCTATTCTGTTGTGTCTAATAAATCAAATGAACCCAATCATTGTATTTTAATTTAAGGCCTTTCTAAATATTTAAATGACTGATTTCTCTATCCTTTTTATACCTTAATTACCCTTTTATAAAACTGAAGCTTGAAAAAGGTACCTCTTTCGTGCGCAACCTCCCCTACAGGAAGCAGACCCGCGGTGACCTAACATTTTCTGTAGAAAATATAATCCAGTTGAGTGACGCGCACGAAGGCGTATCCATTGAACAAAGCTCTCTTAGCCTTAAAATCAGCTACATTTGTTTTACCACCTGGTTTGCCGTTGATAACTCTAAAATTTAAGAGGCCTTAAAACTTGATACAATAAGGCTCTATAGGCATTGAACTTATTTAATCGTTTTAAATAAAGAGTTTTTTTGTTTGTTTATAAAGTAACGTCACTGTTTCCAGCCATGAGAGCATGAAATTGTGAGGGCATAACATTGTGATATCAAGCGTAGTTTGTAAAGGGTAACTGTTGACATAATAGGAAAACAAAGCACGTGTGAGTGCAATGCAGGGGTAAAGGAAATCTTACCCCTCCCCAAGCCCCGCCCACGCAAGTTTATTGTGCACGTCCGTCGTTTTGTCTACGAATATATAATTACAGAGGGAAAGCTTTGCGAAAAACCTATTGAAAACCATGACTAAGTATTAGAAACGGCTCATGATTAGCTAAAACTAATAGCTTTTTGGAAAGAGTCAGAGAGCCGATTTGCAATGAGATAACGAAAGGGCGATCAGGTGGGCACGATTCCACTCATTGTCCACTCTGTCTAAGACTCTAATTTGGCCATGAAGTGATCTGGCAAAGACACAGGAAATTCAAAACAATTTTGAAACATCATTCTAATTAAAAACTTTTCACGTGGCCACTACCGTCTGGTATTTGTGCATCGATAATCTTAGAGAACGAACCAGTCATTGTTTCATAATGTCGTCTACATGTATTAATGACTTTGATAAGTTGCAGCTGTTTATAATTTGTCGCTGTACCGCAAGGCTTGAAAATTTGCCATGGTTTTGTCACTTGCTTGGCTTAAAATGTGCTCGATCGACGTAAACAGAAAGAAAGAATAGAAGCCATGAATATTCGTACTAACATACTAAGCCTATTGACTTCTTTATACTTTTAACAAGAAAAAGGCACCCCTCCCGTTTAGAAAGGTTTCTTTACAAAGTAAATACATGCCCTTTTATTACGTGCGGTAAAAAATGCTATGATTTTGTGTTTGACTTTGATCTTTAAAGTAATTGTTGACAACTCAAGATAATGAGTGGCCCCTTTAGATTGTTTCTTTTCCAACGCTCTGTCCGCTTAGCACACTATCGTGTGTTTGTTTAGTACCACTGGTCAGTTTTAAGCACTGTTTGGGCGACGTGATCGCGACAGTTAGAGCGCTTATCCTTCTAGCGCTTTCGAAAGCTGCCAACTTTGTTGGGACGCATTAAAAAAACCCTAAGAATCTAATATGCGCTTAATCCACTGAATTCGCAGACGTGTTACAGATGGCAATACAATTAAACTTAACCGACCTCTTACGAAATTCGTGATATGAACGGACATATCGAGCATACTGACTTATTATTTAAGGGCTTTGTGAAAGACAAGTGACCATGATGAAACCTACAAACTGACTGAATTGGTATTCCTCATGTGGATTCATAGCATGCTCTGACATGAAAAATAATTCAGAATTTGGTGGAAATAGCCATGAACTAACTTCGGTCATGGAGTGCGTACAAAGTGAACATGGTGCACCGAGTACTGGACAACGGAAGGAAAAAAATACTCCCGCTAAATAAGATATTTCCGAGAAGTAAATACGACAAACCAAAAATTCCACAGTACTTCAGATAAAGTACAATCTAAATGGCTGCCAAAATCTGGGAATTCAACTGATTTGGAAATTAATAAATTTCATTTTTTTGTCATGGAGGTCACTTCACCAATATGGACCGATGTGTTCGTTTATTCTACGCAAAAATAAGAATAAGTCTTTGTTGTTGTGACCAAGGAGCATGCGTAAATAAAATCCTTTTACTGGGACAAAAACAGTCACATAAAGGTTGAGATAACAAGGAAGAAAAAAGAAAAATCGCTACGAGTTAATGACTCCTGTTTGGCTAAAGCAGGAGCCATAAAAAAAGAACCCTTCATTGGTCACGTGGTTGGTTATGACAACTATGTGTCCCTCGTGGCCTGATGCAAATTTTGGCGGGAAACATTAAATAAGTGCGGTCAAACAGAGGGCAAAAGAAAGGAGTTTTTTCCCGTCAGTTGTTTCTCGTAGCTAACTAAAACTGAATTCATATAGTATCATGTATAAGTCAGTCTGCCATGTGATTTCCACCATTTACGTGGGAGTGAGTTAAAACTGATATCCTTTCAGAAGAAGCAACTTTCAATTAAAAACAGAGATTGAAGGAAGAAAACATGACCCTTCGGATCTCTCCAGCTGATTTAGCGTGAGCTTAACTCAGTTTTGTTTTCATAAAGGATTTTTCTCCCTATCTGGGGCTTACACAATTAATCAGTGATTGTCAAAAGAATTTCCGTTTTCTATTCACAGAACTGGCAGGGTGGATTTATTTCTTTACCTTGTTACCATCCGAAATTTCTGCTCTTCAAAGGATCTAAGAGATGCCATTTTTGGAAACATATTCTTGCCAAGATGTTAATTTGTAACTAGAGGAAAAAAAGTAAAAATGTATCCTTTTGGTTGAAGGTATGAATTTAAATGTTTGCCAATTGGAGAGCTGGACTTTTCTGACAGCGAACCGGCATCAAGGATCAGCCTTTTGGCGACCTAGTATCCAGCACGAACAATGGAGTTTTACTAGACGCGGAGGAAGCATTTCATAACCAAAACTGTCCATGCTGATCAAAAACTCAAGTGTATGAAAACGGGACGTAGAAGAATAAATCATTTTTAGTATTTCACTTACAGTATCCTGGATGCTGCTGTTGTAGAGTGCAACGAGAAAGTCCCAGAACTACAACCACAAATACTTGGACGAAGTTGCTGTACATTTGAAGCGCCATGTCCGCACCGGGTTTCTCTGTATCCTGAATTCGAACTGACAAACTAATCCACGGACTTCCTTTATAGTAAATACCTCTTGCGCAGTAATGTGAACCGCGTCACGCACGCGCCCTGGTGGACACGCCTCACCATTGTGGTACACCGAGGAATTCTTTTTTTGAAGTCGGCCCGCAACTTCCTAACGGAACTTCCAGTAGTCTAAGTTATTTCTAAAGGACTTGTTTTTAACCGCAATAACAAACAACTTCAATAGAGTGGTTTACTAGAAGAATGATGTCATGTCTGTCTCTAAAACGACAACAAACGTCTTTCAAATGTGCTAGATACCAGAAGACAGGTACACCAACGCATTGAGACTAACCATTCCTTATCCTTTGTTCGGAAATTTGCTTTCATTGATCTGGGATTAAAAGATTGTAGAGCATTTCATGATAGTTACGGTATTTTTCTACGCCAAAACGTTCACGCAAATATTAAGACGCACGTGATAAGGAAAATTCCTAACTGAAGAATGCACTTAAGGCGGTGTTTTACAGTATCTGTGTCTCCGACCACATTGCGACAGCAACAACAACAATTTATTGCAATTTGTCAGAATTAATGCTGCTATTACTGTGCAATGTTCAGTGAAGGGCCAGAAAGTTCATGTAACACCAGCAATGTTTCGCAAAAAATATTGCGAGATGAACTGCACGAAACTATTAAGTGTTGTTAGTCTTCTAATAAGGTCAACATGGCTAAATAACTGGAATTTCTCTTCTTGTGAACTGGATCTCCTTTACTCGACACCTTCAGCACCTCCTCAAGACAGAAAATGGGATTAACAAAAAAAAACGCAACAACGCCAGGCATCAAAGACAGTTATATTTTTGCCACAATGCGCCAACTGTTAACGGATGGTACAGCTGAAAGTCACAAAAGAGACAGCGTTCCAATGTTTGCACCCATATTAAAAAGGTTTGAGAATGCCATGATCAGTTGCTTCTGGACCTTTTAGAGTCGTTCAGTTACACAAAGAAAAAATAGCTGTGCATGTATTATTTGTCAGCGCAGGTCGATAACAATGTGTTAGATACTTGAATTTAATTAACAACTCCCAGTTACTCTACGAGCAGTTGGTTTCTCTTACGTCAAACGCTCTCTCTCTCTCTCTCTCTCTCGTTCAACGGAGAAGAAACCCACGTTTCGCAAAGTATTTCTTGTTGCATCTCATGACAGTTTTCATTTTGCAATTGGCTTTCATTTTGACAGCCTAAGAATTCAGCCTTCGCGCGTTAAAATCGGAAGCAGGTGTTGAAACAATCTGAACAAATCTGAAGCCCTCGTCGTCTTGCTACAAAGGAAATGGCACATGTATTCTAAATGTCCATTTATATAACAGTGGCAATCGAATGAGGAAATAAAACTGAATATTATTTACAAAGAAAACAAATATACGAGGATTGATAACATGTTTAGTGACTTTGTTGCCGATAGTGAATATGCAAACTTTTCACATTTCTCGGTGGTAAGCCACGTAGTGTGTATATATACGTATATGATACAGACAAAACACGATATGGGTTGCAGTAAAGTTGTGCTTGCGGTCAACGATTTTACAACGTCCTTGTGTCAACAGTAAATAAAAACGAACGGAAGTATTACCATGCACTGGGAGGGAAGAAAATCTATTTTTGTATAACTGTGCCAAAGATATCGGTTAATAGCTATCGGTTAAGAGAATTAACACAGTTACTCATTCTGTGCTATATATAAACAAAAGGTTTTATTGCCTCCGTTTAACCAATAGGTCCACACTGTAGTCTGAGGTGATCTAGAACAATGGTGTGGAAAGAAACCTTTTTTACAATGAAATCAGTAATATTGCACTTGCTGTCTAGGCGTAATAATACCCTACTTATGACCAAAATCTGCGATTTTCCCTACCCTAATTATGGCAGCCCAAAAATTTGATACCCCATTTATGACGACTCTTAGATCATTAGGGGAAGGGCTCTTGTTGCTGACTTAATCTAGCCTGCGTAACAGGCGTTTAACGGGGTAGAAGAAGGCAAAGCGTGGATGGGAGAAGATGATGAAGAAGTAGCTTCTTCTAAAGACAAAAAACGATACCCTATTTACGACCAAAATGGCGGAAAAATGGCTAAAATCGATACCCTATTTATGACCAAAAGGGCTGAAAATCTATACCCTTTGGGGCCGTTGCCGCTTACCAAGGCCCCGAGCCCGAGGGAGCGGGAGTGGGGGGGGAGGAGTGGCACAGGGAAGGTAGAGGTGGACATAGTACTCTAAGAAATATTTGGTTAGAGTGTGCGGCCCGCTTCTAATTCCTAACACGCTTACCTTACAAGACCAAAATATGCGTTTTTCCCTACCCTATTAATATATATATGTTATTTGCCGGCCGGGAGGTCCGTATTGGGAAAAACTGTGCCCGAGGTCTTGAGTACGGTCCGAGGCCGCAGGCCGAGGGCCGTGCTCAAGACCAAGGGCACAGTTTTTCCCAATACGGACCGACCTAGGCCGGCAGATAACGTGTTTATTTTTTTCTCTCTGGAAAATTACTTGATTTTTTAAATGATTTACTGTAGCAGTTTCACACCGTGCGCGTGCGTTTGACGTTTCGGTCAAGTAAACCCGTGTTGTTTACTGAGGTATTTAAAAGAAGAGATTCATTTTTCGTTGATTTTAAAACTGAGCAATAAATGATTTACATTTCATGGAGATTTTTAGTGTAACAAAAAGCTGCTAAAATAGCCGCAATGTTGGAAAACCGGGAGCGGTCTGTACGCGGGGTCCGTATGGGAAAATCCGGACCGCTCAAGCGCGCGGAATTAGCCAATCGGATTCAAGGATTTAGGATTCCGGACCGCTGAGATGTTTCAGAAAAAAAATAAAATACCCTATTTCAAACTTACCTTATCATTAGTGCTCTAGATCAGACCAAAGTAAAAGGTAATGCTTACATGCTTTTATTTGTAAGGATAGCTTCTAAAAAAACACACCCAATTCAAAACTACGGTGCAAAAACCATACTCTTTTTTGAGACCAAAATGGCGATCGATGCCCTATTTCTGACTAAAACGGCAATGCTCATGTAGCACACATTCGAGAGTATTCCCCGGGGTAAGGGGAGGGGGCGTCAGTGGTTAAAGGCCCGAGGCCAAGAAGGCGTCATAGGAGTACGCACCTAAACAATTTACCTTGACATGTAATGGGCGCAGCATGAAAAAGACGGAGAGAAAAAAAAGGAGAGGCTTGATGCGAGGAGCGAACTCACCTTCCCATGCCGTGCTTCCTTTCTACTTGTTGTTGCGCCATTTTTGAGTTATGCCCTAAATAACTGATCGCCCTGGAAAGGCTAATTCTAGATCTGCATACCGAGTACTTCAGTAGAACAAGATGGTTTTAGGTGAGAACCAGGAGCCTATGATGGGCTCCTGGGTGAGAACCTTATGGCTGCGCAAGGTCATCTCGACTGTATAAATGAAATAAAGCTAGTTGTCGTTGAATAAGAGCCACGCCACGCCACACAGCAGTTATGTTGTTTAAGGCCTGATATGTTGTAAGATTAGTGTTTTTCGCGAAGCGATGAGTGCGATATCGGCCACCTGAGCAAAACCAAACGTTTTCCATTTTATTTTACGAGCCGCGCCAGTGCGGAAACAAAGGAAACCCTTCCAAAGTCAATGCGGCGTTTCCTCGTACTTTTGAGTGTGAGTGGTTTTCTAAAATTTTAAATTTGGCAAACATTCGTT
>OMLO01004827.1_pt1 | contig 11295 bp, 7 predicted proteins | sample 1674811 | NCBI WGS metagenome assembly OMLO01 (sample SAMN06265003, study PRJEB25207) | coral metagenome | isolation source: Coral host | place: Mexico:La Bocana,Puerto Morelos, Mexico | collected 2008-11-13 | reverse complement strand
TCTTTGGCCTGTTCCTCTGCCTTCTTCTTCTCATCTTCAAGCCTCTTCAGTTCTGCCTCTAGATCTGCTTTGGCCTTCTCCTCTGCCTTCTTCTTCTCATCTTGGAGCTTCTTCTGTTCAGCAGCTTTCTCAGCCTCCAAGCGTTTCAGTTCTTTGGCCTGTTCCTCTGCCTTCTTCTTCTCATCTTCAAGCCTCTTCAGTTCTGCCTCTAGATCTGCTTTGGCCTTTTCCTCTGCCTTCTTCTTCTCATCTTCCAGCTTCTTAGCTTCCAACCTTTTCAATTCGCGATCGTGTGCCTCTGCTTTGGCCTTTTCTTCGTCTTCGAGCCTCTTCTGTTCATCCATCTTTGCCTCTAGTTCTTTTGCTGCTGCTAGCAACCTTTCTTTCTCTTGCTGCAATTCTTTTGCACGATCTTCCTGAAACTTGTTAACCTCCATGGCTGCAACTTCAAGAGCATCAACCTTTGCCTGCTGTTCAGTGCTGAACCTGTCATGGTAAGCCTTTGCTTCAACAGGAGACCAAAAGACTTCCAATGGAAACTGGTTTCGGGCAGGGTTGTGATTCAGTACGCAGTTCGAGTTTGCAAAATACAACAGAAATCCAGTTCCATCTACAACACATTCTTTGGAATCCACACCACTGTTGGCTAGGAGTTTCCGAAGTTCACTTTGCCAATTTGAAGCATTCCATACCACCGTTCCCAGATGGTACCTAACATCCTCAACCTGCGTTTCAGGTAGAACCTCTGACTGCTGTGGCGTTGCCACCTGTGCAAGTTCACTTGCTAAGTTCCTTTCCACAGGTTTTTCTGTTGGATTCCCACTTGGCAAACTTGTTGACGACTTCAAGTGTACCTTGGTACTTCCATGGCTCTTGGTTGAGCTGCTTCCTTTGTCTTTCTTTTCCTTCAAAGCCTTCGACTTCGTCTTTTTCAGCTTTTTGTCCTTTTTGGTCTTTTTGTCCTTTTTTGTCTTTTTATTCTTTTTGTCCTTGACCACCTGCTTTTCCTTTCCCGCTGTTTTCACACCGGTTCCATCTTTTCCCTGATCAACCAATTGGGATAGAGTGCCTGGAATCGTTTCTTGGCTTTCACCTGCAGCATTATGAGAAGTGGTATATATATAATTATACATAGCATACATCAGAACACAGGCGTGCAAAGAAGGCTGTAAGTTTGGCCTGGTGCAGTGGTAAAGGAATCCGACCTGAGAATGTTGATTTTCAAGCTAGTGTATACGTACGAGAAGGCAGGCTGAAATCTGAATTTTGATATATTCGTATTACGTACGTACGACCAAGCCCCCAGCACTGGCGTAACATGCCGTTGATACAGCAGTGCTCTGGAATCCCTACCCATTTCCACAAGTTGGTCAACGTTTGGTATAGCCATGACCCGAGCTTCAAAAGCGTAGACGTTTGAACAATCTTGTTGCTGCGGAATTCAAACGTTCAAATCAAAATCCGTATGGCAAAAAATGCGTATTCGTAAAATATATACGTACGAAAAAAAAGGCTCGCGAAATCATTGCTCACGTTTGCTCACGTTTGCTCACGTTTGCTCACGTTTGCTCACGCAGATCATGTTCCTTTTAGGGCTTTTACGTACCTTTTAGGGCCTTTACACGTACCTTTTAGGGCCTTGCTCACGTTTGCTCACGTTTGCTCACGTTTGCTCACGGCAATTTTTTTTTCCAATATTGCCTCACAATTCTTCCGCGTATATATAATAATTGATCATGAATTCCGAACATGTCCCCTCTGGTCTAGGGTCAGCCTTACTGATCAAACAACCCTTCAGTGAAACGGGGTTGCCAAGAGCCAGCAACTGCTTGCTCCCTCAGGTAACGCCGCAAGTCCTCGAGATGAGCATGGCTCCAGTCACAAGGTGCTTCCATCGCCTGGGCAGCTTGACAACGGTTGGGAACCGTATGATTTGTTGGGCAGGTGGAGAGAGAAGTCAGTGGGCTATGTATGCCTGGTAAATTTCTTCCCCGGGTTGAACTTTAGAAATTTATGATCAACAAAAACTATGGGTGTTTGGTCGCATGGAGGTGTTTCGATTATGGCAACTCCCTGCAAGCCATCTAGCAATATAATTGCCACAAAGTAAGCGATCATGTAAAAGTGTGCATGAACTAACGTCAAAAGCAGCCATATTTTAAAGGAGATGCCCCCACTTGGTCAAAGCGAGTTCGGCGTAATTAAGTATATCTCATGCCAGTCAGCATCGCCAGCCTTCATCATCGGTATTTTTTTTTCAGCTATCTTGAGGGCACTCTTGAGCAAACCTCGCTTCTTCGCCTGGAGGGGTTAGGTTTGAATTTGACCAATCTCACAATTCACTGGATGGAGACGGAGATACGATTATGTAATCAAATGAAAACTGTGTGGAAAATCCCATTTAAAAAAGGCCGAATGTATTCATGGCTTGAAAAAGATGGGATTAAAAAAGCTCTATCTCATCATGAAATAAATTAGCACCAGTTCTATTGGGTATTGGGCGAACATCAAATGGCAAGCCAGCCAGTCCTTCCCCCACACATGGCGAAGGGCCAGGACTCGTCCAAATGGAGCAGGATATTCTTCTGACTGTTTGAGCTTTGGACCTCCTGACCTTGCATGAAATGCAAATAAGTTATGGCCGGTGAAAAACACTTATATATGATCACATGATCGAATAAACAATATTGACGTCTGAGTACAGGACACGCTTTTCTTTCCCGTTACAGGATCGGTTTTCTTGATGGTCACACCTTTGCTAGATAGGTTCTTCCGTAGATTTGCTGTCATCCGGAGAAACAATCGAGGGATCCAAGGCCTTAGATGTCCATCATCCCAAACAATCTATAGATCTCATAGAATTCTAGGAGTTTGAATTTAAACGTTTAAACTAAAACATGATCCCGGGCCTCACCAAAACAATCATGAGGCACAGACGCTGTACCCCATCCACGCGATGGCTTTTGGCTGAAGTGGCCAAAAGATCCCATCCAACTCAGCAGGCTGCAGAGGGGTTGGACATATGGTTCATGAAAAAAAGGGATATATGGTTGTCCATCCAAAAACACAAATCTTGGTTTCAGACAAAAATGAATTGTAGAATTTTATGGAGAGCCGTTGGCAAACTTCTTGGATGAAGACATAATAGGGCGAGATGAACAACCGGCTAGTTGCAGGTTGCTCGACAAAAATATAGACAGCTCTGCAAATAAGAACCAACATGACGAGAGCTGCTCTGCATCCAATCCTTAGGCAATGCTTTTGGAATTGAATTTCGGCATATATCAATCCTACATGGACCATCACCACATATAGATCAAATTCGATATCCTCATATAACTAAGTACAGCTCAGGGTCTGGTTGGCTAGAGCGACATAAGCCAAGCTCTCATCCCCAAATGGACATTCAGGACTGCGTTTGTGGGTCGGGAGATTCAGAAATATATATGAGCCACATGGTATCCCAAATGAGGCCAGTCCATTTGGCCTCACACGTAGTGCCATTTGCAGCAATTTCAGAAATCCATTCCTGGGCAGCGTTGATGATTTTAGTTCAAAATCTATATACTTCGATGCCTAAAATATGTCCAGTTCAAATCACAACGAGCTACCCACACGTGTTTATAGAACAATTCAAGACCCGTACGTCGTGAGGATGTCGTTGTTGCACCCTCTGCTCAATATATCATAATCCAGCCTAGGAGGCAGCACTCAGAATTTTAAACTTTTCGAAATTTCGAAAGGATGTTATTATTTCGAATTCATTGACTCAGGCAGCAGCGTTTTTCGACCAAGGCCACCTCATCATGGTCAAGATATATATAAGCATGTATGGACATATTCTGATATACCCAATCCACCCTATGAGGCAAAGGCGGAAACCAGCACTGACCTGTCGACGCTTTCCCGAGAACGCATCCAGGCAATCAACATCCTCAAGTACCGGCTTTCACACCAACCAGGAGTTGTGCACGTTTGCATGTTGCAAAATAAACCGTTTGGATCACGATCTAGTTTGCATCCCCAGGGGCTATATTAATAATTGGCGTTATTTATCGGCATATCGATCCTCTATTGATCAGCTAGAGGCTAGAGGTGTCAAAGTTATCGCAGGGATAACTGGCTTGTGGCATCTTGTGGCAGCCAAGTGTTCATAGCGACATTGTTTTTTGATCATTCGATGTCGGCTCAAATTTGTGATCAGAATTTTCAATCTTGGCTTTTTGATATCATTCGATATCGGCTTTTTGATCATTCGATGTCGGCAAGACCAAAGCCAAGTTCGGCTCCATGGATTTCAACAAAGAAGGTTAGCGTTGAAAAACCAAGCTCAAATTTTGGAATGGATGATGACAGGCTTTTCACTGTTGACGTGCGGGCATTGAGATATTCCCAGCGGACATGTAAGTCTACATTCCAATCTGGCGAACCTATCGTACAACTAATCGGAGATCTCTTTTATGGGAAGGTGAGGCCATCATGTCCTTCGTTGACTTTGAGCGTTTTTGAGGCGATCGAACCCAAGACCCACGAGCCTATTCTCAAATGCATTGACAATAGACGGCTCTATGCATTGAAGGAGTATGCAAAGCTTTGCGACCACGACGATATCAGCAGGTTTGTCTACGTACGTTTCTTCAGCCGGAGAACAGTTCGTGAGGTCATGCGCTTCAGAAACAATTCGGATCCGACCAGTGGACTTGATATCAAAATTAGGCAAGGAAACAACAGGAAACAATCCTTGCAAGGAAATTTCATCAAGAAGGTGCGTCGAAGTAGATAGATCTATGGGATCTTTGGATCTCATTTCATTTTTTTTCGGCCAATCGCAAAGCGATCCAATGCCCAGGGGCCGTCCAGCTTGAAACTTGGTCGACCTAATTCTGACTTATGGCGCATTCATCGATCAAAAATATCAGAGTCGGCATTTGCATTGGAAATGATTGGAACAGCGCTATATATAATCGCACGCCATTGCATATATGGGGATTCCCGAATTCGAGTATAATATATATATTATATTCGGCTTATATATATATATATAATATGCCCCCAGGATGCTTCCAATCATGAATAATGAACAACTGCATATAGTTTTGAAACCAGTGAAGATGAGGTCCATGTGACAAACGATTGTTGGGCCTGTCAGGTCAAACGAATGGGGTCGTGCAGTTTGGCTTCTGCAGCGTCAGTATTTGGAGACCGGCAGGGGATTAGACTGGCGATACATAGCTTTTCACGACCAACAGGATGACGATGTGGTATCTGTTGAGAGCATGCGGGCTTACATGCATGGCCAAATTATGAAGGTCAATGCCTCATTCACTTGCTGAGAGACAGTGAGTCAGTTTCAGCCTTGATTTTTTCCAGTCGGCCATTTTTTTTGGCATCAAAGTGCGCCTGAGGAGCATTGGGACAAATCTGCAGCTGCTGGCCCTGCTGCCCGCGCGCGAGAGCAGTTTGATGAAAGTCCTCCAGCTTTGAAAGCTTTGGCATGTCATGGCGAAACTTTGAAGCAACTCGTCAGCCGATAATATTGTCTTTTGGCCATTTCGCGGCAATCTGGGAGGTCTAGTGATCAATTTGTTCCAATCAGTCGTGATGAAAAAATGAGATGAGGTTGCCTCCGGCAGTGAAAACTGCATTGGGGCCTGCTGGGAACGAGATTGAAAAGTACCTGGAGGTGTTCAATACGACCAACAACTTCAAACTCCTGGCAGATTGTTCAAAGTCTATCCAGCGAAATGCTGCAGGATTGGGGTTAGTTAAGATCAAGCAGAATAAAAAGCAGTTAATTTAATGTTGAATCTACATCCCATTTTAGCTCGTAGGACAACCAGCTCGCACGTTGTGCCGGCCTGTGTTCAACCCACCATCTGATGCGCCGTTGGATGCAAATCGCAGTGTGGAGCCGCATGAAACGATGAATTTGGATGAGTTTGATGTCAAACACACGTGCCTGGATTGATATTTTGTGAGTGCTGTCTTACTTCAGTGATGATCTTCATCATTGCATCATATTTTTTCGGCCTCAGGACAAAGTCAAAAGCTTGCCTAGCTGGCGACGCGGCAATCAGCGTTGCCATGACTGATTCGTCCTTGCTGTGGTTACAAAATCCATCGTCAAAAGCAGTCAAGCTCGGGCCATGCGAGCTCTTTGGGTTTAACTTGGGAAGCTTCAGCAGCAAGAAAGCAGGCAGGAGCAGTTGTGGTGATCGTTTAGCACCTCATTCAAAAATTATTCTTCATTCGTCACCTTGAAGTTTATTGTTGTGGCCGATTCATGATTTTTGTTGGTTGCAGGTGTTGCAAAGGGCTTGAAAAAGCAGTCTTTGCCTATCATTTTGGTGAAAGACACTGACTTGATGGTGCACGTGACGACCCAGCCGACACAGAAGAAGCTCTGTTGTATGTCAGACTTAGCTTGCCAAGCAGCACAAGATAGTGGCTTGACCGAGATGTCGATTGAGGACCACACAGTCACTCAACTCCAGGACCATGGCTTGTTTTTCATTGGAAGCGAAAAGAATCCACCGCCGTACTGAAATTTGTAGTGTTTGTTGGCCAGTTTTGGAGCCAGGATGCGGATGGACAGCCTGTCCCCTTCCGGTACACCATCAGTAGCAACGCCAAGATTACTGTATTTGAACCCAAGTCTGTCCCGGAAAATTGCGACTGGCTGGACCTTCGCCCCACTATTTTTGGCGCTTCCTTCATGGCGCTTCCTGGTGGACTTGAGAAGTTGCCGTCGTCCGATATTGGTTCTTGCCTTTGGGAAGTATCTTGTCTTTAACCTTAACTTCAAGACACAGTTATATTGAATTCATGAGTTGAGTTCCGAGAGCATGACATTCTTGGCCTCTTTTCAGGTGGGTGTGGAGCATTCCGTGGTACGGGCTTCCAAGCCAAAATTTTGGCTTACAGCCCAAATTTCGATCCCAGCTAATTCAGCTGTGATGATCTCGTGATTGAGCTTGCAACCACTGGCTCCTGATACTTTTGATTTGCAATCTACATACTATATTGTATATTTATATGTAAATCATCAAAAAAAATACCTGGGACTTGCATGGGCCATGTTTCTACCGAGGGAATCATCTTTTACTTCGTTGTGAGGTGCTGCGCATGTTTTTTCAGCAGGGGCCAGTTGCCAGGCATATTGTTTTTGAATCCATCGCCTGCACAAGGCTCATGTCGAGCTGACCGCAACAGGTGAGCGAAATATAATCTTGATTTTGGCTTTGCTTGATAGCATTTTGTGTCATCACCAATCAGCATCAGAATGATGTCAGACAATTAGTCTCACATTGATTTGAAGTTGCAGCGTGCTGCATCAGATTCAACGTTATATTATGTTAAAGGATCAAGGATTGAGTTTTTTCCGCGCCATGCCGATCAACGCGGAGGTCGAAACGCTTTCAGATGAGGCAGATGAGGCAAAGGAGGCTTCAACGTCATCTAGACCAACAGCAGCGAAGGCTACAGCAAAAAGCAAAATCAAGAATCAGGGCAAGAAGAAGATGAAGTTAGAGGTCAAGGAAGAGACCGCAGCAGTTGCTGCGAAAGATCCGGAGCCGGAGCAGAGTCTGGCGGAAATGGACGGTCAGCAACCGGAGGAAGAGCCAGAAGAAGAGCAGAAGTTCGATGAAGATCCAGAGGTTCCAGAGTTTGATATTTTGATTTCAAAATCTGGTGATGCAGCCAAGGAGTCAGCCACCGCAGACCCGAAGTTGGCACAGAAGGCTGAGAAGTTGGCCCCAAAGGCCAAAGCAAAGTCCAAGCCCAAACCAGCTCCAAAGGCCAAGTTGTCGGCTGCAAAGTCCAAGTCAGGTCCGAAGGCCAAGTCGGCCCCAAAGGCCAAGTCGGCCCCAAAGGGCAAGTCGGCCCCAAAGGCCAAGTCGGCCGCGAAGGCCAAGTCGGCCGCGAAGGCCAAGTCAGAACTTGAAAAAAAGAAGGAAACGACTGCGAAACGCATCAGAAAAGAGAAGTTGAAGAGCAGTTCTGGTGCCCCTGACGGATCCGGAGATGATGGCGATTCTGCTACAAAGAAACGTCCAGCTTCTGGATTGAAACGCCCGGCCGCTAGTCGGGATGCAGAAGGGGATAAATTCAAAAGCGAGAAGTACTGCTACCATGCAACTGGGAAGTGGGGCATTCGTCGCACCAATTTGAAGACCAAAGCCAGGAACGAGTTGCTGACGGTGCGGCAACATGTTAGATGGAAACTGCATTCAATTTTTGACATTTTTCAGTTTTTGACATTTACTAGTAAGTCGGTCATTCATGAACTCACGCACTGCGCCAGGTGAAGCAACACCCGAATCTCACAACTGAGAAGACTATGGAGATCGCGGAATGGCTCTTAGTAAGTATAAGCCCAATCAATCAGATTAAACGGATTTCAACTCTGGTTGCTTCATTTGTCGCATATCGATGCTTAAAGATTCGGATCAAGTCACAGCCAAGGAAATAGTCCGCTCAGAATCAGAGACGGGCGTGAGCAAACAAGACCTCATTGATTTGGCCGTGTCGCTCCCAGTTCTGCACCCGAAAATTGCATTCCTGTTTGCCTGTGCATTTTAGTGTGTGCGCTCGTTCAACTACAAAATTTCAGTGTGTGCGCTCGTTCAACTACAAAATTTCTTGAGGACAACTTGATTGCAGAAGCGGTGGCTGCTGCTAAGAGCGGCGGTCATTGTGAAGTCAAGTCTGACTCAGATGCTATTTGCGCGGCAGAGCCTCAAGACGAGGGCCATGAAGAAGAAGAACCTGAACTCGACGCCATTATGGACGTTTACTGATTCTTTAAAGCCTGAGCCTGGCAACAGACCACTGTGCCGTTTGGACGTTACCCAGCGTCGGTTCGCTCAATGCTGAAAAAGTGTTTCGGTCTCAACTTGTCGTGCCAGTCGTCTCGTGATTTTTGTCTCAAGATCGCCGGACGTCTCATCATTTATTGCGATGGGTTCCCGTCAAGAGTTAAACTACCTGAGTACTGGATCTTACTCTTGCTTTATTTTGTATGGAAATATTTTGTTGGGTCTTACTTTTTATTTTGTATTGATATTGGCCCAGTTGGATAATACACATTCACGAGTAGTAGCACGGTGGTTTGCGCTGTTGTTTCTGTGGGTCGGATGCTAGCATCATGAACACACTGACACGAGAGAATAAGAAATCGAGGCTGGCTCAAGACTTTTGCCCACCCGCCACCTCCCACAATAATACTACTGCGAGTTCATACTCGGAATTTCAGGCCTCTAATTTGGCGGCTCCTTTTGCAATGATTTTGGAATATTTTGGCCCCCGCGCTGTTACTTTTTATTATGAACTTTTGGGTGACGTACTCGCCGAACAGTGAGTTGAGTACTACCACTGTTTGACTAATTCAATGTCGCGGTAGAAGCTGTTATGCCCTTTTTTTAAAAACGAATGGCTCAGCAGTAACAGCAGGACGAGGCGGTCGGATTCTGGGAGTTGGCAGTTAATTTGAAACTGACTATTCTAAGTCAAGTCAAATGATTCTTCTGTCAAGCATCATCATCATCATGATGATGGGTGGCAGCAAATTGATTTTCTGTCAAGCATCATCATCATCATCATGATGGATGGCAGCATAACATGAGCCAACCCCAGATGCTGGAGCCAAACCCCTTTAGGGGGCAAAAGTCTTAAGTGTGGAGGGAGCTGCAAGTTGGCAGCATTGTGAACACCACCCATCTGGCCAGATCTGGCATTGCGATATCCACGTCTTTGAGCTCTCTCCTGTTGCTTTCTGAGCTTCCTTTGATGAGCTGGCTCGTTCTCATAGTTCAGAAGACCGTGAGCAGCTTGAGTCACTGGAGCTGCTGGAGGAGGGGGTGCCTTCGGAACTGCGGCAGAACCCTCAGGAATTGATCCAAGCCTGTTGGCATCTGCCTGAACAGGCTCATCCTCTCCCACTTGGTCCCATGAACTCACTGAGCCAGATTGACTAGCAGTCTCATCTTGATCTCTCCCACGAACTCCTCGTTGATGTGCCATTGCATGTTGGCGAGCAAGGGCAGCAGGAACTACTGGGGGAAAGTTCGACATGAGCTGAACAAACGGGTGATCTCCCAGGCCCTTCGACCACAGATCCTTCACAGATCAAAAGAAAAATTGGAGATCACCTTGAACTTGTAGCCAAAATGGCGTACGATAAAAGAAGATGATCAAACACTCACTTGAACAAGTTACACCCCTCATCCAAACCAACCTTACCGACTGATGGGTACGTAAAACATGGCATTTTTCCGGAAGACTGGGGATTTTTTAAGGGAAGACTGGATATTTCGCAAATAATTCCTAGCAGGTTCTATCAGGAACCAAACAGCAGGGCGTCATTATGATGTCAAACCCCAACACTTGGCTACTGGGAATCTGTTTCCTGGTGGTGCCTTGATGTTCCTTCCGAATCTTTCCTGTATCTTTTGCCGGAAAGTGGCTCAAGAAATCGGCTTTTTCAACCCAGTCTGCTTTTTCTTGGGTTCTGTTTTTTTCTTCAATCCCGATCCAAAAAGACACCATGTTCTATTTAAAAAATTAAGCCTTTAGGAAGTTTCGGTGGTCAGTCCTGAATTCCGAAGGGGAGAATCTAAGAATTCCCCCCTCCAAAAACAATGGACGAATGTCCCTAAAAAGTGGGACCATTTTCAATCGACATGTCATCTTCCAACCATGAATTTTCAGGGGATATGTTGGTTTTTCAGGTGTATAAACCGTCGCTCCCTTTCTGTGCTTCCCCAAGTTTTGGCCTGCTCCAACTCCTTCTTCGCAGATGCAGCCTGCCGGTTTTTTTTTGTGGCCGAAAGCCAACAATTGGACCGTCCAAACAATTGGAGTATCTACACCTCTGAGTGACATATCTCTCCAAGAAGTCGGGACTAAATCAGCTGTACATGAATTTATAAAGCTGCCCATGGTCCCTGGCAAAAAGTCGGGCTTTTGTATAGACATTTCTGGGAGGATATTTTTGGGGGCTGCTGGTTGAACATCCATAGTGATGCAACGATCACATCTGAGAAAGCTTCAACATAGCCTAACAGGAACATATCCTCTTGGCATATCCAAACCTTTCAAATGAAATGGGGATTCGTTGATAAACTGTTGCTGAAGCTGAAGTATCCCGAACTAAGATTCGGGAATTCACCCGCGTCTACATAAAAGATTCGTCTAAATATGTTGAAACGTTGTGATAGAGTCGCATAGGCGACCATGTTGGTAGGGAAAAATGATTCATCATCTTGGGAGGAAACTGTTCATCGAAACAAACAT
>OMLO01004826.1_pt1:0-10000 | contig 11295 bp, 3 predicted proteins | sample 1674811 | NCBI WGS metagenome assembly OMLO01 (sample SAMN06265003, study PRJEB25207) | coral metagenome | isolation source: Coral host | place: Mexico:La Bocana,Puerto Morelos, Mexico | collected 2008-11-13 | reverse complement strand
ATTGTGTTCCAATTCCCGTCTTGCAAAGCGGCAGTGAAAGAAGCAAACGAAAAATCTATCTGATGAATTTATGCGACGTTGGTAATTGAAATGTATTCATCGTTTGCTACAAAATCGCATCATCAAAGACTGCAAATCTTTTCGTCGAACTAGATTTTGCACATTCCCTTTAATACTTTGTGATCCTTTTGCAATATCTTCACGGCGCATTTCGAAACAGTTAGAATACAGAAAAAGACTGTTGTATTCAATATACTCTCGCCCGCATAAACAGTTGTGTGTCCAGACTCGGGTCTTGTTTTCAACATTTTGAACCTATAACTTGGAATATCGCTTCACTTTCTGCTTTGTTTTGAGTTGTTTTACACTGCCCTAATAACACACAATCATCTGCAGCTGAAGCATTATATACTTATCCACCGGACTATAAAAGTCGTATCGAATCTGGTCGTGATATTGGATTTGGGATAAATCTCGGTTTTATAAACTAAGTGACGCTAGACTAAGCGTACCCTTAGTTTGGAAGCGGATCATTCAATGAATATCAGAAAAAAAGGATCAAAACTTAGATCTAATTGCCGTCACGTTAGGCTTGATTCCCGATCACGAAGCAGAAATTTGTGATTGTTTCTATGAACAATGGTTGTTCTGAGTGTTTGGTAACTACATCAAGACTAACCCCTGCCTGTGAACATTTCACTTGCACGGTATGCTACCATACTCACGCCCATTCACGAACGTTTTCATCGAAAGGAGTAAGTCATACCGCCAAATTGAAAACATCTTTCTTAATTGGGTAAATCTAAGCCTCTTTCATTCGATTATCTTCATTCGCCTTTATCTAACGCTACTAATGAGCCATATTTTACGGAATTCGCTGCCACAGCAATTAGAATCTGCTGCTACACATGAAAATAATCATTACACCAAACGTCTAGCACCTTTCCTCAACACGGGACTCAAAGCCAGCAGAGAACGCTGTCTTTTCTCATAACTATTACGTTTTGTTTTGTCTCTTTATTGTTATTAACACCGTATTTAAGACCTACCTTGAACGCATAGTCTACTAGTCTAGTCTAATGATGGTATATAGTTCTTACCGAAATATAACTTCTAGTTTTACCAGTCGTTGTCTGAATTTCGACACGGAGAATCTTCTCTGATTACCATTCATCTCTGTTTTTAAGGCTTAATTGAAATAGGAAGGGAGCATATCCTGATTAAAAATTTGTTATTGAAAACTGTTCAATGCTTCTTTCTTTTTGCATGCAACGCTAAGTAAATAAAGCTGTGAAACAATAGTAGATTTCTCTAAAGAGCCTTATTCATTGTGGTTGAGTTATGCAATCCCAAATTAAAATACATTTTTTTCCAACTCCACCTAATAGAGTACAAAAGAAACGATAGATAAATGCAAATAGCCAAGCGTAGGAAGCCGGTTGAACAGGTTATCAGAGGCCTAAATAGTTCGGATATCGCGAAAGTTGAAAGTCTCGATTTTGGAAAAGCAAATCGGTCGATAAAAAAATATCTTTCGGTGACTTTGATAGGTATGTCACTAAACATTGCGTAATTTTTTTGGCTCGTTTTGCAAGCTTGCCGAGTGAAATGTATAGAAATATACAAGGACATCACACGAAAATCTCTAATAAGATATCCAATACGCCCACGCCCCTTTTTCGGATATTTTGGTCAGAGCTTTTTGTAACTGTGAAGTATCATACAGATCGAAATATCAGTTAATGGGATACAAGTACGTTTGTGTCCAGCACTGCCTTTGGGTTCCTTTTTGTCTGAGTGAGTTTTTCCGAGTTTATTCTGTAGGGAAGCAGCTTATTACAACTTAATCTTTAAAGACAAAGGGCATGAACTCGAGGAACCAGTTGTTACCGATTACTACGCGAGGTACATTTTTAATCGTTTCGTTATCTCTTACTGAGCCAGACTGAACTGAAAAATCCTATAACAATATAATTATTTAGACGTCCTTTTCTCATATTCAAAGAAAATCCAAAATAACAAGTAAACTAATGAAGGATCCTGATAAATCCCTGTTGTGGTAGATAAAATCGATGGAAAATTGTGTTTGCGTCAGCTATGGTTTGACAATCTTATTTCTGTTTTGTGTAAAATGGTGTTTGTCCATTTTCTTCGTTATCGGTTGACAGATATCGCAACTAATTGCTCGTGAAAGTCTCAGTTTCTGTTCTTGCGTGCTATATCGATTTTATCTGCCTTCCTTCGAAGTGACAAAGTCTTTATATGTCGTTTGCCCCCTTCAAGAGCAGATTGTAAGTCGAAGAACGTTGTGAACAAAAGAAAGCCTTTGGAGAGTTCTTTTATGCTAGGTTAACTTGCTTGACACGGAAAATTGAGGTATTAGTTTAACGACAGATTTGATCTCCTAAATACTTGATTTTAGAAAGTTTGCTGTATGGCAAAAACAGAATATGCCTGGCAAGTAGATGTTGAATATGGATTGAACGGTATCTGCAGAACGCGCTCAAGGTATTTCGACTGTATACTTGTACTGTAGACTGTTTTGATGTCATGTTACAGAAATCGCTGAAGAGTATAGTGAATAGTTATGTTTAGAGGCAGGCATGCCCTTTATATTAGCGAGCTCTGACATTTCCGATGGAACTCCCACACGAAGAAGTGACTAACTGAACCTCGCTTTCAATTTATATTGGAAACCGAATGAAAATATTGCTAAAATTAACCAGACAAGTCATAAAAAGTTTATTTCATTGCTTACCGTTTAGTTGCGATTTGCGCGAAAGTGTCTGTGAAATTTACGAGGGAAATATTCGTGGTATCGCACGGAGTATAATTTAAGTTATGTACCTATCGGGTGTTTTTGATATGGTGAAAACCCAAAGCCACCTGTAACATCAATTACACACATCTTCCTTTGTGAGACTTTCGCCGGATTGGGTGTATGTGTTTTGGGAGTTGTTTTGGTGGAAACAGAGCTGGATAATCTCTCCTTTCTTTTTCCTTTCATGAAACTCTCGGTCGAAACAAGATATGCGTCGTTAATCGCATTATTGTAAAGGTTCGAAAATATGACGTAGGCGAGTGCCGGTAACTGTCGGACAAAATGAAACATCAATTCATGAAATTTCAGCAATCACAACATTTGACGGACAGTAATTTGCACTACGCTATCAGGTGTACATCAATGAGCGTTAATTTTTTTAATAAAAACACATTTGCTCATAATCCAAACAATTAAATTCGCGTTAAGACCTCGGTTGTAATGTTTGAATATGACTGCAGTTTGGCAAGACATAAAAGGAGTCCTTGTGCATCGAATATCGAGCTATTTTTAGCGCTTTGCAAGCTACAATTCAAAGATAAAACGAACATAGCTAAAATGCCTGGCGCGAGCTGAGCACACGCCCAGCGATATCGATATCACATATATGATGGAACATCAAATTAACTTAGTATCCAAAACAGACGGACGGAAGCATTTTTTGGGAATTTTCCGTTTTAGGTTTTTTTTTTGCGGATTTCGCAACAGGAGAAAAAGGAGAGTGGCTTCTTGAAATAGTGTTTTGTTATGACTGAAATTTGTGCCGATGAATGAAAAACTGTATTCCTCCCAAACATTATTGAAAAGCATTGCTTGTTATTTTAAAAGCAGGAGCATTTTTCAAGGAAGATTATTCGCGATTCACGAGGGATTACTTTGTGGTGCTTGCAAAATGTTTTAGCGGATTTAAAAAATCGCCGAAAATTTAGTGGCGTCGAAAATTTCGCCACATAGCACAGGATAATTTGAAACTGGAACGAATTAAGGTGCTTTATATTTGTTTCTGTTTTTCTCTATAGATACGAAATTTGTTATGCATTGAATTTATTTGACCGAAAGTTTTCTTACAAATTGATCGACCGTACCCATTGATTTGTTACAAGTTAATTCCATGTGGCACGTGACATGAACCGATGGATGCAGTCGATGGAAACCGTTTTCCGTTCACAATTACAGACATTACAAGAAAACATAAAATCCTGCATCATTTAAAGTTTTTAATTGAAATTCCAGCGCAAAAAATGTGACTGGAAAGGCCCGCCAGGGACAAAACGTGATCTCTCGCACGGTCGTTAAACAAGATGTTCGTTGTTTCGCTCACTTTCAAAAATGAGTTACGTGTAAATTATACAGTTGATATACTTTCCTTATCATTGTGCAGCTGATAACATCGACAGTTACGTGACAAGTCGAGTTTTTGATATTTTCAATTTACGTACATTGCAACTGGACTTTGGTTTCGTTGGGTTGTGATAAGAGATCAATTGCGTTGTTTCTCAGATTTGGGCCGGATTTTCGTGTTCTTTTTGTCTTCCCAAATCGTGTGTTCATATATATATATATATAAAAAAAATGTTCTATTCAATTTGCATAGCTTACTTAAATGCACAATGCTAAAAAGTGAAGACTGATAAAGAGCTTGGCAAAGCAATGCGTCAAGTCATCCTTGTAGCCTGTGATGCATCTGATTGTCGTATTGGTTCACGACCCCGCATACTTCCCCTCAATAGGGCAGAAAGGTGTTTCCTGTTTGATGGAAATTTGAATAAACACTACCAAGAAAGGACGGGTTAAAGAAAATTAGCTAAAGACGAAAACATACCAGCGCTAGTAACGTCATAGTTAAGCGGTGCTGTTTGCCTCAGATATTTTGTAAAAAATGAATTAATTTGCCGCTTTTTTCTCTGAATTTTTTTTCGTTCACCGCAAAATTATATATCTTCTGATCGATCAATCAATTTATTTATTAATTATCCGTAATAGATAAATTTCTAATCGATTTACAGATAAAATGGGCCATTCCAGCCCTGAAACAACTTGTTTTTCTAGTCAAAACAGCAAAGTTTTTGGTCGTTTCAAAATTATCTTCTAGGTGATATATTTCCTAGGAACTTATCTGTATAACAAGGTTGGACAAGGAGTTTTAGTTTTCAACAGTTGCTCGTTCCCGCGCTTTCAAGAAAGGTTGCGAAAGATGGCATCTGCGTAAATACCGACAGGTATCATGGGTAATGTTATAATTCATCGTTTCTTTTGTCGAAGATTTGCGCCGATTTGGTCGAAATTTCAACAGAAATTCTGTGCATGGGTAAAAATCAGCCTGATTTCTGAAAACATCTGTTGGAGTGCAACATATTTTCTTAATTGGGCTGATTTTCATCTACGCTCTCCAAATAGTTCAGAAACATGGGGCTAATTGAAAGGCTTGCATCAACCTTAAATTTTGAAAATGCAAAGATGGGAACATTTCTAAAATAGTCGAAAGCCTTGGAAAGTACAGCTACAGACGGGAAACATAGGCGTAAGTAAGCTTATCATTGCCAAAAAAACTTCGATAAATGAAAGGAAATTAAAAGTAACAAAATTTGATCACTATCTCTCAGAAGTCAATGAAACAGTATATTTTGCAGTTACTTAAATTGAATTTCTACTCAAGCGCGAAGAGGCGAAAATAAAACAGAAAACACAACGAAAATTCTACTCAGTTTCGAGCTTAACCAAAATTTCACGAGCTTTTCTAGAAGATCAACACGAACTAAAGAAGTAAAATGATTCATTTTCCTTTCCAAACCTAAGCCTTCAAGATAACACATATCCATATGCATTTTTTAAACATTTTGCTTTCACACAGCACTCCTCTGATTCACTTTGTCCAATCGTGTTGTTATTAGCTTCTTAAGACCGGATAGTAGATTTGCCTTGTTAATTAAACGAATTCAAAGTTGTGGGTTCCACACTCAAGTTAATTTGATTTATAGATAGTTTCGTGTCTACTTCCCAGCATGTTTTTAAAAAAGGCAGCATTTGAGATCTGTAACATCAAAAGCGTGCTGGTTTCAAAATATCTCACAGTGTCTGGATAAGTGCGTTTTATCCGTTTAGGCCTGTGAATTTTATTGCAAAAAAGAGAAATTTTGTTAATATCATTTGACTCCAGTCATTACAGTGTTGAAAGTTTGGGGCTTGGAAACAATACCGTGACATTTGTTTAGGGACATTTCAAACAGGAAGATATTAAGCTTGGACTTCCTGCAAGGAAAATATGTCAACACAGCACGGAACTTCCACAGATAAAACTCGCATCCATAAAAGTGGATGTAACTTTTGAATCTGTCGTCGAACGGCCCTGTTGAGTGGGTGTTTTTGAATGTGATATGAGCTTTTTTGGGCACTGTTTGGGAGTGGAAAGTAAAATGGCTAATTATGTGGAACAGTGCCACCGGAGATCAGCAATGCGCGTTTATTCTCTAGTAACAACAATGAAATCGTTCTATTTTTTAAAAGATCTGAAAACCGCCAAGCTTATGCAAAAACAAATCAGCGCAAAACCGCGAACGGCAGGTTTTCTCCGGCCCTTTAAATTACAGAATCCACACAACATACTATTGGTCTCAAATTATGCAGGGACAAGAAACCGTTCTGGAAGATTCGAAAGTCGGTTCTTGTGTTTTATGCACAATTAAGCACGCAGAAATTGTGATATCTAAGAAAAAAATTAATTATTGCTAACATGCCTACAGGATTGATATCAATGACAAAATCTTGACTAAAATTATTTGTGGTATAGAAATGCAAATTGCCAGCAAAACCACTGATTTTATTTCAAAGGAAATACGACAACTAGCGGCCATTGCAGATTTCACAAGATAAAGACCGCAAATTAACAAGATTGCCCTCAACAACGGACTTTTCATCACGTTTTTTACTGTTTCTTATATGCGTGGTCTCCGAAGATTTTCCTTTTTACTGTGTGTTTTTCATTGCATGGAATAATCGCAGTAAAATCTATTTCAAAACGTTCGTGAACTTTTCGGCAACGGTCAAAAAATATAATATATGCTCTTTTGTATATACGAAATATTCCAAGATTGTCTGTCTTTTTGTATTAGCTGTCATTTTTCAATCAACTTTTTTGTCTTAAGCTTTTAGCAAGTTATTCAACTTTCTGTCTATTTTTGACTTAAAAACAAACATTTCAAAAATTTAATTTCAGCATGTTAGCAAATGCTGTGAATTGACAATGCTAGAAAACGGGCTTTTCACATCGCGTGACGATTCGATGAATTTTCAGCCTAAGATATTTTTGTGCCCGTAATTTGCCATTTTAGATTCTATACCTGAAAAATAAGTTATCCGCTCGTGAAATAATTTAGTTATTAGCGTGCTCTAATCGTCCCTGTGTTTTTATTTTATGCCCACGGGGTAGATACGAAATTTTCACAGACTGATGGATATTTATCACGTCTAGTGTCGTATCAACAGGCGGTCTTCAAAGCTCACTTTAATTCAAGGTAACAGTCTTTTTTCTTTTTAATAAAAGGCTCTCAGCAGATTCCAGCGTAGCATTCCGAGGTTTTTTTTTAGGTTAAAACGTGCCGCTGACGAATTTTAGATTCGCGTGGTTATTAGTCAAACTTTAGCTCGATCCGTTCTTAGCTATTAACCTATAGCTGGCTTTGTTAGATTCCTGGATGCTTTCGCTGGCCAATAGAAGGAAGATGTTATTTCCTTTTGTAATTACAGCCAGCTGTTCCTGTAGGGCGGATTTTAAAACTGAAAGTGTTCCAAGACGGACCCTACATCACATTTATGAAAATGTTAGTGTTCACGCATTCATTTGCGTCTGGTGCTACTGCTTGCTTTTCATGCTTAAAAAAATTAACGTGAAGATTTTCCTGAGAGAAGACTTTTAAATACATCCGTGAGTGAGCTATCATCGCCTGAAGTCGGGTAAGACTGTTCAGTCGTATGAATATGAACGGTTAAGAAGTTACAGCTCTGATCCATGTTATATTCCTAAATCGTCTACTTGTGAAAAAACCATCCAAATGAAATTTGTTGAGCATTGCTTTTAGCACTGTGGTTCTAACTCTTAAATCTGCGGATGAAACCCTCGTGTGTGACCATTCAAACGAAAGCTATTGAGCAGTACTTTCATGTGGTACTGTTTATTATGCTGTACAAGGTGGTTCTAACTTTTAAGTCTGTGGATGAAACCCTAGTGTGTGACCATTCAAGTGAAAGCTATTGAGCAGTACTTTCATTTGATTCTCAGTGTATTGTGCTGTTTTTAAAGATGTACCCATTTGATAATTTGAGCCGTACATTCACCGGTCTTTCTAAATCACTTTCCATTCGTGAGATTATACCATTTCATGATCTCAGCTGCACCTGTCTCGTTGTAATTTGTCTCAAGCGGAAATTTTACAATATTTGTCAAATCTTCACCTTGGCCCTTTTTAGAGGCAGGGTCAAAAGCCTTCATACATGTGTACTGATGGCGTAAGGTTTATTACATTCGAATCGTGTTGTCCCAAAGGTGCTTTGTGTCCTCGAGAAAAGGTCTTACAAATCCAACGACTCTACCTTTCATTTTAGAGTGATATACACCAGCTCAGGATTCCGTGTTTACATATATCGGTCCGAATTAAAGAGGACATGCAAATAGTGCTTAAATTATACACTTATATGAATGAACGAACATCAAGTGTGTACATGCTCAATTGGTGAATGATGCTTTAAAATGCCGCACAAGTTTTACTCTACAGGTAAACAGATGATTGAGTTCAGTTGAATTACTTTACCTACTGAACAAAAGCACTTTAATGTAATTTACGTTTGAAAACTGCAGAGATTGGATCTATGGCATTGTAGGCCCTTGTCTAACACCGAACGTTCTCCATGTAAAACTGGCCGAGGGCTACGTTATGAATATCACAGCTCTTAGCATGACAAACATAGTTCACAAAGAGGAACTTGTCTACTGGTTAAGATATTGATATCAAACTTGATACAGAGATGTATTCTTTTATTAATCATACATGCTTGTGTTTTTGCGCGAGGTCGTGTTAGGTACGAGTTTGCAATTGTGTAGGCCGAAGCTTGGAAAGTTCTCTTCCAGGTTTAATTTACCATACTGCCTTGCGCGAGATTTTATTTTTCCTGCAAGGTTGTCACGTGACGACTGGCTTAGACTGTACTGAATATCATTTATTTGCGCTTTGAAACTTTGAAAATTTAATCTGAGAGGGTGTTTTATGTTTCTACCAACATATATGTCACGACGCAGATAATTTTTTAATTACAATGCAAAATTAGGACTACGTCTGTCCGCCAATTTCGCTAACCTCCTCCGAAATTGTTATTCTATTGCCTATAATATTGCGAATTAAAAACACTTTTAGAAACCTTTAAATTACAGAAATTTGAACCGAAGCCATTGATTTCAATTTAACTTTATGTTCCTCTCTGGTCTCTTCTTCCTGACTAGATTTTTACTGTAGTGTGTACATTTTTACCGTCGCAAAATTATTTACGGTCAATATCTATGGAATTTTCTAGAATGTTTTTCGAAAGAAGAATCAATGATGCATTTTATTTTTACCGTGATTTTATAAAGTTTCAACTTCTTGAATGATGTGATGGAAATCAAAAGTACTGAAAACTCAAACTGAACGAGTTTTCTGAACCGAAATTTGATTCTTCTAGAAATCGTTTTTTCTTTACACGAAAACAAATGAAAATAGAACCTTTATATTGTTACGTCTGTGATATGTTAATAATCGTAACTTATTTATGCCACAATTCGGATTTTCTTGGAAAGATTAATTAACGTCTAAGTAAGTGAAAACTATTATTCGTATAATTGATGTTTTCAAGTGTTTTAATGCTCTTTTCGTCTCTATGCACAGGGCTTTATCTGAAAAACCCTAAATTGATGATATTATGCTGAGAAATTCGTAAATTATCTGTCGGTTTTTGAAAACTCATTTTGATATTCTTTACGTCCGAGTTGTCAGCAGGAAAAACATCAAACGTAATCGCGAACTCAAATGGAAATATCGCTTGACAACTGAAATTAATTTAAATGTATAATATGTGTTAAAGATCGGCAAGTATACAGAAAAAATATCAACAATGGACTCTAAGGACTATATCTTACAAAGAGAATTTTCCGCA
>OMLO01004825.1_pt1 | contig 11296 bp, 6 predicted proteins | sample 1674811 | NCBI WGS metagenome assembly OMLO01 (sample SAMN06265003, study PRJEB25207) | coral metagenome | isolation source: Coral host | place: Mexico:La Bocana,Puerto Morelos, Mexico | collected 2008-11-13 | reverse complement strand
ACCTGTATTAAAAGAAATTTCTGGAACAACTTTCTTTTGTGATTATCAGTCCCTCTTTATTAGTCTAATATCAGTTTGGCAAGAATTCGCGCGCGTTTAGTTAGGTGCGACCAGCGTTTTTGGTACATATGTTTTTGAAGCCAGTAAAGGCAAATTTGCCCTGTCTTATACCCTAAAGTGCGCTACCTGTATTAAAAGAAATTTCTGGAACAACTTTCTTTTGTGATTGTCAGTCCCTCTTTATTAGTCTAGTGTTAGTTTTGCGTGAATCCGCGCGCGTTTAGTTAGGTGCGATTTTCCTTTTTGGTGCATATGTTTTTGAAGCTAGTAAAGGCAAATTTGCCATGTCTTATACCTTAAAGTTGGCTGCGTGTAATAAAAAACGTTTCTTGAACGTCTTTTATTTTTGATTATCAGTTCCTTTTTATTAGTTTAATATAGGAGTTCCGTTGCTCACAGCCACTTGGTTTTATTATCAAATTGTGATAAGGATAATAAGATCCAGCGTTTTGCAGAATTGAAATCAATTCTGTAATGCGGGTTTATAGCCACCTTAAATTTTCGATAATTTAAGGTGGCTCCAAACCCACACTATAGAATTGTTTTTATTTTTGTAAAATGTTGCATCTTATCATATTTATCACAATTCGATAATACAAAAATGGGAATCTCTCAGCAGGTGTTTTGTTACCATGATAACCTATAAAGCCACAAAATTGGCAGCAACATGTTCGCCAATGATTGGGCATTTTTTTATGCCATGATTGTTGTATCAACCGTTAGATAGGGGTTGTAATGACCCATCAAAATCTACATCTATGGAAATTTTAAAGCTGAAACTATTTCGAGCCTCCCTAAGGATGTAAAAGCGTTGAGAATGATGAGGAGAGCTGCATGTAAGTCAAATGAGTGGTGTTTTTGTTTAAGAAAAATACACTCACAAAATGTCTACGTAATTTGATGTTTTTCTATTTTCAATTTTTCTGAATTTTTTTCCATAAACAATGAGTTTTCCGGAAAGTTTAATTCTCTTGTATCCTGAACAATTGTGTTCAAAGAACAGACGCTGTACAAACACCTACTGAGAAACTACGAGAAAACGAAGACATTCTCCTCTAGGAATTTATAAAATGAATTTCAAATAGTCTTTCCAAATACCTAAAATTAAATAATAATTAAGTAAGGGAATTTAGCTATAGGGAACCACTGTTTCAGTGTTCAACCAGCTAGAACGATATCTTGCTTGGCCGGGGTAGACACGGCAATGTTCAATTCCCAATCAGTTTGAGAGTGATTAACGTTCTGAAGATTTTCAGTATAAATTACACGGAAAATTTACCTAGAAGAAAGATTTTTTACCACATTTGAAGAAAACAGACATGCTGTGATACGAGGATTTTCACTTGTATGTTTTTATACAAATGAATCTAAATTTTTCAATTCCGCGAACCGCGACTCGCTTTACAGAAAAATGTATGGAAAAATGATAACGTCAATCCTATCTTTTCTAGCGAGGCTTGTTTCCTCAAATTTGATTAGTATGTTCTTTTACCTGGTAAGCCATCAAAAGGACTATATTTTTTTACAGAGGAAGAAAGGGACTGCTTCGCATTTCATGGTATATTTAACTTTCTTGAAAGATGTATATAAATAGTTTAAACATGAAGGATTCAAAGATACAAAATTCCAAAAATCAAAGCAATGAAGACCGTGTACAATTCCTTAGTGATGTTCCTTTCTAGCCAAAAATCTAAAAAGATAAGGTGGTTTTGTTACTGAAGGAACTCAGAAATGAGCACGACAGAAATAAAATTTTTATCAACTATTTTAGAAAGTCGGTTTTACAGCCGGTACGTGTTGCGATTGGCCTCTCCTTGTGAAATTCGTTATGTAGTGTTGTTTTACGTCCTGAAACGAAAACGAGCTAACGCCAGCGACAACTGGTCAGCCTTGCCTTTAATCTCATCACTAGTTATTAACATAAGGTGCAGCGACATTTGTTACTTACGGTGTGCTGGACCGTCGAGGTGAATTTTCCTCACTGCAAAGCAAATTTTGTATTCTCCCGCAGACTTGCTCTCGGTAGACAACCGGGCTTTGTTCAGAACAGGCGTTACCTAGGAAGCTCACTGTTACGTGCAAAAATTAGCATAAACTTCTGTTCTAAAAATACAAGATGTGACAGTTTGAAACTTTCTATTAACGATAGGGAAAATACAATAATTAAATGTCAAATTCTAGTGACTTCTCTGAACACGGTATCTGTAGTTAGTAAATGTGTCGCTTTGTCCTTTAAGAAGCCCTCGTCATTGTATAGTTAAGGATAGAAATTAAAACTTGCATCTGGAAATAAGACAAGTGTTAAGGCTGTGCACTGTTTAAGATTGGCTAAAAACTGTCCAGACTTGTTGGTGTCTGTCAAGATTAAATGCGGAGAATGTCCAGTGTTATTCTCCCAAGGCCCTCGTTATATGGTCTCGGGCACTCGAGACAACCCTCCCCCTGAGACAACTTTAGTGAGCGTTTATATGTGAAAACGGTTTCCCTACAGGCCGAGTCAAAGTTGACCCTGCATGATTATTCATGACCCTTATTGAATAATAAAACGGGCAGATGTCCCTCTGTTGTTGAGTTTCCCTCGTTCATTGGATCGCAGTGGGTCAGTTGCAAAGTTAATTCTCACTTCTTTGCTAGAAATTTCTGCTTTAATCCCTTAATCTAGGCATTTCGCGACACTCACTTCGCCGAGAGTTGTCCCGGTTAGGCGAGCCAAAGTGTTTATGTGAAAAAATGTTGTCCCGACTATCAGGGTTACCCTACCTGCCGAAGTGAGAAAACTCGTCCACCCGAGACCATATAACTGGGGCCTAGGGCAAATTTTTAGAATTGCATCGGAATTATCCGGAAAATGAATATGTGATAAAGGGTTTCAGTAAATAAGACTATTCTTGCATTTAGAAACTTACGACAAATATGAAAACTGTGCACAAACTGCTCTCATAATTTTAAACTAAGGACGATGAAATTTGGTCTGTCGCTCACTTGTTGCTTTGGTTACTAACCGTACGGATAAGAATTTTTGATAGAACTTCAGCCCTACAAAGACAACAATTTTAGAATGATCAAAACAGTTTGTGCCAACTCAGTGACGTTTCCAGAAAACAATTTCTCCAATAAATACAAGATGTGTCGAAATGCTGTCGATATGTATGACACTGATGCAAAATGTGACATGTTTGCTTGCCGCAACGTACCTAAGGAGATAGCTATGGATGTCAGAAATATCTGTTGTAATACTGGTTTAATAACGCTAAACACAACTGACAACTGACTAGTCGGCCATGTGTTTTCTCTCTAGGTTCGCAGAGCATGCTGGGAGAAGATCTAATTATTACATCTGCCATCAGCTAAAAGTTATGTTGGATTATTTGAAAAATTATTTTTGTTTCGGAGGTTGTAGTTAATTTTTTTATTACAAATGATTGCCTTTATAGAACACTTTTGTCTCTGTGAAACAACATTCAGAACCTTAAAGAGTTCTTAACATAATATCTGCATCAAATAGCCGCAAATGTTCTACACACCTGCAGACAGAGATTTTTTTAAATATGTCTATTTACATGGGCAAAGAAAGGTACCGTACTGGTATACGTAAATATTATCTATAAAAGTTACAGCTGTAAATTTAAAATGCTGTGAAAACCCAGCACACAATTATATTAGCTCGACTTGCTAACATCAGAAGGGCTTACACTGCATTCTAATTCTCTATTACTGTAATTTAGCTAAGGAAGTTCAAATTTAATATTTCATAATTTGGGATCAGCTAGCTCAAAAGCTTAAAATTATTCATACATATCAGGTAAAGTTTAACAGACGTAAGCCAACGAAAGTTTGAAAGGGAACAAAAATACATTATGGGATTTTCCAATCGCCAAATTCTCGAAAATTTAATCAGGAATGGGAGTGAATGCCATAGAATGTAATAGAATTTCCTGGGAAACCTCCAGAAAATCCCAAAAGTGTGAAATTTCCGAAATTCGAACAATTTTAAAATTGAAAATTCCAGAAATTCAGTCTGCAAACTCAAGTAGGAACTTAAATTTCTCATCTTATCTCATCTCTCGAAAATTTGTGTACACCTCGCGAGCTGAGGTTGTCCTCTTTTTCAGAAATATTAGAAACGGTCCATATCCATGCATGTAGTTATTAGAAAATGCTATTCCGTTCATCTCCGGAAATGTTAGGAAATCCAAATGAATCACAATTTTAGTTGAATTTCGAATATTTGAAACAAAAAGAGATGAAAATATTTATTTTCAGTTTGTACGGAATGCTAATACTCAGTTTTGGGTGAGTTCGGTAATCAAATGTAAGTTCTTAGAGTAAGACACTTTCAAAAGATTGGAACAGTCTGATACAAGTGAATTAACTTTAAAAAGATACAAAAGCAACCAGTGTCTAATATATGCAAAGTTGTATCAAAATAACTCATACGACACATGACCACTGTTGTCTGGCTATAAAAAGACTAGTAAGGCGTAGTTCACACTAGCCATAACGACATCGCCGACATAGCCGCATAAAAGCTTAGTTATGTCGCAATGTGAACATCGACATCAGGAAAAGATCAGTTTGTTTCCTTATGTCCTTATGTTCTTGCTGTGATGCTGCTATTATGTCAATATGTCACAATTAAAAACGTAAAGACATAACGCCCTTCCTATGTTGCTATGTCGTTGAATTAGGCTAGTTAACTGTAGAGCATGACCGGCCGAAATGGTTACTTTTTAACTTTAACTTTTGGGTAATTGGAAATCTCTTGCCTACTGTTCCCGATTTGGCCAGCGATCACGAAACAACGGACCCTGGAGAGATCTGATTGGAAGTCCGAAAATATCGGACTTCCGTTTGAATTGCGCAAGCCTAGCTGACAAACACGTGACTCATCAGAGAATTTGATATTTTACTTCCGCTCATTTCCATTGTTCTTAAAATCCAATCAAAATGGAGACTGTAACGGAACTCGAGAGTCGCTCGTTTCGTCAAGCTTCCGCAGTTGAAACTTTCAAAAAAAGCAAAAAATTATGACCTTCTAAAAGAAGCTATATGCATTAAATGGTAAAATACCTGATTTGAATATACTAAGCGAGTAAATCACCTAAATATTTTACCGTACTTTTCTTATGAGGAAGGTCAGAATGAGTGTTTTTTTTAGCTCCCGGGATGCTGGATTGCATGAAATTTAAAAGCGGGTTACGGGATTGCAACGTGTCGGCGAGAGACTAGAAAATGGTTATTTTCATGGCGGGAATCGGGAATTATTGAGTTTTCCTTGAGCAAACGGAATGCAAACTGGTCGAAATTAGAGTTCAAATTTACGGCAGAAATCTTTGAAAATATATTTTGAGGAAAAAATGAAAAATTTTAAAACACGCCTTCAGAATAGAGATAACCCAGCTAGATTGGTAAAAATACACCCTATAAAGGTTAGATCCTCTGATAGAAAAGCGTCATTACCACAAAAAAAAAAACTGCGCGAAAGAAAATGCTGTCATTTGTAATGCAAAATACTCGGCGGTACATTTCCTAGATAATCACCACAATGAAGTCCAATCCTAAATAAAACTGATTCGTTGATTCGTTGAAATCGTGAATCAGACACGAATAATCTTCTTCTGAATGGAGTCAGTAAAAATACGAGCCAGCACCCAACGAATCGTTTCAGTAAACAATCTGTTCGGAAGAGCTTTAATCTCCTTTGATTTCCTGTAGAGAATTGTCACCTCGAACATTCCTAATATATATACGATAAATTTATTGCCTATAGTTTTCAGACCAGTGATAAAAAATAAATGTCCGTCATGGATACTGCAAAAACATCAATTATCATTTTCGGAAATGAAATACCACCCGAGGTTTTAGAGAAATAGAAAAACTCCCTGGTAAATTCGAGAAGACTCAAGTTCCCCTACAGCCACCAAATACATAAAAAATTTTAGTCCAGCTAAAATTAAGCTACAGAGCTCTAAAAGCACTCTACATAGCGTTTGAAATTCAGCGTTTTAAAGCCGCCTTTGAGGAAAAAAACACCGTCGTTAGGTACAGTGCCCCTGAAAAATCTGCGTTGTGGACAGATTTTAACTGAAGAACAAACATTTGATATAAAGATAATTTTTATTCTGATCCTTGTACACTTGTGTTCATGGGTCGTCTTTGTATTACTTAATATTTTACGTTAAACCCCTTAGTGCATCAGGGTTGCGATGCTTGCTTTACAGTTTACTATAGTATCATTTTTAAGCGGCCATTTTTGAAAAAGATTGAACACAAGATGTGTGAGCTCGTGGAGTAATCATCCCCAAGAGCTGAGCGGATAACAAGGAGATGGAATGACAACTGCGGTTTTTCCTTTGACGCCATAAATGAAGTCGGACCACTTGTACACGTTCCCTGTCCCTGACAGGCAAGACTTCGACATTACGTTGATTGAACTTGCCGAAAGGACGTAGTACCACACGTTCACATTGGTCAAGGACCCTTGGAAGGACTGGCTGGAGCTGAAGCCACCTCCTATGGAATCTTGTTCTTGGCCAAGCACTAAGGAACCTCCTGCTCTAATACGGTGCCCCCTCGCAAGACCCGTGCTGTGCCGGTGCAATGTTCCATCTTTATAGAACTGCCATGCGCCATCGCTGTTTCGCCAAGACAAGCAAATGTGATGCCATCTACCGTCATTAGCTGACTCATGTATTTTTCTGTAATAATTAGAAATAACAATAAAAAACAGCTAGGTTAGTTTGTCCATCAACTAGCTTCCCTAAGCATCGTAATTCTTGTTCTTCGGGTCTTCATTTCTTTATACCCAAGCTTCACGAAAAATAAAAAAAACCGGCCGCGACTCTCGAGAGTTCTGTCACAGGCTCCATTTTGATTGGTCACAACAACAATGGAAACGAGCGGAAGTAAATTGCCAGCGTCTCGATTGAGCCACGTAGTTGTCAGCTAGGCATGCGCAATTCAACCGGAGGTCCGATAGCACTTATTTCGCTTACCTGGAGTTGCCTCCAATCCACAAATGAAAGTCTCTGTAATAGTTGTAGATGAGCAGTTCATTGTCTCCTGTATTTATATTATAACTGAATGGTGCTCCGGGACTTGAAGCGCTCGACTTCATCCAGAAACACACAGTGAACTGGCTCAAACTGCGCATGCCCCAAATGTTTGCGTAATTAGTCACTCCCTTGTTTGGGAAATAAAGAGCGTAATCTGTAAATGAAAAAGGAAAATAAAGAAACAACTATAACCGTTTAGTAAACGAAAATGATTCCAGAAGCAAGGAAAACTTCAAAATAGAACCATTTACTAAATGAAGATAGGGAAAAAGCTTGAAAACATTGGCAAAAATTTAATACGATGCGCCCCCAGTGAAGTAATTCCTCTTCCAAGCTTTCCACTATAGCTAATATTTTTTTGGTATCTAGGCATTATTGTCGGTTATAATACTTCTGCGTTCGGTTTTCTCTTCGGGAAGAACTCTTTTGACGAGTAAACTCTGCTTTGTCGCAAGTGTATTATTTTCCCCAGTGTTTCGCAATTTTAAGCCATAGATTCCTCGCGATGTGGCTCCATCGTTTTATTGCATGCAGGCTTGGTACTCTTCAAAAAATGAAATCTGATATAAGGTTAACTTATGTTTTTGCAGAACTGATAAAGGTCGTGAGCAAAACAACTTTCCAACCGCACAGATATTCTACTTACTATTTGTGGAGTAACCACTGACGTACCCACAGAAAACGGATCCGAAACACAAGTAGACAAAAAGGGACAGCATGGTTCACTCTTTAGCTAGTCCTGTAGACAGAATATTACAAAAAAATTGAGCTACACCTATCGAAAAGGTGATCAATGGTCAATATTGTTCTACGCTGCCTGAGCCGGGTCAACTGATTTTCAGGATGGTGGACAAAAGGAGCGACCGATTGTACGCTAAAGTTCTTTACGAAAATTGAGTTTCAATGGATATCTGTTACTTGTGGTTCTATAATAAAATTTTAAGCAGTTGGAAATATAGACTCCAAAGACTGAAGTCCTTCACTCGCTCACCTTAATAATTTCTACCGTTTCGGCAAAACAACTTTAAAGTTTGTTTCACGTCTGCGCCTTCCCTTGAAGAAGCTTATAGTAAATGAACTTTCACTGGTTTCAGCCTGAACAATATAATTTTAAAACTTTTTTCTAACACGAAAATCTCGAACGCAAACAAGTTGGCAGTTTGTTCCTGTACTCAACTCCGGCAAGTAGATTTGGACAAATCTTGCTTGCATATTGTGCCAAATTTTCGAAGTTAATTAGCATATCTGTTCTAGTCATTTTCTCGTAAATGACACGTTAATATCATTTCCAATTTACAGTATTCGAAGGTTTCAATATCCTAAAAAGATTCTCCCCTGATAGATTATCCCCTTCCTGATCCCGCTTGCATTGTGAAGATGTGAAATCGTCCATCTAGTTTTGTCGCTTTAGTTATTAGCGGTTTACTGTAATATTATTGACAGCCGAGGAGATAACAAATTGTTCAGTACTGGAATAGCCTTGGAATAATCTAAGAATGAACGATTTCTAGGAAACTCGAAGATAGTGAAAAAACTATCGTTGAACGAAAAACTGGAACGCAAATATGTTATACAGTGAGTATCAACTTTAATTTAATTTTGCTAATAATGTTACGTTATTTAAATAACAAGCAGAGGGTTTCCTTCAATCAGATAAATTTATTGCTTACTAGCGATCATGTAAACGGCAAACAGGAAGAGGTTGCTAAATCATGCAAATTGAGAATCGATTGCATGTTCCATGAACCACTTCCAGGTTTGTTTTCAAAAACCAATCAATCAAGGGAAGGGGAACGATTGGCAATTTATTTAGCACTAATTCTTTATCTAGTAATGAACTTCATCGAGAATTCTGCCAAGAGGCTAGATTCACACTTGTTTTGTAACAGTACAGTTACAGACAAGTGAAAATTACTGCCTTCATAATGAAGCACTGTACTAACAAATTTTTCTTCATGTGATTGAACAATTTAGACTCATACTGTTCGGAATTGATTCGAATAATAAAGATGGAAATGTTCTCTACAGGATCATACACACACAGGGTTTCAAGACATTCATTTTGAATATATTGTAAATTCCGATATTCGTGTTTCTTCAGTCTTTCGTTTAGGCATAGTCTAACTCTTGTTATAGTTGGTAGGTCTTGGTACTTCTACGTGAAAATCAGTATGGCACACTGGTCTACTGAGTTCGAGAAGTGTAGCTGATGTAATTCCAAGATGGGTGCAACTGATAACTAGTCAAGACTCGAAAATTTTTAGTCGATTGTACCACTAACTTACATGTGACCAATTACACAGAGAAAACAAAACAAAACTAGATGATCAGACATTTGAACAAACTTGAGTAAGGGATATTCTGTGATCTCGGCTTTTGTTTGATTTTCATTTCACCTTAGTTTTCTTTTGATCGAAGCCATAAAATGCTAGCTTTCCAGGCCAATAAGTATTAACAAGAAAACAGAAGCACTTATATTTATAACCGAGTTATTTTTTGGGTTTTTGCTGTTTATTTAGTCATCATAAACACCCTTAATACATGGGAAGAGAATTTCAACCATCATGTTGCCTCAGTCGCATTTTTTTTCATGGGCATTGCTACACTAATAATTTTCTAGCTACGGCCCTGCTTTTAGTAGAATTTCAATTTTACCGTGTGCACGCAGTTTATACTAAGCTTGTTTGGAAGCTACCCTGCATTTAGTTACAATTTAATTACTTATGTAGTAAAACTCAGAGGCCACGATTTGGCTCCGGGAGAATGCAACATATTTTACACTGCGGAAATTAACTTATTAACATTGGACCGGACTGAGAATGAGACGGAGTTTTTATACGCCGTTAACTTACGCACCGCTAACTGACAAAAAACTAATTGAATTCACCATACTTTGTCGGCCATGTTCTGATTGAAATTGAACATTATTTGAACTGCAGTGAATTTGCTCTACACCACTTCTTTTGGAGCGAATTGATCAGTTTCGACAGTTGTGATGCCTAAGAGGATATTTCTTGAAGCAAGGAACAAAAAGAAAGCTAGGTTTTGCCGAGTCGTTTTATCAGTATTCATTACTGAGAATAATGACTCTATTTGTCGTCCAGTAAATTGGTCACTGTACAGCTAAAGTAGTGAGGCTTTTTGAAATTTCAAGTTCAGTGTTCCGTCGAATCTCAACCGTTCTATTTCTCTTGTGAGACCTTCCGCATTTTCAGGGCAATGCATATAGCAATGCGATTAACAGAAAGGAAATTCTACACTACGTAACAAATTATCTTACCTACCTCTCGACTGAGAATGTAAAAGAAAATCCTTATCCTCTCAGTTTGAGCACAAAGCGGGTTGTCTTCGAAGCGAATTCGTAAATCGCGATGTCGGAAGTCGTAAGAGTTTTGCTTGGTTGACATCTCACATGTGGACAAGAAATTTTCAGTAGTGTAACGTGTCTCATGATCATTCCGTTTGTTTACCAGGTATTACAATTTTCACACTGACGATCCTTCAAGGTTGTCAAATCGAGTCGGTTCGCTTTCGCTGACCGGCTTTGCCCCCCATATCGTACGAGATAGATCCTGGCATGGTACAGATTAGAACTGAGCTTACGATGAGGCTTATTGCCACTTTAGTTTGAGACAAGGAACCTAAACGTATCTTGAATTAATAACGAAAAACAAACAGCTATCAAGCTATAATGCATCATGCAAATTTACCTCTACATAAACCGGAAGGTGTTCGTTTGCGAGTCACGCGTGACTGTCTCTTCTTGGGATCGCGCGCGCAAAACGCGATCGCTTTTTTACTTAAATTTTTTGTAAGTTGAAAAAAACTGATACAGTGGGACAGAGAGCCTAAAAGAAGTTATTTCTTAAAGGGTTATAATTATAGTAAATGATCCTCAAGTTTACTGATTATTTCCCGCTTCTCTGTAAACAAGATATTTTTCCGCCATTGTGGCCGAGTGCAACTTTCCATTTGCAAAGACGACGGGTTAAAAGTATACCAATAAGAGAATAGGAAGTCGTTACAAATAACACTCGTAACTGAAGATCATCATGTCTAACAATTTACTTGATTAATTCGGTAAAACTGGGTCGTATTCCCGGGAGGGGGGTACTCCCAGAAAAATTTGGTAGGGGTGTGCGGCCCGCTTCCCAAAACCCTTACCCTATTTATGACCAAAA
>OMLO01004824.1_pt1 | contig 11297 bp, 5 predicted proteins | sample 1674811 | NCBI WGS metagenome assembly OMLO01 (sample SAMN06265003, study PRJEB25207) | coral metagenome | isolation source: Coral host | place: Mexico:La Bocana,Puerto Morelos, Mexico | collected 2008-11-13 | reverse complement strand
TAGATTTATTTCAAATCAATCAATTCGATTTTCAAACAGAATAAGTATGGCGATTAGTTTTCTTTCTTGTGTTTTTTTTGCAACTCATGCTTGCGTGAGCGCGAGTAGCTCGCGTGAGCTCGCGTGAACTCGCGTGCATTTTAGTCCCCTCACGGGCCCAAACTCGTATACCCAATATTGGCCCGGCGGCCATGTTTATCGAGAGGTGATCACAAAGAATGTTCTCCATCTTAGCTTTCGATATTAACAGTAGCGCAGTTGATGTAAATTAAAGTGTATAAGATGATTTGAATACCTGGCTTTATGAAATGTACGAAATGAATTTCATGGGTAAGATGGATGAACATTATGGTGCAAGTTGATTCATCCAGTTGCGAAATATCAACGTTTACAGTTGCTCGAATGCAAATAACGATTTATCCTGGAGAAATGGCTCACTTTTGTGACTCTTTAACACTGGGTAAGTAAATTATTTGAAGTGTAGCCTCAGTTCGGCTAATTTGACTTTGGATTCTGTAATTTCTGACGTTTGAGAGACATGGGAACGAATTAGTCAGAAACTTTTAAAATATTCTGACGGTACGTTGAAGAGGTTCGTGTAGCATCACGGTAGTTTCGGATTATTGAAGCGTTTTGCGGGAAAATTAAGTCATTCTAGGTCGGTCAGTCTTAGGTTTGACCACTTTCTTTTTTCTTAATTAATGTAATTTTGTTTTACAACTTTCTGTAAATATCACTGCTTTCATTGTGTTTTCTGTGTAATTAGTAGTAACTAGGTTTATTTTAGTTACCCTTTCCTCGGGGTATAGTGCTGAGCATTAGATGAGGAATACGTTTCCACACATTTTTTGGCCACTTCTAAAGAGTGTTTTTATTGTGGTTTTTCGTATCTGGAGTAGCACAGGCTATTTTTGTAGAACCCTTCAGTTTCAGTGAATACTTGCAGTACATTGCAGATTGTAGTAGGATGCGTGTACTACAAGACTGGCTGACTCCCTAAATAAACTTTCACATTGAATACTCGCCTGAGTGTAGTCAGAATACCATGTTATTACTGGTCCGTGTAAAAATGACTAGAAAGAATTAAGCCCAGATTATCCGTCATTTTTCTTTTTTTTCTTTTTATCTTCAGGATGATCCTACACACCTCCCACTGTTGTTGTTTATACACTGTAGGTCTTCGGAAGATTTGATTCAGTAATATCTTACAACAACTAATAAATGAAATCATTGCAGTATAGACATTTGCTATCTCTTTCCATATTTAATATATTTTCTTAACTTAATAGAAATAAAAAGCCATCTGTGAGAGAGTATACATGAGACTGCCATTCCTATTTAAGTCATTTATTGTCTACATTTGGAAATTATTCCTGCTAACATGGGGGGTAGACAGGTGTAGGACTGTTATAATCATAACTAAGGAAGCCATGGCCTTGAGGCATAATACAGTAATTGCTGGGCCCTCTGCTTCTTAAAGGACCCTTGCAAGAGGGCGGAGAAATGTTTTATAAACAGAAACTTCAAGCGTCTAACTTGTCAGATTCTTTAATACTTGAAATTCCGTAAACACTGAAAATACAATGATCGATCGCGATAAAGCTGAATTACTAGCATGTGGCACGCATACCAGCACGTTTAACAATACAAAAGAACAAAAGCATAACAAAACTACGGCCAGCGATTGATCTAGATAAAGAAAATAAACAAGATTAATAGCAACAATCCTTCGTTCTTTCCTTTTATGAAGATAACATGTACCTAATAATATCGACAACTTGCAGCGATACAAGAAAACAAAGAGGTATTGATTCGACGAAACCCCTCTAGAATAATGGGCTCTCTTAAAGAAAAGAAAAACACCGAGCATAAATGAACCCGAGAAACAGGCAACGACTAGAGAAAACTACAAGCATTTATTACAACAACTAAACTAAAATGACACTATAATTTAAATGAGATCGCTATCAACAGATAACAGTCTGAATAATTAAGCTTAATTTAGTTGCAAGAAAACAGTAAACAAGCTAATAAGTTACGTAATCAGCGTGCTACATACTAAATATATTTCTAAAACACTGTGCTATGAGATGTAATCAAGTAGCTAGTTAATGAATAAAATTACACCTAAATAAATGCAATTCTAAATGCGTAAGCTTTCCATGACACCATGTGATAAATTTCGCGAAACCTATTGGGTAAAAAGTAATTGTAAAAGCATAGAACCGAAATGGTTACGCAATTAAAGAACATAAGTTACGTAATCAGACTGCTACAGAATTAACTATATTTCTCTAAAAGAAGTAATGAAGAAGCAATCATTACATCTAAATGAATGGAATTCTAGATGTTTAAGCCTTCCATGACACTATGCGATGGATTTCGCGTCATTTAAACTCCGTTCTGTAACTAATCTTGTTAGAAAGTGTGCAACTCAAAAAACCTGTAAACATCGCGTGATCACTTTTTGGAATCCGTCGTTAATGAAACCAGCGGTGCGTGTAACAACCCAAAAAAGGCCATTTGAACAGACGTCTTGGATAAATAGTGAAAGAAGAATAGTAATAATAAAAATAACTGAACCATCTGGTTCTGAGCCTGTCCTTCTCTCGAACAAAACGCTTTTGTTCTTCTTGGGCTTTTAGAATTTAAAACTTTCTTCTCTCCCTCTATAACTTCCTTTCAATTTGACGCCTTTTTTTTCTCCATCTACCTTTCCAACTCCCTAATTTTCCTGTGTTTCTGACTAATTTATCTCCGTAATTCTAGCATCTGCAGCTCACGCTTTTGTAGTTGTAATCTCTGCTCAAAATTGAGATGTAGTTTCCAAAAGCCCCGATGCAAGTTTTTTCCTTTCTTCAGCTTCGAAACTTTGTGAGTATCCAGTTGAATGTTCTATGTTTGCTCGCTATGGTGCTATTGACATCCTTAGATGAAAAGAAATACTTCGTTTACTCGGCTTATCTCCAAGATCTTGTAAGGATCAGACCAAGAGTCATAGTCGTGTCTCCTTTTAAGCCGTTTATGGAAACTGTTAAAGAGCGATCCCACTTCTGACACTTAACAAGCCCTCCACAAAAATGGGCTCTCTTTCTATAAAAAAACACCGAGCATAAACCCCAAGACGATTAAAGAAAACTTCAAGCATTAATTGGAACAATTAGATTAAATGGAGTCGCTAACAATAGATAACAGACTGAATAATTAAGCTTAACTTAGCTGCAAAAAATATAGTAAACAATCTTAATCTTTTTTTAAAAAAATATTCCTCAAATAAAAATAAGCGTTTGTTTTTATTTTTACAGCAATTCAGTTCAGTTCAGCTTGCGTCTGAGGTTCTTGTCCCCAACAATGTTCCACCAACACATATTAAACCTCGCTCGCTACAACCTTTTCTTCTGCACACAGGAAAATCCTCACCCCGCTTACCAACCGTAAACCTTAATTATGCAAACACAAGTTGTTACGGCTAAGCGATAGAAAAGAAAACTAGTAGCTATATATATAGTGACGAATAGAACACAACTGGTTACGTAATAAGAGAATATAAGTTACGTAATCAGAGTTCTACAGAGTAAATATATTTCTAAATAAAACTGATCCTATGAGATGTAATTAATCAGCTGGTTAATGAATAAAATTACACCTAAATAAATGCAATTCTAAATGCTTAAGCTTTCCATGACACTATGTAATGGATTTTGCGTAACGTATTCAAGGTCAAGACTATAATTGCAAAAGTATAGGACAAAACTGGTTACGTAATAAAAGAATTTACGTTATGTAATCAGGCCTAGGGTGCTAAAAAACTGATCCTATGAGATGTAATCAAGCATCCAGATTGCACCTAAAGAAATACAATTCTAAATGCTTAAGCCTTCCGTTACACTATGTAATGAATTTCACGTAATTTAAACTCTTTTCTGTAACATATCTTGGATCGTAGTTTGCTAGAAAGTCTGAAACTCAAAAAACTTGTAAACATCACGTGATCACTTTTTTTGAATCCGTGAATGAAACCAACGGTGCGTGTAACAATCTTAAAAAAAGGCCATCTCAACAGACGTCTTGGATAAATTGTAAAAAAAAGTAGTGATAATAATAATTATAATGATAACAATAATAATCAATGACAACAGCCGGAAAAGTGTAAATGTCGCGTTTTTAATCTTTCCTTAGACAAGAAATTAACATTATATTGATTCGCTCACTTAACTATGCACAGGCCACTGAACAATTTCCATTCTAAGCACACTACATGTTACAATTATATATCACATGCTTCTTCTCAGCAGTGCGTTCCAGAAAGACATAATGCAGTAGAGTTTACATTTCTGATTAAGGGAAGGTACGTTCACGTCAGAAATGGCTCTGTACTGAACTGGATTTTCGAGTCTGGCCGATATGAATAGCGACACACGTCATCGCACTGTCTGTTTTTGTCAGTGCTACTCAGCATGTGAAAGGATTGGCCGCCATTCTGTCAATATTGGACTTCGAACCTGCATTGGTCTTTGAATGTTTCAGTGCATTCTAATTGAAGACAGTATATAGGTGGTTGAAGATCTGACGATGGTCTTTTGATAAAATCGGACGCTCTTCGGCGTGTTTGAAGATCTGACGATGGTCTTTTAATAAAATCCGATGCTCTTCGACGTTGCCGCTCTTTGGCTGTGTAATCGTCTGCAAATGTAACCTTTCGTCGCTGCAATGATGGACTGACTTTATCTGTAACTGACTGAGATTTTGGACGAGTATCAGATGCCTTTTTGGTTTGACAGAATATTCCGCCTTCTGTGAGTCTGTTTAGGGGTTCGGAACTGGCTCGTGGTCTCTGCATGGGTACTTGCAATGTACTGGGCGGGTTCATCTCCCCTTGTCTTGTCTTGTCTGTCTTGTCTTGTCTTGTCGTGGTGTCGCCACTGGGAGGACTGTTGCTCAAATGGCCGTCTTGTAGCCTTTTGATATTATGGAAAATAAGGGTGAAAGCGTTGTCCATCTCCTTATCGTACTTGCTTCGTGATCCTGATCGACAGCTGTCCACTTTTTGCCACCCTTTCTTGTCTCTCATGGCGTTTCTATTTTCTAACCTGCACCTTGTTATCCTTCGTAGAGTGAAATATTTTTTTTGGACCCCCACTTTTCCCTTAACATAACAAGAGGACCATATATGTTACAAAACAATGAGCTCTTAGGATTACGTCAAAAACAACTCCTATTAATCACTGTTTTCCGTAACTACTGACCCGTCCATTGGCTATTGACGCCTGCTAGCTAAAACACACGCGCACGAACCGATGCCACGCTACTTGAGGTTTGCGGCTTCACCTGAGAACGCCAGTAGCTAGATAGCTCGGTTATCGCGTTGACACAAATTTGAGAGAAATATAGTGATATCAGCAGTACACAACCATTGACTTCGATATTTCTCATTCTTGAAATGAAATGTTTGCCTATTCTTTCTTGAAACGTGACAATGTATCTTATGCACTGTCCTTTGCAAGGTTTAACAATAAGTGCTTAATTAGCCGTAAACCGCTAATATGAACTTCGCTATAACGTCATTTGCATTTCATATCCGATGCCTTATCGGAAACCTTTATCTAGACACGATAGCTTTCTATAACTCACAGAGTTGATGGTTGGAACTAATCTACACAAAGGGGCCGGTTATTTTGAATTGGTTCCTGACACAAATAAAAGCAAGCTAACTATAAATCTTTTGTTATTCTCATCCAAACAGGGCGGGGATGAGGTGATATAAAAAGCAAGAATTAGGCATGAAAACGAAGAAAATAAATCTGTCTTAAAAGTACATTCCTCCACTGTTTCTTAAATATAATTTTGCTTGTCGATTCTTGTTCAAGTAGTCTTTTTACGGTAAGCGACCTGCATACAGAAAAATAATTCTTTTTTTGGCCATTACGCTATTTCAAAATTATCTCACACTTCACTTCAGTTGAGGTCAACCAAAGTGGTGTCTGTTTGATATTCAATTATTTAACACTGATCTATTACGTACGTAGCCTAGACAGCCAGTTTGGCATTTGTCTAGTAATTCAGTTGTTTTAAATTTTACAATGTAATCATCGAACACCCTTTTATTTATAACTTGGGTAAGTAAATTGTGCTACAACTAGAGATCGTTCGATAAAAACTATTGCTACATTCTACCATACCGGTCAAGTTAAATTTATTGCAACCGAGTTTTCATTCCTCCTGGGTAAAACCCTTGAAAAAGTTTAGACGTAATACTTGGAGCAAGATTTGTTGAATGACGCACATCGACGCGTTGTACATACGCGCTTAGTGGTCTTGGTGTTTTAAGTAACCTGATTGGTTCGCTTAGGCTTAGACAGGTCAACATTGTCCACACCTCATGCAGAAAACGTGAACGAAAAAATGGCCGGCGTGAACTCGCTTTTCATCAGTGTTTTCGAAATAGAGATTTTTCCTCAAAGTTTTTATATGAAGAAAGACGAGTTGAAAAGAATACAATCCTTTTTACTACGATTAATTTTTACTCAGAATTAGCACTTATATAATCTCTGCAACTACTGTTGTAATTTATTTCAATGTAAACAAATATCGACTTCTGATGGTGCCTTAGTTTATGCATATTTTGTACTAAAACAACTATTTATTTCAATCCGCCGATGCATTATGGCAAAATTTCAACTTCGACCTCAGTGAACAAATGTTAACTAAATTGCCATGTTATCAGAGCGAGTCAAAATGTGGAAACAGTGGAACACGAGGCGATAGCAGAGTGTGTCACAATGTTCTCATCGCATTTTAATGTCATCTGTGATCTGATCTGATCTATGCCCATCTATTACTGGACAGACGCACGGCAACATGGAATCTCTTTGTTTTAAGACTGAAGGAAACCAAAAAAATGTTTATGAGGTCATCTATATATGCGTCTGTCCTTCAAAAAAAGTGAGAGCCAATCAAGCTACGAGAATAGCTCAACATATGTGTTTGGGGCTGAGTTTTTTCATGAGAGCTAGTAACGTGTTCTCATCAGGACTTTGAAACAAGGAGATCACCACTCAAAAATCTAGGCCTTTCAAATATATTTATTGCCAGAAATGTCGCAGTTTGCAGCTCAACATATGATACTTAACTGAAATTGAATTCTTACCTGTCTATACCCGACTTCTTGAAATACTTCTTGCAATACTTTTTTCGCATATTTGAGCAGCCAAATTAAAGAACGGCCGGTACCGGATTACATGTCGGATTTGATTTCGGCCATGGTGACTGTCAAAAGGAATTTCGGAGTAGACCATAGACGTCCTTCGAAAGATTTATCTAAGAAAATCTGTGTAGGATCGGCGGAGAAACAGTTAATTAAAATGTACTTGGACACAAGAAAAAATACTCCCGCTTGCTGAAATACGCTTCATTTGTTGTCATTGCTAGCTTTCATACAATTTGAGTTAACTGTGGCATGACTTCTTGAAATTTATTTAGTCTGTGAAAAGTGCTTTCTCCGCTGTGTTTTAATCCTGGAAAGAAAGCCTTTTATTGCAAAAAGTGCTAAATGAAAGCGTTCTAGTATCCGTTCTGCAATAGAGCCTCAGTCTGTTTTGTCGATTTTGAGCCTTCAATCTGTAATAATGCAACAAAGCCAAGTATTATCGTCTAATTCTTCAGGCCTGTCTTTGGCTGAGAAATCGCAATTGGTGCCACTATATTTAATTGTATTTACTTCATGTCTCGTCAATTAAAAGCTAGCAAATTATCTCTTGTCGTAGTAAATGGTTTGAAACCCAGAGTATCAGTAGCTTGTATGCGAGTGTGATTGTCCGAGTAACGAGTGACTGACTTTTCAATAATCTGAGCGGACGTCATCTTCAGAGTCAAGTGAATATTGTTTGTCGGTCTATGGTGTTACAAGTCTGGTTCGTCAAAAGTGATAGGTCAGTTTAGCAGTGATGGTATTGCCTGTAAGAATCGTGAAAATTTTGTCAACAGTCACAGGCTTGTTCCAGAAAATTTCGATCCGTCTGTATTTTGGACGCTTTACCATAACACATTTTAATTTATTGAACTTTAATGACATGACGATATGTGCAACAGTTTCAATTTTATTGCTACTTTGCTGCTATCTGAGTGAAGGTCTAGTACCATCGTACAGCAGGTTGTGAATATTCTCGAAGTAAATTCTACTAACTTACTACTTTCAAAGCTCTACAGTTTTGCGGTGTATATGGTAGTAGGTGAACTAGCCTACCTAGCTCGCACGCTAGCTCGCAGGCTTTCGGATTTACTGGATGTGGAAATTCTTGTAGTACGCCACGTTCTTGTAGCCATTAGCCACCAGAACACCACCACGGTTTTTGATTGGATAGCGCGGGTTCCATGACGTCACCAGCGTGCCCTTCATGTAGACTTTCACTTCACCTGAAGGGGAAGCTGTTGACACTGTTAACTTGACATGGAACCATTCTGCTCCTTTGGGGGGACCGGTAGGGCAGGTACTAGATGTTGCTCCGTCAAACTTAGGTTGGCCCTTGAATACGTAGCCTGTCTGGAAGCATCCACTAGCTGAATGAGGCCTGAAAATCAAAAATAGCGCAGATAGATTACGGAAAAGGCCTGTACGCAGACCACATGCTATGACAATTCTGCACGTAGAAGCAGACATATTACTGAGTCAGTAGGCTTTTAATTGACATTGTTGCCCAGAAACAAGACAGTTATTTACGTTTGTAAAAAAGTGTCACACGAGGCGATAGCCGAGTGTGTCAATGATGTTCTTACCACATTTTGACGTCCTCTGTGATCTATTACTGAACAGACGCAGGGCAACATGGAATCTATTTGATGGCCTCCTGTTTTATATAATAAAGAAACAAACTACTACAGCTTTTTTTCATTTCAAAATCTTTCATCTTTACTCGAAAGCTGGCCTTTGCCCACTTTGGCGAACACGAAAAAATCCATATGACGTAATCTGTTTTCTATACAAAATGAAGCAATCTCATTGGTTGCTATGCGTAGCAAAGAGTTGTGATTAGTCCAGGAAAATCACTGTCAAAAATGACTTGGACGTCTTTACGAGAAATGAAAAATTACAGCGAAAGCAGAATTGAACTATGAAATCCACAAATCTAAAAGAAAATGCTGGAAAAATCAAGGTAGTTATTGTCATCAGAACAGCTCTGTGAGCCGAAAAGCTTGGATACTGCTGGAGTTGAAAGATCGAATACGCTTGAAAAACTTGCGGTTGCGGTCAACACTGGCGGTCATTTGATTCGAGTCAGTTTTAATGTAAGGAGCGTTAGCGACGGTGAATATTTGTGTTCTGTGGTTGGTGATTCTCAAAAAATTTTGATATAGTATCGGAGCCACATTTGAAACAGTAGGCCGTGAGTTGTAGTGAGGTACCCTTTGCTAAAACGGACTGGGACATCCGCGTGGGAAAGCAAGGTTACGTGTTTATTCTAACTGATTTTAAGAAGTGATATTATCTTAATTCTCAAAACTTTCCGCCATTTTGAAATACAGAAGGAAAAAACTTTGTAATGATGACGTCAATCGTGCGACTCACCTCTAATAGATCATAGATGAGTACCAATCAAAATTTGAGAATAACTTGGGATATTGTATAATCTGTGACAGATAGTTAGTAGCGTAGCAATGTGCCCTTCCTAACAAAATGACGCCCGCTTCTTTACGTTTTCAAAGTGTCTGTGAAGTGGATTCATATACAGTTTTGAACGACTAGTAGATTTATACTAAAACAATTAAATTCAGTTAGCTCTTGATTTCTATGCGTGATAGTTGACTCACGCTGCGCCCTCGTTAACTATCACGCGATATAAATCTCTCATAATCCGAATTGCTTAAAAGAAACACGGTTTTCGCCCAATCAACGGACCTTTTTACTTTGAGTTATATTCTAAAACGTTTTACTCATATAGGAATCTAACTTATATAAGACTTTACTTTCTAACGTCTATCCCTGCATTTATATGAATGTTTTGCCTAGTTTGTGTAAACGGGTATCTTAATTTCAAATTTTTTGTTTTTCATCCGTAAATACAAATGTTGAGAAGGCATACAACATGTATATGTGGTTAGTGTCTCTTTAAGACATATCGAAACGATTCTGAGGTTAAGAACTCAATGATAAATACCTTTTAAAAAACCTCACATTAAAGCTTTCCTTCCAGCTAGTCATTGGTTTCAGTTTCCACTAAAATTTTAATTAACCATAAAATTTATACCATGGTTACAAAGCACTTCAGTTTGTCTTCAGAAGCGAAATCTCTCAAGCTGTGCGAACCCCTCTATACTGTAACTTTCGATGCGTTATAATATAAATAATGATAATAATAATAATAATGATAATAATAATAATTATAATAATAATAAATTTAGTCTTATATTGCCCTACTTCTTCAGAATCCCGCAGCGCTTATACTTCAGAAACATAGTACCAAATGATCCCCATGTGAGGTTCCCGCGTGTTTGATTTTATTAGACAGTTATTCTATTTTGCAGCACGGTTGTGTTTGCGAAATTGAAAGTTATTTCAAAATAGGTGTTTTTCTTACCTGAAATAGACGAAGTCATAATTGTCCTGATCCTCGGCGTTAAAAAACACTCCCAGGTGACCAGAGTTCAGTCCCTGCCATCCTACGAAGCTAAACAGATCAACTGACAGCTGATAGTCTGTGGACTGTCCGCCGTCTTTAAAGTAGGCAGTTTGACAAAAGCCATCCTGAGGCCATTTCCCGTGATCTGCATCAAGTTTGACGTAATCTGGATATTGAACTGTTTTGACGCACCTCTTACTGACGTAAAATTGAGAGACGATTTTCAACTTCCTGAAGAGGACCACGTTCTGGTAGCCATTGAACGTAAATGCTCCTCCCCGAGCCCTTGGAGCAAAATGGGACTTTATAGATGTAACCAGGTCCCCGCCGAGGTACACTTGCACGTCTTGACCGTGGACCTTGATTGATACTAGGAACCAGACCCCGCCTTTCGGAGGGCCGTTAGGGCACGCTTTACTCTCAACAAAGGTTGCCTTACCATTGGACATGTACCCGGTCTGATAACAGCCTCCAGAGCTATGTGGCCTATGAGTGGGAAGGTCAAATGTTACCGTGATATAGGAACTTAAAATAAATTACAATTTTTATGGAAAATATTTAATCCACCGGGGTTCTCTATCCTGGCAGAACTGGAATTTGGAGTGTCGATTTTTTGTGAAAAAGGAAAACTGGAGAACCTGGAGAAAAACCCTCAATGCAAGGAAAGGAACAATAACACACTCA
>OMLO01004823.1_pt1 | contig 11301 bp, 8 predicted proteins | sample 1674811 | NCBI WGS metagenome assembly OMLO01 (sample SAMN06265003, study PRJEB25207) | coral metagenome | isolation source: Coral host | place: Mexico:La Bocana,Puerto Morelos, Mexico | collected 2008-11-13 | reverse complement strand
AGTTTTTGTTTTGGTTTTATTACGGCTTGTGATTGGTTGAGTAGTCTAATTGCTAAAAAACTGGTTTCTTCCCACCCCCCCCCCCCCCCTTCTCCCCCCCCCCCCCCCCATCCGAATAGCCAATAGCAAATTGATAATTTCTCAGTATTCTGTGAAAAAATGTTTGAATTACAGTGTAGCTTGTTACATTGCAGGTTTCCGTTTCATCTACTGTAGATTTCATGTTATTTCATGTTATTGAGTGATAATTCAATTAATAATAATTCAATTTCTTACTAATAATTATACACATTGTTGCTTTTAGTAACATTCGTATTCTCAATAAATTCATGTAATATTTTTTTCTTTGCTTTAGGATCAGTTCAGATTTTCCATAAGTGCTATTGAAGGTAAGAGTCAAAAATAACAAGATGCAATAGTTCCTTAGAAATCATGTCAACTTTAAATATTTAAGAATGGTAGCACCGCCCTGTGATTCACTGTCTGAAACAAAATGTGTCACAATAGCATTGATGATGCGCAGTTGTCATTGGTGGTAAACTTAAATGTATGCATTATTAAATGGTTAAAAGTGAAATTTTCATCATTCTAGCTGGTGGGATCAAATGTTCAAATGAACACATAATTATATTCAGTAGGGACTTAATCTGCTGGATCAAATTGCTGTAGACTACAAAATAATTTACCAGCTACATTTACATGTACAGCTAGTTGGAGTACTATCTATGGAAGGATTATTGTGAGGCCAGTATGTTTCTCAGTTTCTTTGACATGAAGCAGTTATTTATTAGTATTAGTATTACTCCTTATACATTATTGTATTATCTGCATTGTGAACCTGGTAACAAACAAAGTTTTCAGGTACATTTTTGTGTTCTTGGCAATAATTTGTGGGAATATTTTGATGTGATTCTCTCTAATTATATTAAAATGGGTTGCAAATTCCACAAGTGTGATATGGTTTAGTTAGTGGCTAATTCTTCAACAAAGATCAGATTACATGATGTTGAGAAAGCTCTGGAAATCCCTTGAAATGTTTTCATCTTCTTCGAGTTACTTAAAACTAATAAAATAAATGCAATTTTGTAGACTGAGTTAAATACAAGAGACAAGAAATATTTCTTTTGATTTGAATGATCAATTATCATACGACCAGACTCATTTTTCTGATCACTGATTTAATTCCTTTCAGTGTTGTCTGGCTATTTAATTACTGTCAAGATGATTCTTTAAGATAACTGATAAAATTAGTTTACACCTTAATGGTTGTAAATGAAATCCCCTAATTTTGTAAACACACATATGTAGATGTAGGAGGTGCCTCATTAATTTTCCTGCTTGTGTTATTTTTTCAAGCTGATAAGGATGTCTTATCTCCAGTGTAAGTTGACAAGATTTTTAATGTCACCCTTCAATAGGATCAGTTTGTTTTTGACCACCCTGATGCAAGGCAACAGGACACACCAATTCTGTCAAACCCTCTGCTAACTTGCAATTGTGGGGGTTTTAGAATTATTTTTACCCTTACTTGGCCAACAAATAATTTATTTTCACTGTGGACTTACAGGATTGCATGTAAATGTAATTGAAATAAATACATTTTTTATATATTTTAATACATTTGTATGCTCAAAATTAAGTTTTGAAGTTGAACATTTGATTTGTACTTGAACCTTACAAAAGTTTCTTTGAGGAAAAAAATCAACAATTTGAGTACTATTAGTTGTAAAAATGTAGTGTAGTCTCAAACCTTGGTTGCAGATATTTGTAGTGGTATCAGCATAGGACATATGACAATTTGGTTTGTTTTCTGTGTGTGGTATGTTTGCAGTGTACATGTATACTGGATCATCCTCAAGGTTCCTATTTTGACTCCTGTGTGTTCAGCAAATTATTCAGTATACATGTATCTACGGCAAACATTCTTGACGGAAAATATGTTTCTGAGAATTACAAGGTGTATGATACTTCCTGCAGTATTTGAAATTTCACATAATAGACAAGAAACAGGCTTAGTGATAGGTATCTATAAAACACATGCAGTCTTATCACCATTTAAAGACCCAACATTGGCAAGTGATCAAAAACATCTGTTTGAAATCTGTTTCCTTCATCACAGGAATGGTGTTTACCTGTTACGTTCTAGTTTGTTCAAACAGCTAAATAATCTTTGTTTTAATGTGTGTGTCACTCTCCACGTACACTAGCTGTAGAACAGAACTGAGTGTGATGTAATGACTACTGCATGCAGAACACAGCAGGCTTTAATCTGTCATGCCAGCATCATGTTACCATTTTGTTTGTCTCGGCTTGAAAAATAGACCTGTCCAGTTTCTATTGTTGTCCTGCAGGCAACACTGTAAATATTTAATCTGTAGATGTTTGCCACTCGATCTAATTCTTTTTCAAATACATGTACAGTACATATTACATAGAAGTGAAAAAATATCTGGGCTTTTGTTTATTTAGCTTTTTAAAACGTTTTTGTTGTGTTAGAAAACATCAGTTTACACAGTGTATGGATAATTGCATGTAAAATTTCTGTTTTTCTGACCTTTGAAGTCTGTTACTTGATATTGTTGAGTATCACATTTCTTGTTGATTCATTTGGCTTAGCCATGGTTGAGCTGAAGCCAACAGGAACATAATGAGCAAAGCATATAGTCATTTCCTCTGATGTGGTTAGTACTCTTGGCGCTTGAATTTCCTGTTTTTTAGCATACCTATCTGTGTTATTAGACACTTGTGTCATTTCTTAGCAAGATTTCGATCCAGTGATTGAATTTGAATGATGAAAAGAGCAATCCTTCTATTATGCTGTTAGTAATTAATAAGTGTCAAATAGAGCACTGATATGGAAATCTCTGAATATTGACAGGAAGTGGTGAAGTCGATTTGGATGCCTTGTTAGAAGATCTATGTATTATGGAAAAAGACATGAATTTTGACAGTGAAACAGAAGCAGTGTTTTCAGAGACGATTTCCAGCCCGAAGACGAACTCTCCTATCTCACCAAATACGAAGGTATGTTATAAATTTGAAGTCTTTTGGCAACAGACATTAGCTTTTGTGTAAGTCTGACAGCGAGATAGTGTCACATAACCAAGACTGGACATGTGTACTTTAATTTAACAATCCAATCAATTCCATTCGATTTAACTTCAAAAGAATTTTGCTGTTGTTCTCATCCAACAATGGTTTAAGCCTTTGAGAATGTTTGCTTTTGGTCTGTTAAGTCCTTTTCCTGTCACCGAGGATGTTATCAGCAGTAGGCACTACTGTAATCTTACCCGGCAGCTTAATATTCAGTTATTTACAGTTTTTTGGACTTTCGTGCCTTGAATGTTCTGGTTATGGACATGTGTTTGTACTGTCAGTACATGCACCAACAATACAGTAATCTGAACACTCTTATTTATAATAAGTTATTTTAATTTATTTAGTTATTTTAGATTTATTATTTTTTTACTGCAGCCTCTTCTAATGCTTAAATCATTTTGTAAGAATGAGGATCTGCAAAATTATTTAGTACATAGAAAGTTTGAGAGGATCTCGATGAAATTGTTAAAACTTAATTAAATATTATTATATATTTTTATTCATTGCAGTTGATAGAATACATGTATCTATTTTTTATTTAAAATTTGTTTCATTTTGAGAAAAAAAAAACAGTTGTCAATATCAGCAGTCACCACACTCAGAAACCACTATAATACAAATGAGATAGATTACCAGCCTCTTGAAATAAAATTATTAAACTGTATTATCAAAAAATTTTTTGTGCTGTACCATATGTACATTGCACGTATTGAGGCAAATTTTATGATGGATCTTGCTGTGAATGTCATTTGCCCCAGCACTGCAGATGCACAAAAATAACCTTATAAAGTGCATGTGTGTCATATAGTCATGCAATTGTAGACACAGATCCAACATTACATGTATTCACACACACACACATGTTCACATGTATGTTAGTGCCTGTATTTACCCTATGACATTTGACTTACATGTACAATGTAGACATTATAATTATGTACACTGTACGTGAATGGGTTTTTTTTTTTTTGGAACTGGCCATCTAGGATAATTATACATGTCTCAATACTAAGATATTAGATTACTTAGAGGCTGTTTATTTTCCTCTAGGGGAATTAAGGATTTTGCATGATTACAAATGTTGTCATTTGATCTTCATACAAGATGTGGATTTTAGTGTTCAGAGGACTAAATTTGGGATTGGAGTGTTGTTTTGTTTGTTTGTTTTTTTTTTGGAGGAGTGAATAGGGGAAGGTGGGAGTCTACATGTAGCTAATACACTTTGCATTATATCCTAATTCTGTGTGAATTAATGTGTATTTGTAGGTGTCGGCTGATGTTCTAAGTCGATTAGAATCAGTTCAGGAGGAGTCAAGAGAGCTAACTCCTGTAAGTAATAGAGCTTTGTTCTGCTACTGTCTATTTGATTGTTGGATGCAACAAATTCTCACAAGTAACATTCAAAGAAATCTGTGGGGATCAGTTAGGAGAATATGGGTCCTGATTGTAAGACTAGAAATATTGTTGTGGTCTCATTTGTAGGAGGAACAACATGAGCGAATCAAAGCTGAAAAAATAAGGATAGCTCTGGAGAAACTCAGGGCTGCAAGAGTGAAGAAGTTGGTTGTAAAAGTGTACAATGATGAGGATCCCACATCCAAGACTGTTGCAATTGATCAAACATGGACAGCGTGGGAAGTGTGTAAAAAGATGATGCGCAAAAACGACACTGAACCGGATCCTAACTGGGTCTTAATTGAAAGAATTCCGCAACTCAGTATAGGTTGGTTTGTAACATGTTTCAATTATTATTTTAAATTTGTTTTGAATCTTGTACAATTACATCATTCAAACAAATAGTGCTTAAACTCTGAAGGGTAGGGCTCAATAATTTTATTTGATGATTGTGTTTGCTATACATTTTTCCCAGGGGGGAGGGGTGGGTAGCTTCTCATCATTGTGTTTCCTGAAAAAGAGGTTTAATATCCACCATTACACATGTACCATTACTGTATGTAGTATTGTAAGCAACAAATTGTGTTATTTGTGGTACAGTACCTCTGTTGTTCAAATACATGACTGAATTCCTCTTCAGAGAGACTTTTGGAAGACCATGAATCTGTAGTGGATGTTGTTTCAAGCTGGCCTTGGGATTCTGAAAATAAATTGGTCCTCAATAATAGAAGAGAGAAGTATGCCCTCTTTAGGAACCCACAGGTGTGTTAAAGAGACTATTTGTAATAACTTAATACTTAACATTGCATCCTTGCCTGTTGCTTATGGGTATATGCATTGTACACAGTCATGCTCCTCTTATTCTCTTGCCACTCTTCCAACATCCAGGACCTCATCAACATGCATTTGTACTGAAAGTAATTTGCCTTTTTTTTTTGCAAAACATGCCTTAGTTATGCACCATAGGTAACAATATTCTGTAGCAAATGCAGAAAAAAAAGAGCAAGACCGAGACTGTTGGTTATAATAAATGATCCCAGCCAGTTATTGCAATTTAAATTATGATATGTGATTTGTTGCAGAACTTTCTTCTGTCAAGTGACACATCATCAGACGCTGCACAGTTAGCAGAGAAAAGTAAAGACATCTTACTACAGGTGATTATGCATTTTGTTTTTAGATTTGGGTAATCATTGTCAGTGGTTTATACATGTACACACTGTAACATATCTGAAAATTTGATAGGTTTTCAAAGAGAGTATTAACTGATGGAGCAGCATCACACATGCAATGTCATAAAGGGGAAATATTGTTACAGTTTTTGACTCCAAAATTCCTAATAATGAATTAATAATTACATGAAGGCTCCAGACTGCTATTCTTTTAACAGTATGTACTAAAAGAATACACTATTTGCTCTCCGTTTATAACCAGATAAGGCAGAACATTATTACCTCTCTGTCTTGTGTATATTTACAGGAATTCTTTCAAAAAGATGCAATGCGACTGCCTGAATTGGATGGGGTGCTGTACCTCAAGGAAGGCAAAAGATCATGGAAAAAACACTACTTTGTTCTGAGGGCTTCAGGAATCTATTATACACCTAAAGGAAAAACTAAGGTGGGCTTTCATAATTGATTGTTTTTCAAGAATTTAGAGTCTTTTTATCCAATTAGATGTACTATATAGCTAGTTTTCATGCAGGTGCTCTTTCTTGGTTGAATTGGAAATTGGCAATGTTGGATTTTCACAATGGAGGAAAACTGGATAAAACCAAAGAAAAACCCTTGGAGCAAAGCGAGAACCACAAACAAACTCAACCCAAATACACATGTTCATGAATAACACTGAGCTAAAATCAAAAACTCTCACAACTGCCCCATTCCTCCTCCGCAGATCCATTCTTAATGTCTTGTTATTAACAATATGCCTTTCATTTTTTTTAGTCATCACGTGATATTGTGTGTTTAATGAAGTTTGAACATGTGTCAATCTTTAATGGCAATGGATTCAAGAAAAAGCTTAAGGCACCTACAGATCACTGCTTTGTTTTGAAGGTAAATTTACTACTGTTGTCGTGATAACTTCAAAACTCTAGATTTGTGGCTGGTTGTTGATAAGTGTCAATTTTTGAATTGGTTTAAATCAACAGTGTGGTTTTGGCATTTACTAATGTCAAGCTCTTCAGAACACTTAACTATATTTTAACAATTTTGTAGAAGAGAAAATTTAATTAAAATGTGTATCACCTGCTATAGCCAGATTAGTGTTAATGAGCTTTCAAACAATCAGGCCCTGGTTTTGTAGTCAGGTCTCCGTTAAATGCTGATGCATTTTTATTTGTAGCATCCACAGTTTCATGATCTTGAATCCAAAGCAGTTTGGTGTTTTTGTGCAGAGGATCTCAAGACAATGCAGCGATGGGTAGTGGGCATCAGACTTGCTAAGGTGAGTTCATCAGGCTTATCAAAGTCAGGGCTCTCTCTACTGAATAATACAATTGTGGTCTTCCTTGGTTGGAGAATTTATTAGTCTATCACAATGTTATCTCACTGATAATTTTATTGCTGTAGACCTTTTTGTGAGAGATATACTGTTTACTTTAGGAAATTAAAGTGTTTTTGAATAGCTTTTTACAGTTATACAGTTTATACTCCCCCGAGTGCTCTTCCAGAGGGGTGGGGGTTAATTGAATTAAGGGTTTATTGGAATCTTAGCTTTAACTATGATGTTTTACATGTACTTTAAGCTCTGGGGGTCAGAGCTCAATAGCAAACGTGGTGGGAGTGGGCTATTACAGCATCACCAGGCGTGTATTTTCTTGAGAGTTAGCATCCCACACAGTTGTCTGTACACATTCCATGGCTCTGTTGTATGATAACAGGCACGCAATGTGTGGGATATAGTCGCTCTTCTCATTCTCCTCTTGTACATTGTCCAGTTTATTGCTTCTTGAATCTGTGAACCTTCGTGAAAACACCTGGGAAATCGCTTTCCTTCTTGAAATTAATAGTTAAGTAGTATGCACTATATGTATATGAAATGTTGTGGTATATGTGTTACTGTAGTTTGGATACAAGATGTTGCTGGATTATTCCGATACACAAGACGAGATGGACAAGCTTGCTTTTACACTGGACAGAAACAAGTTCTCCAGATCATCGAGTTTCACTGCAGGACAAGATGAAGAATCTGTTGATAGCAAACCACAGGTTAGTCAAGGGAGGTTTGTGCCACTGCCTCTATACATGAAGATGCACGGACCAATGACATGTTTGCTTACAAATGTTGCTAGCAAATCACTCAGTTGCATTCCTTTTATAGCCAGCATAGTTGTGGGGGAGTGGGAAGGGAGTGGCAGGGGCCTCTCCCCAGCCCCTTTTTTATCTATCCAATCCCTCAGCATGGATGCAACGGAGCGATAGTCCTTTTGTACATTGTTGGGTAATCGAAGAAGGTGAAACGGTGATGTCATGCTCTTCCATTGCCAATGTATTTCAAGCCTATAAATCCATTGACATTGGAATAGAAACAGGATAAGAGATAGTTTTGTTAGCAGTGTAATTTTCTACGCTTATCTTATTACAGTCTGAACCAAAGGATTATCACTCAATTAAAGCCAAAAGCCAGTCACAAAGAATCAAGGAATCTATTGGCTCTTCCTCCATGCATCCCAGCGGTAAGAAAGAATTTTTATGATTTTATTTCTCCGCTTTCTTCTTTAGTTTAAGTCTCGATTGAGAAGATTTATCAAACTCTCAAAACAGTGCTTGACCAACTCAAAGTTCGTCATAATACACTGATAATGTGATCACAAACAGTCTTTCGTGTTTTATAAAATACTTCATGAGCCATTTATTCGGCTCCTGTGTATGACTTTTCCCGTTAATATTTCGTATTTCAATCGTAAATTTGAACTCTTACGGAAACTGGTTTTGTGAAGGGGACTTAAAATCGTTACACAAAGTTTGATAGATACTTCGTGCATGTACTCCAACTCGTGAATGACGGTAATTTTGTCTGTCCCTGCAGGTAGCATGAGCTTCTCAGTAAACAGAAGCAAAATTGAACCCAAGAAGCCTTCCAAGAAGATTGGCAATTTGTTCTCTGATGCGTGGAAAAAAGGCAACCAGTTTGATGCAAAGGTAATGCTGAAGACTACGTGTATTATGAGAAGGAAACGTGTGGTCAAGTGTCGCAAGGGGTTAACCGATTTTTCAGTTTCCAACCAATTGAAATACAGTTGTGATGAACTAATTCTGTAAGTTGTTCTACTTGCGTGCACAACATCATCAACAACAATACGTAAACATCATGCATGTAGTGATCTCCACAAAGATAAGGCGTTGACGTTTTAGTAAGAAATTTGTTTCGTTATGTCTTCACAGAGTGTGGAACCGGTTTCACCTGACACACCTTCGGGACACAGTGCAGGGTCTGCCACGCCCAACACCCTGGAGCCAAAGTCTTTCAGTATCGACAATCATGTCATGCAGCCTTTGGAGGAAGAAGCAGATGAGAAGGAGAAGATGCCGAACTCTGAGCCTATAGAAGTTGTTCCCCAGCACAGCCTGGTGCTAGATCCTCCACCATTACCCCGTAAGTCATTCTCCAAGAAAAAGGAAGAGGAACCAATTCAGTCTCAGGCAGACAATAACGAGGACAAGGACGACGAACAGAACAGTGAAATTAGCACAAGGAACAGGAGTTCAAAACGATCCAGGAAAACTCGCAGTCAATCACCGCCACCTCCGCCACCGCCGCCACCACCACCTCCACCCTCTCTTCCCTCAGAGCATCGTGGATTGACTGGTAGAGATGAAACGTCCAAACAGAATAGCAACACGTCGCCTCACACAGAGCAAGCTCGCAAAAGCAGTTCCCATCATCCACCTCCCGTGCCCCCGAAAACATCAACACGAACCTCGTCTCACTGTTCAGACCACAGCGACTTACCGCGGACCTCATCAAGCATTTCAGACCACGAGGTGTTTCCACGAAACTCATCTAGCGCCTCAGACCACGAAATGTTTCCACGATCTTCATCGAATATTTCAGATCACGGAGTTTTGCCAAGACCTCCATCCAATACCTCGGACCAAGAAGTGTTTGGGGATCTGCTGCTTCCTCCTCCCTCACGTCTGTTGTCTACTTCTATGGAAGAGATGCCCCCACCGCCTCCCACAGGCGAAATTCAGGAGCATGCAGATGTGGATCTCCCTCCTCCTCCACCAGAGGTGTTGTTTAAAGAAAAGCTAAGCGAGTCTCTTGGTAATGGGAGAAGGAGGACCACCAGTGGAGGGGGAGGACCCCCTGCAGTTCCACCCAAAACAGGAAGACCAAGACACAGCAGCTCGGGGACACCAGGCCCACCCACTCAACCTAAGCCCTCGTCCTTTGCAGGCAGTCCGAGATAATTCAGTTAATTTTATACAGAGTAGCCTTACCAGTTAATTCAACCCTAAAGGTCACGTATATTTATTTATTCTGATTAATGCTAAGGAAACCACAAAGACTTTCAGGTATGCTAAACCTTAGTGTCTATGGTAATTTCGATCGCTTTCAGTAGAGACAATATTGGGAAGTATTCTGCTATCCTTTTTCAGTTTTGATTTACCTTGTTTGCTCTTGTGTGTAATGTTTTATTGTTGGCATAAAAGTATATTGTTACTTAGTGGAGTTGTTGCCACGGATGTCTTAGTCTCCTAGAAGTAACTTGAGTTCTCGTAGGGTTCACAACATGAATAATGTTCTTTTAATTATGTCCCCGATAACAGAACACAAGCAATTTAATGAATCATGGTACTATTTTTTAACAGTGAATGATAGTATTCCTCGATGAAAGCTTTCAATGCAATTATTGCCAATTGCAGTCCACAAACGTTTTGTGTTCTTGGTGTCAAAAGTGTTAAAAGTGTATTACTTCACACCCATCTATTTCATGGTTGCGTAAAATTGTCCGTAAGAAAAAGAATAATCGAATTTGGTTTTCTTAAATTGTATATAGAATTTAGGAAAGATGGAATCGGTAAATATTTTAAGACAAAAATATAATTTTGTACGCTGTAATTTTGTAAAGACTTTGCTATCTTTTCATATTAAACATTTATTTGCTTTTAATTTTATGACTTGTTGTCTGTGTGTGGGACTGATTCGAAAGTCTGAAGCTATCGATGAAGCTAAAATCAAAACATGAAAAGTAATTACCATGATAAATACAAAAAAAGCTCAACTACGGAAGTTTGGCAGAGGGCCTCGATTTCAAGTTAGAATTTTGATATTTCGAACGTGAGTCATTACGAGCTTGCAAGTGAAGAGAAAATTATAATGGAACTTCTAGTTACCGGTTACACTTGAGAACAGAAAAATGTAACCCTGATCCACTTCTACTTCTGAGGTTAACTGAGATCGAAAAAGAGTTGCAAGCATATTTCCGTAAGAGGTAGTCTTATTGCTCAGATTCTCGTTCACTATAAAGAAAATCTATTAGAAGCTTAGGTTCACAACCATTCACAGTTGCAGTTTATTCTGTACTCTGACTTCAGGCCGAAATTTTCTCAGCAGAGATATAACACGCATTGTAACTTAGCAAATCCACGCCATTCCTTAATTCCTGACGTAACAAGCGAAAAAATGTACTAAAACTTATTTATAATATAGATACTGATGAAATACCAGGATTTTTCCAGTTACGAAAAATCATATCTTCACCGCGCGCAGTGAAGACATGATTTTTATCTTTCACGTGTGAGGATATTGCGATAAGTGACATTTTGCGACAAGTGACTATTTTGGCTGTTTCGAAAA
>OMLO01004822.1_pt1 | contig 11302 bp, 10 predicted proteins | sample 1674811 | NCBI WGS metagenome assembly OMLO01 (sample SAMN06265003, study PRJEB25207) | coral metagenome | isolation source: Coral host | place: Mexico:La Bocana,Puerto Morelos, Mexico | collected 2008-11-13 | reverse complement strand
GATACCAGTACTCTTGAATCTACCCTCTCATACTCTGGCAATTAAAAAATATACCCTTGCATAAAAAAACTGGAAACATGTGTTCACTTGGTGGTTTCCTTCCCTTTCTTCGCATGGTTCAGCCAGCAAATGGGTCAAAGATGGCTTTCCTTGGAGGCCTTCTTTTCTCCTTGGTTATGAAGGATACACCCAGCAGTACTTTTCAAGTATCTACAAAGTAATGCTGCTTGGGCTTGGGTTTTTTTCCCGGACTCTTCCAACTAAAATGCTGCCTGGGGGCTGGATTTTCGTCGAAGCCAAGAGTGTAATGCTTTTGGTCCTGCCCCCGACCTGTAACAGCCGTGAAGAATTATACCTTTTTTGTTTACATAATTGGGAGCACCTGCCAGGACTGCAGGTCGATGCTAGTTCCAAAGTAATGCTGCAATGCTAGCTGAATGTCTCCAGCCACTGTGGTGGGTTGAGTTGAGTTTGAGGTCAGAAAGCTTTTTCGATTGCAAGATTGGCTTCGACCACTGGAAGCTTCTTTGGACTTCAGCCAAAAAGCCTCCAGACAGAATTTGGACCTTTCCATGTTGAAGTGTCTCGAGGATTTTGTTTGGGCACAAAGGCCAGGTGATAGCAGCAAACTGAACGATCAAACAAATTCAAGAAAGCAGAGAGATGTATATATATTTTTATATGTACATGTCCTGTATGTTTGCACCGTACCAGCATCCGGTCTTGAACATTTTACAAACATCCTGTGAGTATATATTACCAATGCATGCAACGGTAGGCACATCCGGAAACTACTTTGGGATCTAAGAAATTTATATAAACTATAGGGTCACAGCTATAACTACAGGTGAGTGCCACATCCACCTGAGGGATTGGTGCTGTAGCAGCTACGGGCGTGGATGCACTTCCAGCGATGCCTTTGACTGTAGCCAGGAAGTTGAGGCCCACACATGGTCAGACACGCAGCTGCAAGGTTTGACCTGTTGGATTGCTCCGAATGAAACAGTAGGATTGACTGTTCAACAAAAAATTGAGAGTGCCAGTATGAAATCAATGAATCAGATGCCGTTCCTCAAGAGCTTTGAATGGAGTGAAGTTCAGTCTGTGCCTTTGAATTATCTTGGTTGTGAAGATAGAAATCATCGACACTCGGAGTTAAGCCGACGATATCGCGACATCCGCACCCGAGGAGTCCAAGGTGATGTGGTGCTGTCAGCATCGACGTGTTGGATGTGGAACAAAGAGGTCGTTTGATTGCATGGCAGGTTATGGAAACTGGAAGGAAGGATGGTCTTCCAAAAAGAAGGTCTACTGTTGCAACAAGTTACAGATCGGTTGTGATGGTCACTTTGAGAACTTGGAGGTGATCCCAATCTCAGAGACAGATGACTATGACTGCACTGCAGGGTTTAGCAACTGGAAAAGTGGATGGTCTGATGACAAGAAAGGCTTTTGCTGCGGCAAATATGAACTTGGATGCCCTCCAGGATGGAGTAAACAGGCGAAGCTTCACTTTGGCAAGCACTGGTCAAGTGACTGGTCACATGCGAGTCATCATGTTTGGGCCGCTAAAGAGTTCCACAGCAGCCCGGGCGGTGACCACTTTGAGTCTGGCTATGATTGCATCACCGACTTTGAACATTGGCGGGTAAGCTGGTCTTCGAACAGGGCCAGATTTTGTTGCTAAGCAGCAATCTGTTCAGAGAAAAGTTCAATGATGGAGTTCCAAAAAACTTAATCACATCATTCCCGAAGCACCCCAAACATATGTTTGCAACAGAAGCTTCAGTTGCTTACAGGAGCTTGCAAATCATCACAATGGCTATCGCAGTTCTTGCGGAAGTGCACATTAAGTCCCAAATCCATGCCTAGCTAAGCACTTTGTGAACCAGTGGCAACATTACGACAGTTTCCAGAAGAGAAAATTGAATCAACCTCCGCGTTTTAGCAAATGAGCTCTTCTTAGGCTGTTTCACGCCTCCGCATGACTTAGGCTGCCAGAAGTACTCGGTGGCTTGTGACAATGACAACTCAGAGTAATGAGTCTCTGTTGTCTTTGTTGCTGAATCGTGGCCGGTGAACATGGGATACTTTCTATATTGCGATGAATCATTGAGGATATCATTCTACATTCAGCTTTGAGATACCTATATCCACACAGATTTGCAGCATCTACTGCTGCACATGATCAAACAGCATTCCCAGGATCACCGGACTGTCGGACTGTCACGTTGACCTTGCTTGGATTGATTGAATCACCTTGTCCTGGTCGGACGATAACATGTAACCACTCGCGATCCACGGCACCTCAAGAGATTCGACAGTGAAACTGCAGCCCATGCCTTGTATGGGCAGCGAAGTCTCTGAAGTCTCCCCCTTTTTTGTGATCCAGCAGCAACAAGAAGTTGCAAGCTGGAGCTTTGCAAGCATTCAGGGATGCTGATTCTTGAAAAGTGAGTCTAGAGATTGTACACCCAATTTATGCCTGTTCTAGGAACAAGATCAAGAGTCATGTGAGTCATGTGCCTTAATGTTACAGATACACTGCTACATTGCCTGACATGATACATGCTATGTTTCTTTGATGACCAATGCTTGCCGAGTTGACATCCTTGGTCCGGTCCAGTTGAGCTTGTCATTCCTAGTTGATGGTAGGCTTTCAAAAGCTATTGACAAGCAGATATCCACACCATATACGCAAATATGATGTAACATGTAATATGTATGTACATATATATATATATACTGTATATGGTAAGCTTCACGTAGTGATTGCGCTTTCTGATTGCATGTTTGTGAAGAATGAACGCACAAACGTTGCTTCTTATCTCAAAGTGGGTGGGAGTGGTGGGTCTCACGGCTAAAACTGGCTGTGGGAACATGGAAGGGGGTATAAATCTCTCTTCCCTTTCAACTTCTCGCCTTTTAGAGCTTCTTGGTGAGATAGTGGCCATCCTTTCGCATCGATTGAATCAGTTTGGTGGAGAGGCTGCAACTCCATCATCAGGATACAGACCACGTCACACACCCGACAGATCTGCATTTGAGTGCTGTGAGGATTGTGTGTTCTGCGGAGAACGTTGCTGCAGATTGGAGCCTGGTCACACCCACCACAAGTGCAGGGATCACTTGAGGTGGCGTTGATGGATTACTCACCAACTCTGGATGATCTCTTTGGGCCCCTTAGCGATCTGGATCCGGACTTCGAGGAGGACATACTTGGAGGTTCAGACCAATGGTCGCATGTTGACCCAAACACTTCACATCCGGAGTCGGCAACTTCACAAGGGGCGGAACGAAGTGTTGGCGAGCAAACTATGAGTCCACGTGGAGATGTGGAACAACATGCCGAACCCAGCTCTGGATCAAAAAGGACAGTGAGGGATTGGGACTTGGTTGAGTTCCAACCCGATCCAGATTCACAATTCTGGGTCCCTCATCTTGGACGAGCACGATTGCAGGAGCTCCCCAAACAACCGTGGGAATCTTCACCAATCAACAAGGTCTTCGATATGAGTTTCCTTCAGCCCCCCAAATATCCTGTGGTGGGCTTTGCAGATGCGTTGATGGGTGTGACTGCTAATCCAGCTATGCCAACTTTGCCTTCAAGCTCATCCTCACCTCCTCAGTTCATAGCGAGGCGCTTGAAGTTTGCATCCTTAGCTCGAGACGAGGACGTTGTTAGAAGGAAGTGTTTGCAGAAGCTGCGATCCATAATTCTTTTGGACCCTCCGGCTACTCAACTCGGGTTATCGCTGGTGGATGCGGCTGGTGCCCTAGTCACGGAGGAGGAAGTCGTGCAGTCATTCAAGGACGCATTCGCAGCTAAGTCAACTGCATCCTTGGAGAAGCGGCTAGCAGCACTTTGGCCTTATTCCAAGTGGAGCTTGGAATCCAATCGAACGCCTCTTCACATGGATGAGCCAAAGATCTACGAGTATCTTTCAACCCTCAGGGCTGAGGGCAAGTCTGCATCGGCCCCATCGAGTTTTCTGGAAGCAGTCGGATTTTTGCATAACATAGTTGATGTGAAATCGTTGAAGGGCACGTCGTCTTTCTCCGGAAGATGCAAGGGTCTGGCAAAGGAGCACCTGAAGACGAGGGCCAAACGAAAGCAGGCACCTCCGCTGACAGTCGAGATGGTTTCGAAACTGGAGACATATGTCGGAACGCATTTTCAAAGCCATAAAGCAGTCATCGCAGGTCACATCCTTTTCTGCATCTATGCCTGTGCGAGATGGGCTGATACAATGAGATTGACCGAGATCACCGAGTTCCATCGGGGACGCATCACCATAGTAGAGACGGCAACTGAGCATCACAAGACAGCCTTGACAGACGAGGCCAAACAGATGTTCTTGCCGTACTTGTGCCTTGGTGCTGGACTGGTGGAGGGTCATCCTTGGTCAACTGCGTGGTTAGCAGCAAGAAAGATCCACAAGGTGGGACGCCCCCACACGTGGGCATCGATCACTGCTTGGTCAGACAAGAATCACAAGTTCACTGCACTGCCTATGACTTCGACAGAGGCAACGTTGTGGCTGCGTGAAATTCTTGAAGAAAGCGGCTTTTCAAGTGAAGTGACTTCAACAGTGTCGTCTCACAGTTTGAAATCAACGCTGTTATCGTGGTCTGCAAAATCCGGAAAGTTTACAGACCCACAAAGGAGGCAGATGGGACATCACTATGATGTCCAAGATCGTTCGATGCTAGTATACTCTCGTGACAACTATGCCCCAATTGCTGTTGCGGTGCGCTTGATGCTGGACGATATCGCTGAGGGACGATTTGCACCGGACCTCCCACGCATCGATAGGATCGCTCAGGCAGTGGAGCTGGCAGAGCATCATGACTCTAGCGAATCGTCATCGAGTGACAACGAGTCAGCTGGAGACAACTCACCATCGACAAGGCTGCCGGGGGTTCGCGCTGACGACGAAGATCGACATCCAGACATCCCCCAAGTGCCTTCCACCTACCTCATGGTGCACAAACTTTCTGGTGTGATGCATGTGTCAGCATCTGAGCTGGCATTCGCATGCGGTCGAAGAATCACATCAAGCTTTGTTGGATGGAGCTCAAATAGCTTTGAAATGGTGGACACCAACATTTGTGCACAATGCAAGGCGAAGGCAGCTTTGCACTTTGGGGAAAATTCCTCAGAGCAGTATGAACCGTCAAGCGATGACTTGTCCGATTAGCCTGGCAAAAAGCTGTGCAGCGCTGAGTCAACACTTACCACTCACATTTGTGAACCGTGTGGTATTCGAGTTTGAGCGCAGTTCATTTTTCAATTTTCTTTCACCCCTGTGACTTTAGTCAATCATTCAGGGGAATCGACAGCATGATCACTCATTGTTAAACGTGCAACAGTGAATCGGTGATCTCATGCATCATTCAGTTGCCATAATCTTTCATGGCATTCGACTGAAATCGATGGGTGCTATCGAGTGCATTTCAAGTGTCCAAACGGCTGATGGGCATCTAAGACTCAATTCATTTCCAGGTCACATGCACCATGACAATGTTGCCACGACTTTTCTTTGCATCCACATGGATTGTTTAAAATTTTGTTTTTCTTTTCGTAATCAGCCTTTCTTCGTGAGCCATGTCAACTGCTGAGCTTGACTCGGCGGCCGAGTTTGAGAGGCGTGCTGAGCTTCTTGGAGTCCCTCAGTTGTATCGTGATGCACTCCGCACTCATGGGTTGAATACCTTTGGGAGATTTGCATTTTCAGTGGCATATACTCCTGGACAAAGAGATGAGACTCCCCTGGCCGACTTGGCCGCTGGGATGAACGGAGGCATTGCACCGACACCAGCAGCCATGGCATCGTTGAGACGGCTTTTCTGGGAGAGCCATACACTAGCATTGGCCGACTTAAAACAGAAGTCGGAGCATGGCTCAGATGGTGTTACAAAGAAGCTGCCAACTGCAGAGCGCAAAGCCAGAGCAGACAATCAACGTGCCAGACTTACTGGCGTAGTATGGGGCCCGGAATCTGAACCATCCCACCAATTGGTCGATCGTTTTGTGGCAATGGTGGAAGAGAATGTGGTCTCCTATGTGAAGCCTGAGCTGTGCACTTCCAGGTCCATGGAAGTTCTCAGTTCCAAGACCCATCAGACTTTCACTCTTTCTTCGGACGGCAACTTGAAAGTTAAGCATGCAGATCAAGATTCAGAGTGCCCGGTGACTGGTGAGATGAGACTGCGTGAGGCCTATCGTAGGAAGGCTTTGGCTATGGACATCGCAAACTTGGTAAGCTACACCCAAGCAGAAGAGTGGCACTCCTATCTTTTCATGGCCATCCAAAGAGAAACTCCTAAGGGCTTCAAGGGAGTGAGCTTGTCACAGATCATTGCTGCAGACAAGAGATTGTGGATCCTCATGTCAGAGGCAACACGAGGTGCAGTGGCGGCATTGCCTGGTGCCCCAAAGCCGTGCGACTTGCAACTGGACAGATTGTCGAGCAGCCCAGACGTCCTCAGCTTCCTCATGCCCCTTCCCGAGATCCCCGAGAAGAAGCACATTGAGAAGGTCCGTGAAACACCATATGATCGACCACCAAAAGGGAAGGGCAAGGGAAAGCAACAGCAGCCGGGCAATGTTCCACAAGTTCCAGCAGATTGTTCATTGACGTTTGGCGACAACAAGCCGATTTGTGGGCTTTACAACCGTGGTAAGTGCTGGAATAAGGTGAAAGCAGGGAAACGCTGCCAGAAAGGATTCCACGTATGTTGGAAGATTGGTTGCAATCGCCATCGGCCAGCACACGAATGCACACATACTGACTGACACATCGTGCAACAAGTTTCACATCTGGAAGCTGCGTCAGACGAACAGCCGCTGGAGCAACTTACAGATCAGCATGTTTCCCCAACACGAATTCAAACATCGCACACTGAACATCCTCAAGGGACGACAGAGGAAGCGTCCTCTCATCAGATTTCACCTCGAGTTTCTTCACCTCAGAGCCCTCTTCAAGAGACGACGGTGGACGCAAGCTCTCAGCCTTTTTCACCACAAACCTCGAGACCATTGTTTGTAGAAATATTTGCAGGCACTGGCAACTTGAGCAAACATATGTATCAACGTGGATTCGACGTGATTTGCATCGATTGGAAGCACAACAAACATACTTCCAAGTTCTCAGCCATCAACATTGACTTGGGAAGTGACGATGGACAACAAGTGCTTTGGACGCTTCTGGCAAGCCTAAAACCACATGCTATGCATGCAGGTGTTGCTTGTGGAACTTCATCGCGAGCACGGGAAAAGGAACTCCCAGAGTATCTTCGACGTCAAGGTGCTCCACGTCCGGTTCCCCTTCGCAACGATGAGTATCCACTCGGCATTCCAAACTTGTCAAGCTTCAATGCACAAAAGGTGGAGGCTGCCAACCGGCTTTATGAGCTCGTTTTCAAGCTCATACTATACTCGTTCGAACACAACATCATCTTCTCCATAGAGAATCCTTGGAGGTCGTGGTTGTGGGCTGTCTTGGTATTTTTCGCAAAACGCCATTCCCTAGAGGCGTGCAGATACATCAACCAAATGCACACCGTCATTTGGGGCAACTGCATGCATGGGGGCTCACGAGCAAAACGAACACGCCTTGATGCAACCACTTCTGCATACCAAAACCTCCAAAGAGATTGTGATGGAGGCCACGAACATGAACCTTATAAAATTTACCTGGATGGAGTTTGGAAGTTTGACACTTCGATTGAAGGGGCATACCCAGATCTTTTGTGTAAACGGCTCAGCGAACAGCTTGCACAAACCTGGCCAGCATCAATTCAGCCACGTGACAGCTGGAGTCTGCGTATGCAAACGACGTCATACACTTCGAAACAGCATAAACGTTTCCCACAACTCATTCCTGAATTTTTGAAGGTCTTTGATATGGATTTAACACAACAGTCGCTTCCGCCACTTTGCAAGCAACTCGGCCCATCAACAACAGGGGGGGCATCAATGGGCTTTTCAAAGGTGGGGCAATTTCATTCAGTCAAACAATTTTTGGACAAGGCTATGAGTTTGAATCACCCTATCGACACCTTGAACCCGGTGCCAGATTCGACTCAGAAGGCAATATTCAACATTTTGACGAAAGGCCCATCTGAGATTGCAATGGAACGGATTGGGGCGATCAAGCGCATCCTTGAGCTGGACAGAAAATTGCAAGACAAAGAAAAAGCATTTCACAAAACGCTGCCACCGTATATGAGACGGGTCTTGAAGGGAAAGAAAACCCTCCTTTTCAAGGAGCTTCTTCGGGAGACCTCGTATGACGATATGGAGGTGTGCGACTTCGTGCAAGGGGGAATTCAACTCTTTGGACATCATTCAGTGCCTCCATATGCCTCCACCAAGATAGTGGCAGCAGTTTCAACAGCTGACCAACTGCAACGTGAATCGGTTTGGAGGAGGAAAGCGCTTCATACAGATACGGATGCGGATGCTGCTAAACTCTCGGACGCACAATCGATGGACGAAGTCAACAGGGGCTTTCTTTCTGGCCCTTTCTCAACCGAGGCTGAGGTCTCCGATTTCCTGGGTAGAGACGATTGGGTGGTCAATCCTCGTTTCGTTCTGCTGCAGGGGCCCAGTCAGAAGCCCCGAGTGATCGACAACTGCAGACAGTCCGGGCTCAATGCAACGTTCACTTCACTGGAGCATCTTCAACTGCATGACTTCGATATGGTGGTCTCGGTGGCTAAGCTTATCAAGTCGTGCAACTCACCTGACGAAGTGAAGATGACATTATCTACGGGAGAGGTTTTGAAGGGAAGACCTCATGCATCCCTCAAGAACCCGCAGTGGAAAGCACGATCCTTGGACTTAGCAAAGGCCTACAAGCAACTAGCAGTTCATCCGAACAGTCGCCATTTGGCCGTGGTTGGATACCAGCTCTCTGATCGGAGTTGGAAGTACTGCGTGTCGAACTCGCTGCCTTTCGGTGCGTCGGCCAGTGTCTTTGGCTTTCTTAGGGTATCCAGGGCTTTGTGGCACATCGCAACGGTCATGCTGAATATCCCTGGTTGCTGCTATTTTGACGACTATCCACATTATGAGGTCGACCAACTCTGCCACTCATCGCAACAGGCCTACGAGACACTGTTGAAGATTCTGGGATGGCGATTCGCTGAAGGGGAGAAGAACCTTCCTTTCAATACGTCTTACAACATCCTGGGTGCTTCGATTGACCTGTCCTCCCTTCAGGTGGGCACAATCAAGGTGGCAAACAAACAGGGACGACTTGAGCACATATCGGAGCTTGTCTGCAATCTGAGACGAACGATGTCTTTCTCTGACGCTGCAATTCTTCGAGGGCACATTGTCTTCGCTTCTGGGTTCTGTTTGGGCAGATCGCTCAGGCCGGCCATGGGTGCAGTAGATTTGGCCCTCAAGCTTTCTGCAGACTTGAGGACAGCTGGAGTTTCGGAGGCTTGTGATATTTTGCTGGACCTTCTTTCCAGGTCTGGCCCTCGGACCGTAGAGTGCAGACCTGGTGGACCGCCCTTGTTGGTTTTCACTGACAGTGCCTTTGAAAACGGGGTGGCAACGGTGGGCGCCCTGATCGTGGATCCCGAACTTCGCAAGTCCATGGTGTATGATGGCTTTATCCCAGAAGCCCTCGTGAAGAAGTGGCAGTCATCTGGATCAAAACAAGTAATATCACAAGCCGAACTGGCAGCAGTTGTGTTGGCCAGGGACATGACCAAAGGAATCCTGAAAGGACGTCGTGTTATTTTCTTTGTCGACAACGAAGCTGCTCGGTTTGCGCTCATCAAAGGGGTCAGTGGTAAATCATCAATGCAAGTTCTCACTTCGATCTTCCACGAAACAGATTTGAGTTCACCCTGTTTTCATTGGATCGAAAGAGTGCCATCACAATCAAATCCTGCCGACCTGCCTACAAGAGGAAAGACGCAAGACCTTTTGACAATGACTGGAGCAACCTACGCTGGAAAGCTGGAGTTCTCTGATTTGATTTGGTCAAGGCTAATGGAAACGACGGAAGGGCCCATTCACTTTTTCGAACCTCTTGGTAACCCAGTGGATTTGTGATGGTGCTACAAAAAGGGGGAGGTGCAAGCACAGCATCTGAAAATCCCCAGATCGAAAAAGAGTCCGTCGCAATGCAATGTTTGAAACAAGCATCAGAAGGTAAGCTTCACGTAGTGATTGCGCTTTCTGATTGCATGTTTGTGAAGAATGAACGCACAAACGTTGCTTCTTATCTCAAAGTGGGTGGGAGTGGTGGGTCTCACGGCTAAAACTGGCTGTGGGAACCCGCCCTCCACACCCCCACAGCACAGCATCTGAAAATCCCCAGATCGAAAAAGAGTCCGTCGCAATGCAATGTTTGAAACAAGCATCAGAAGTATATATATATATATATTTACGTATATATATATATAGATATATTTTTACGTATATATTCATTTACATTGTGAATGTAGCATCATTTTACTTGGCTGAAACCGAGTCACAAATTATCACAAATTCATGGAGTCATCCTTCCAGTCGGACAGCCATAGATGGATGGTGGTGCAGTGGTGAATTGCAGCTTGGGGTTTTTGATGTGTTTATTCATGTGAGCAATGAAAAAAACCCTGGTTGTTTAGGTTATGTAGGGATTATACTACCCAATTATATGGGGATTCTAAAAGGCCAATATAAGGATCCCTATAAACCAACCAGTATAATGGAAAATAGGAGGGTTTTTTTTCGTAGCTCATGTTTATTCGACCAAGTTACCAATTTTTTCACATGCTGATCCCGTGATTTTCCCATTATTCTTTGCATTTCTTTGTCCTACTTAGTAAGGTTACTTGTTGCATATTTGGAACCAGCTGTTCAAACAACAAGCCATTGGCTTGAAATCAACCCTTCTTTTACCTCAAGCACCCAGAAATGCATGTACAAAATGGAAACATGGCAGCCGGCTTTTTCAAATCAATCATCGGATTCAAGGAGTTTTAATTCGACATCCATGCCATGAACAGTTGAGTTTGTGGGTTGGTTTGGTAGGCTACAATGGGAAGTTTATGACCCTGCTGAGCCTGCGTGGATTGATACTCTTTCAAAAACGGGGTTTTTTCGTGATGACGCTCTTGGTGTGGATTTTTTGTGGTCGTGTGGTCGAGTGGTCGAGTGGTTGGATTTGGACTTTCGTGTCGCCATGACATGGGTGTTTCCTTAAATGGTGGTACCCCCATTTCACACCCCAAGTGCTGATCATTTTTAGTAGGAAAACCCATGGGTTTGTTGGGGAAACCCACCATTTTA
>OMLO01004821.1_pt1 | contig 11304 bp, 8 predicted proteins | sample 1674811 | NCBI WGS metagenome assembly OMLO01 (sample SAMN06265003, study PRJEB25207) | coral metagenome | isolation source: Coral host | place: Mexico:La Bocana,Puerto Morelos, Mexico | collected 2008-11-13 | reverse complement strand
TATGAAACTAAAACCTCAGAAGGAAAGGCAATTTTAAATTTTGGAATGTGACTACGTCACATGAAAACCGGCAATAGACCATTTTACAGTTGTCTGCTCAGTGACCTGGCCTTTGGATGACAGCGAGGCTAGAGTTGATAGACCTCTCTGTATTTGTCATGTTAATGCATCTGTAGTTAGCACGAGAACAACTCGTTTTGCCCGTCACAACAAAAGCAGTGAGGTCTGTGTCAAAACAAGGTCAACTCTAGCCTCGCTGTCATCCACAGGCCAGGTCACTGAGCAGACAATTGTAAAATGGTCTATTACAAACAGTGTACTACTATTCAGACTACTTACAGCACTGTACTCTACTTACGTTATAGTGCTTTGATTATTTACACTATTTGAATTAAAATATTTCAGTACAGGACTTACTGTACGCTACTGAAATACATGAAAATACAGTGACGAAAGGAGGTAAAGAAGAAAAGGAGAAAAATTGATAATTATCATTACAGCTTGAGGTTGCATTATTGAAAAAAAAAGACCAAAGTCATGTGGTATATTATTAGACTGCGAACAGCCCCCAGTTGGGTTTAGTGCGAGCTAGCCGAGTGTGGTCCAGGCCGGGGAGAGAGGGGAGGGGGGTTAGGCTACTCCCACGAATTTCGAATAGGTGTGTGCCGCGATGGGTCTTAAGCCCTGACCCTATTTAAGGATAATTCAAACGAAAATTGATACCTTATTTAAGGCCCAAACCCGAAAAATGACACCCTTTAAAGTAGCCGGAAAACTGTCAGTGTTCGCAAACTAATGGGCCAGGGAAGAGAGACGTTGCGTGACGATCCAAACAACGACTAACCGTCACGGAAAAACAAAATCTTTATAAAAAATAACTTTAACAGATCATTTGTTTTCCGCTTAACTGGGTGTTTACGCACTACTACTTTAGCTGATACAATTTAGGCATCACACCGGGACACTATGCCAACATAGGCGAAAATGAAACCATACCCTATCCCGCGGCACATAACTATAAAGCCCATGTAGGGGAGTACCATCCGGGGGTCTAGGACGAGCGGGACGAGCTCTCGCTTCGCTGGCGGAATGTTTTATTTTGCGCTTATGGTTCGCTTCGCTCGCCAATTTTTTTCCCGCCTCGCTGGGAGCCTGTTCGCAGAATAGTACGTATTGTATAAAATGAGTTATGCACCTGACAGGAGATTAGAAGTAGAAAAATGGGTAAGAGGGAAAAAAAAGTAGGTATAAAAATTATAATAGAAAGTATTAATGAATTAAACCCTCAATTATAATGCAAGAGTTTTCCATTTTTGGTATCCGCTGATAATCGGGTGACTAAACTTCGAAGGCCAAGAACATATATATATAGATATGGACATTCGGCATTCCAATTTTGTAAATCCAAAATTTGTGAATCAGATCTTCTTAGTCGAACAATCTTACTATATCATTCTTTAAATGTTTTAAGAAGCAGTAAAAGCAGTACAAATTTTTATTTAAATTTCTGTTAAGATTAACATGGCGGTTTATTTGTAACCAGCTTGGAAGCCAATGGCCACTCTGGTTACCAGGTACACGTATTTGTGTTCTTTCAACAGCCATATGTGGCAAATGTTTCTCGTTTTGTACTTATTTTCAAACACGGCCGTAAACTCTGTAGTAATAGTGCGCAATAGTAAAGAAGCTGAGGTTGACACCAAGTAAATAGAGCAGACAGCCACAGCGTACAAAACCCCGTACCCAGGGTCTCTCATCTTTTGGGTAGATCAGAGACCCTGGGCACTAGGAACGGGACTGCACTGCCATAAATAACTATTCCTAGGAGATGGCTTCTCTATTCTTTGAGCTACTTAATTATTTACAATAACTGCAAAATCATCTTTCGGAGGAAAATTAAAATTTGCATATTACATGTCATATCCAGAATGGTTTATGTTGCAGAATTATATTCTAACGTTTCGGAGCCAACCAAAGATAGTCATGTTGTGACGTCACACCATCCTTTTTTCTTACCGTTATTTAGGCAAAAAACTTCCTTTAGCGCACCCTTCCATCTTCCGTTTTGAACAGTTAAGTATAAGTTTCTGGAAAGGATGACGGGAGGGGAGACAACGGAAAAGATGCTGATATAGAACGTTTTCTGAAGCGAGAGACTTCGCTAGACTGGTCTAAGCAAGTGTACCTTACAGAAAAATTTAACATTCAGCTATTCTCAGCAGTTCATAAAATTGCACATAAAATTGGAAAAGAGAAACGCCTAACAATGTATATTGCTCTCCCATCCAGTGGTGTTCTGAGTTCTTGTAAAACAAAGTTCTTTTCTAGCTGAGAAATGCTGGAGGCATTTCTCCCGCAGATATGGCTCCACAATCAGGCCTAACAACCCAGCCATGAATCCGCCCACTGCGTTACCTACTGTCAGCAGTCCCAGGGCAAACTCTTTCTCTTCGGGCGCAATACGACTCGAGACAGCATGGGGCGAGTGCAAGACTAGCATACCAGCAACCAGACCAAGGGTAAAGCACAGGCAGATTATTATCCACATGTACCAGAGGAAATGATACCAGGATTCTAACACGAAAAATATTAGATGCGCTAGTTCAATCACTGCGAACAACCACGTTCTTTTGCATCTCAGGACCTCCACGTAGTCAGACGGTAGAAACGAGAATATAAACAGATGGCTTCTGCCGAGGAACTTGCCGATTTCATAGGAGAAGAAGCAGTAAAGGAAGTGATCTCGAGGATGTACTTTGGAATTGGGGACGATCGTGGTAATCACGGATGAATTGGACAGGTATTCCGCAAAGAAACTGAGGAAAAGTGGGATGATGTAAGGAAGAATTTTTACACCGATTCTCAGCTTCTCCCCACAGAGAGACGTTTGAATATCAGTCCCAAATTGATCTGTGTGGTCCGAACTGGATGGTATAATCGTGTACTCCACCTGGATGCGCTCTTTGGGTCGGCTGCTGGAGCCGTTTGTGATGAAGTTCTTTTCCAGCACTGCATAGAACACAACGAGTAACAGGGGTAACGGGATCGCTATCATGATGGCGGTCTTTGGTGAGACGCAAGTCCATGTTGTGATACCTGAGAGAATAAACCAGCTGATCAATGGTGAGTGTCTCATTACGCCGTGAATACATTGACCAATATACAGAGCTGATGAGAATTAGCCTGTTCACAGGCCCGTTCCGTGAGATCGTAGATGTCGCTTGTTAAGGTTGTCCCCAGATGGGGGTCCATCTAACTTTATGACGATCGACATCTACGATTTTATGGAAACATAGGGGAGACTGTGAACAGTCTAGATGCGAACAGAAAAACATATTAAATATATAATTGAACTGGTTGGGGGGGGGGGGGGGGATTTCCGAGAGTTCGGTGAGATTCTCTGCAGATAATGGCTAGAAACCGTGACCTCTAAAAGAAATTGCGAATCTTTAAGATTAAATCCAGCGATTGGAAGGTTAAAGAATTTCCATGGCGCGACATTTTAGAGAAGGGTGGTGATTTCGATTCTTATGAATCAGTCATCTTAGCTGGATGACCAACTTCGTAATTAAGAATACTCTTACTTGTGTAGTAGAGCGGAGAGATTAGACAAGCCATTCCAGTCCCTGCCACAAAGGCGCTTATGTAAGTCTGTGGATAAAACGAGGTGAGGGCAAGAAACGTAACTTCAGAAGCTCCAGTAGCGATAGCGTTAAACGAGATTCCCACCAGCTTTACTTTGATATCTTCAACGAAAACCACGAGAACGAGTCCTGTTATCATACACAGGGCGATGAAGGAAACTCTCGCGACGTATGAAATTTTTTGTATAAACCAGGGCGCGATAATTTTAGTGACCATCAAAGGTGCCACGAAACATATGAGAATCGTGGTTGTCGGGAGTTGTCGGCCGCTGAGAATGTCCTGTGATGCGGTGAAAAGCATTTCTTGATTGAAGAAAGTGAAGGTTCCAAAAACGCAGAAACAAAGTGTGTTTCTGTTCATCTTCGAGTCGGTACTTGGCGACGCTTTCCCAAAGTCCAGGCGGAATTTAAGTCGTTGATGTTAGCGGATAAAAACTGTATGGAGTTGCTCCAAGCAGGTTGACAATCTAATAATACGCGGTCTGGGCTTTAAAAATCTTGGTATATTTTTAAGCCGTTATCTACAAAACAGTGATACAAGAAAGTTATACAAGTGTTAATTCTGTGTTTTCCCATTAGAGAACGCAAACCAAAGAAGATATCTAGTTTGGAACTTAACGTTACTTTCACCGATAAAAACACATTTAAATACATCCACCTATACATCTAGAGAGAAACTCTAGAACTCTAACAAGTAATGTCCCTTTTTGTGAAGCTTGAAAGCAACATCCTCGACAAACAATGCCTAGGCTGCGATGGGAAAATAAGCCTGAGATGATTGGGAACGGGTATCTCCGGGTGGGGCGAAGCAACACGACGGTAATCGCTTTTTGACAAGACTAAGCGAGGAGTGGCGTGTTATGAGAACTTTTACGAGTTTATGTTGGGTTACGTAATACGTTCCTCGTGGACGGAAGAATGAAGGTGACCTATTATGCAGGTCATGCCCATTATTATAGGCAATTGTGAAAAAACTATTTTATTTACGCAAGAGACTATATATGATCCTTTGCTCTTCATTTACATTGAACGTAATCCAAGCTACACTGTTAAAATATTGTTTTTTCCAGCCCAGACTAGGCTCTGTTGTCGTTTTTCTGCCGATTTTAGGCTGAAAATGTTCTCATAAACATTCTTAGATTATAGCATAAGACATTTCTGATTTATCGACGTCAAGGCATTGGAAGTAATTTAACTTTGGAGCCAGCTTCAGGCAATAGTGATTGGATACAAAGAACTTCTTGCAGAAAAGTTAATCGGTTAGCGTCGGAAATACGGCTAGTCGACTGCTTTTTGTTGTTGTTGTTGTTTTTGGAAAATTTTACAGTTTAGAGAAAGGAAGAATTTTATATATATACATATTTTTTTTTGTTATCTGTTTATTTTTTTACAGTGCACTGCAATACTTAGGATACACTGCCTACAGTCACTTAACTTAGAAAAAAAACAATAACAAAAAAAGTTACAACACTTACAATACATAACTTACAGTAACTTCCTTACAATACACGTTACAGTACTTACAATATATTACTTACAACAGCTTGATTAATGTACGCGTTACGGAAAAAATTTAATACAAAGCAAATAGTTGTTAACTAAAAGTAAAGAAGATGAACTAAATATAACAAGGTTATTTTCTACTAAGTGTTCAAGACAGCTACCAACTTTTCCCATTTTTTTAAAATGAGTTGTGAGCTCGTTCCTCTCCCTCGCAATATGGAGTTCAAATGTTATAAACACGTTAAAAACATATAATTATAATTTTTTTACAAATTTTCAACAGGATCACTATTCTTTTCAAAATTTATATATGCTTTTCAAATTTTTAAAACATTCTTAAAATTTAGCCACTGTTAACCTCGATATTCTTAGAAAACATATTCTTAGAGAAACAGGACTGCACGCCGTCATTTTTCAAACTTTCGAAACTTTGTTGGTTTTCGGTTTCCCTGTTGCGACCCCAGAGTTCGTTCTACTGCCTATATATTCAAGGAATTTGTAGGATTGGTATTGTATGACTCAAAAGTCACCCTATAGTCGTTTTGAACTGAATTGGTGAAACAAGTTGGACTTGACTCACAAGGTGCATCGAAGTCGGGCTATTTCGATCTTTTGGAGAAGAGAACAATTGTTTTCAAAACCTGGCGGCGAGGCTTCACAATAACTAGACAACAGGTGAATACAAATATGGTCAAATATGCATGTAACGTGATGAGATGAGCCCTGTGTTGTCAGTCTTATTAAAATAATAAATATGCCGTCCCCTGGTGGTGTCATGGTCACAAGACTCGCTCATGACAATTGTTTTCAAAACCTGGCGGCGAGGCTTCACAATAACTAGACAACAGGTGAATACAAATATGGTCAAATATGCATGTAACGTGATGAGATGAGCCCTGTGTTGTCAGTCTTATTAAAATAATAAATATGCCGTCCCCTGGTGGTGTCATGGTCACAAGACTCGCTCATGACACAAATAGCCGGGTTCGATTCTGGCTTCAAAAAGTTTCTTTTCTTATTTCCTTGTTAAGAGAGCAAAAAAACCTAGATGTCCAGAGTAATTCCTGCAATCAACGCAATGTCGTCTTCGCTTTTCGCTTTCTTTACACATTTAATTCTTCCTGTCACACTCAACGTGCGATGAAAAATGTCCAAAATTAATTTATTTTTGCTTTCGATATATTTTCACGCGGTGCTTGACCATTCGGGTTCAAATTTAAAATGGATTAACTTAGTAAGGCCAAGGAGAAAAAAATCAGTTCAAAATAACGTAATTTCCGTCAAGCACAGACTCCACCTAGAGCTAGATTTCCGGCGTAAAACCACATACATTTATTATGCATACAGTACTTGGTTTGACAAAACAGTAGCCGACAGGAATTGATTGAAAAGCGGCAAATCCAAGAGAAATAGGCCCTTTCGATAAAACAGAGAATTCGAATATTTAACAGACACAATACAGCAGATTATAAATCAGATATGAAATATTGTCGTCGGCTACGCCGCGCCGTTGATCGTTTGCGTTTGGGTTACGTAACTACAAGTAGCAAGTTCGCAGAAATTCTTTGAAAAACGCGAAGCAGCCTTTTAATTAAAGATATGTTTCGGAACGGCTTGTAACATTTTCAGTTTGTAATTTAGCTATATTCTCTATATACGATTACTTATTGCATTTTTAAGTAGCTGAATATGATATAAGTCACACCAAAACAATGTCTCTCATTTCAAATGTAGCTGACATGAGGTATTAAATAAATTCTCGAAATCGGACATAACATTTCAACGAATCTGAGACGAATTTACTTACCCGTTAGTTTTGGCAGTCGAACATCCGAATGAGGAAAAATGCAGTGGAGCAAAATACCTCAGTTTCGCCGAAGAGTATCGAAGCTTGCTGACTTTACTGAACTGGACTCGTATGAAAATAATAGCGAGTAAGGCTGGTGCTACTACGACTGCCGTGACTGAAAAGGTCTGGGGAGAGTACGTTTCGGTGGCCTGCCAAATTTTAAGCGAAATACAAAGATGAAAGAAACATCGGCCAAGGAGTTTAAAATCTCTTTTATTTAGTTTCTCACAGCCAAATGGCTTCGCTCAAAGGACGATGGCCGTTATTCGGTAGGAGGAACAGATTATTTCTGAGCGAAAGCGAATGCCATACACTTTGTACCATAACAATTTGATGGATGAAATATATAATTTCGGCAGAGACAAATATCTCAAATACATCAAATATATAAGAATATTGAGTGAAAAACACAAATATATCAAGTCGAAGAAGCAAAATAGCATCGTATAGTTATCCAGATCTGAAAACATCTTCACTAAACCCTCAAAGCAAACTTAACCAAAGAAAAACAACCTCGTGCTCAACATGAAAATTTCACTTGACTCGCTTCGCCAACACCTTTGCCAATTCAAGATACGGATTTACAGGCTTATGAAAGGCATCGTTGACACAATCTTTGACTTAAATTGAGTTTAAAGGATATAGTATCCAATGGAATTCTTAAAATTGCGAGATGTCCGTTGAAAAGGGCCAGAGAAGCGAATAAACCCGACGTAGTAGCCACTACGGCAAAACATCCCGACGCTACGGCAAGACACATGCGCAGTGTCTCATTTTGGGGAAAATTTACTTCCGGCAGCCGTAGCCTCCCGCGTTCTTTGGACCGTCACGCAATCGGAGAAAATGAAAGTAACGCCGATACTTCATGAAGTGGTTTCAACTGTGGTCGCTGCTATTTTATCATTTTATTAGCCGTTCTCTGACGCATACGAAGCAAGAAATAACATGCACGGAGGCGTGGGGGGGGGACAGGAAGAGAGAGACTCTATGTATAACAAGCCTGGTCGGTGGTGCTCGTTGAAACATTTCAATCACATCCCTAAAAAAGACAAATCTGCCATGGCTCGCGCTTTTTAATTTATTTAATCCCTAAAAGATACTTCTTAAAAACGGAATAGCCTCTATTACCAGCATTACTGCGCTAGTAAACCGAGCGACCAGCGGTAATCACGCCTAAAACGGAAATAGGAGCGAAGTTATTGTTATTTGTTATGGTGTGAACCCCGGGGTGTATCCTTAAAGATACTCTGAGAGCTGAAAATGGTGGCGTTTCGCCAGAACACTCAAGTAAAACCAAAATCACTGACTTTACCGCCAAGCAAGGCGACGTGCAGCTTATGCACTTTCATACGAAACTGTCGCTTGTCATCGCTTGGGATTATCTGAAAGACACTTCACAATGACACACCAAGGTAACTTCACTGGCTCCCAAGCCCGCTCTATCCAACGTAAGGCTACTAGTTCAGCTTATGTTATTAAAACGATTCTCTTTAATTCGAATGCGTGTCACCGTTGACAAGTTGAAGAAGCCATGTTTTGAATAATTGGAAAACCCAGAAAACTTTCGAAACGTGGCAGACTCTAACTTGGATGACTGGCTGCTCGTGTTTGAAAAGCAAATATATCAACGGCGCGCAATTTACATTATTCAGGGCCTAAGTAGCACCGCGTAGCTTTACTGACAGACGCGTGTGAGTCTAGAGCACAGAAAACCTAGCTTTACAAAAATACTGTGCCCTTTACATCGATGTGTAACTTCAAAAAGAGAAAATATAGTTTTTTTTTTAAGGAATAGTTCGAATTCTTATCCAGGACTGTACGTAACACGGCATGTTTCGAACCAAACTTCATCATCAGAGAGCTCATATTTAGAAGGCATTTCAGAGTTGGCCTCTCTGATGATGAACATTATCCAGGATTGCATAGAAAAACCGCTTTTCAATGAGTAACAGGGACAAAGGGATCACTGCTATGAGGGCGGTCTTTGGTGAGGAGGAAGTGAAAGTTGTGAGGTCTGGGGAAATGAATGATTAATGCTGAATTTCTTACTAGAGTGTAAATATATAGTAAGGATTCAGTAGCGCTCTCGTTCCATTCAGATTGCCACTTTCTTAATAAATTAACGCTTTAATTAAACGGCCATTGAGTAGAGCTTGCCATTAGCCACGTTTCACAACGCCGGGAAAATCTGAAAATGCAGGTAAGTTTCTAGATTTTGGCCTGCCTTCCACACACCGTCACGAAAAGGGAGCTTTTCGAAAACTCTCTCCAAACCGGAGGAATTTGAAAACGCCAGTTTTACGTTTTAGTGTGGAACTGAAAAAACCGTAAATAAAAGCAAATGCAGTAATGTAATCAAGTTTGCGCAAGCCTAAAAAAATGTATTTCCTTGAAGAGGACAGTGACATTGAAATTGAGTGAAAATAAACTATGTTTATGTTTTTTGAAATTCAAATATTCAGTTTAAGAAGAAATAAACTGGATTTTAAATAAACGTCGCCCTCGAATAAACGTCGCACTCGAATCACGAAAAATTTAATAAACGCCGCGGTGTTAAATCGAATAAATACCCTGCTCGAGTTTTCATCAACACAAATCCAAACCGACGGTAATCTCCCGTGGCGTTCTGTGAACGGAAAACATTTGATGCATTTTCAGGATGAAAACGCCGTGTTCAAATTCTTCTGGCGCAGTACGGACAAGGGATATGACATTCCAGCCATTAACATAGAATAGCTATTTATTTTTAATACACAATCATTATCATTGTCATTATTTCTGTGTTTCTGCCAAAATGAAATAGTGGCTTTCCGGCCACGCTACCAGATCGCGAAGCTGGCCTCAGAGTAAAATTTACCGTTCATGCCATGATTCTTAACAGTTCAGTAAAATTTACAATACAAAAACGCCTAACAATGTATATTGCTCCCCCATCCAGTCATGTTCTGAGGTCTCGTGAAACAAAATTCTTTGCTGGCTGAGAAATGTTCGACGCATTTCCCTGTCAGATAAGGTTCCACAACCAGGCCAAGTAACCCGGCCACGAAAGACCCCACTCCATTACCTACTGTCAGTAGTCCCAGCGCAAACTCCTTCTCCTCGGGTGCAACTTGGCTCACGACGGCATGGGGAGAGTTCAAGACTATCATTCCAGCAACCAGACCAAGAGTAAAGCAAAGAGCGATAATTATCCAGATGTACGAGACAAAATGATACCAGGATTCAAACACGAAAAAAATCAAATGTGCCACTTCTATCACCGCGAATACCCATGTTCTTTTGCACTTCAGGAGCTCTATGATGTCAGATGGCAGACAGGAGAGTATGAACAGATGGCTTCTGCCGAGGAACTTTCCCATCTCGTAGGAGAAGAAGTAGTAAAGGAAGTGATCTCGAGGAAGGAATTTTGAATTGGGAAAGGCGATCGTGGTAATCACGGATGAATTGGACAAGTATTCCGCACCGAAACTCAGGAGAAGTGGAATGATGTAAGGAAGAATTTTCACACCGATTCTCAGCTGTTCGCTGCAGAGGGACTCTTCACGATCTGTCGTGGTCTGTTCCATGGTGTCAGAAGCGGACGGTACAATCGCATACTCCACCTCGATGCGTTCCTTGCTTCTGTTTGTGATGTAGTCCTTGTCCAACAATGCATAGAATACCAGCAGTAGCAGGGGCAATGGAATCGTTATCATGATGGCGGTCTTTGGTGAGACGCAAGTCCATGTTGTGATGCCTGGGGAAATGAACTAGCTAATCAGGGCTTGAAGTCGCATAAGAACGTGATTATATTAATAACTACCAACCTCGTTTCCATGGCCTTTTACTTTACCCGGGAAAAAGGCCATGAAATCTTTCATACCGTATACAGCTAAAATATTCAAGCGCGTTAACGTTGGATATGACATGATTATAGCCAATGAGGCGCGAACTTGGCTATAACCATCTCGTATCCAACAGGCGCGAGTGGAATAATTGTTTTACCAAACACGCCCCAAAAATATAGAAAAGTAAACCAAAATCAAATTAACGCGCCCCAAGGAATCCCGCGCATACTTATCATTTGTAGAGCACAATATAACGGCTCATCGACTCTCGAATTGAATAAATAAGACATAACGAGATATTATGTTTCCACGGGGAGTTAGGAGGAGAATTGTAACGAGGCTACACTGAGTAAATCCTAAATTTGGTTCGCCTATGGCACGATGTGTAAATCAGAGTTGTTTTTTTTTCAAAATAAAAATGAGCGATAGAAATTTTACACAACGTTTCGATGTCTTCATGACATCATTATCAAGTGATAAT
>OMLO01004820.1_pt1 | contig 11304 bp, 7 predicted proteins | sample 1674811 | NCBI WGS metagenome assembly OMLO01 (sample SAMN06265003, study PRJEB25207) | coral metagenome | isolation source: Coral host | place: Mexico:La Bocana,Puerto Morelos, Mexico | collected 2008-11-13 | reverse complement strand
AAAAGCTTGCCTGAACACGCAGTTCTAAAATTAGCCGTGGATAACGAAAATCTCGGATTGTGTGACTCGCGTGACTATTTTACACAGACAAATTAAATTTTGACTTTTAAGAACGATTTATTAATAGCTTCGAGCCATGGTGCAATCATTGCACCATCGCTAAGAGCGATGGTGCAATAATACAGTTTGTTTTGGTCAAGTGATGTGGTGTCTATAGTACTCAGTGAATCATCAAGGGCTGCTTTGAAATGTGCAATGCGTTGCGACAGTGGTCCTAAAAATACATTTTAATTTTTTTTTTCAAGCGCGGTTATAAGATCTAAAAGATCTTCTTGTTATAAATGAATTTGCAATTTTGTTCGATTTCTTTTCTTCACAGTAAAAACGAGATGGTCGTATTGCCAGGGTATTAAGTTATCGGAGCTGTAAATGTATAGAAATGGGAAGTTAAAGAAAGACACTTACAGCGTTAAAAAAGATTAACCAAAATGATAATCCTTAGAGCATTTAACTAAGAAACGTTGATCAAATAAGAACATAATGTATGAGAAATCTGCAAAATGAGAAGTTTTTTTTAAGTAATTTTTGGCCAGTTTGCAAAACTTCAAGTTCGTGTTTTGCAGTTAGCTGAATATTGGCCAAGTTCTTTTTAATTTCGCGTATTTATGAAGTCACACGGAGTCAAGTCAAGTCCGAGGTCGCAGTTTTTCATCAAAGCGATCGACACTAAGCCAGGAAATAACGTATTTGCGACTTCCTCAGATCGCAAATAGTTTTTTTTAAACAAACATCGCGACCGCGTTACCGTCATCGTGATCGGAGATAGAAAAATCCCGACCGCATTTAAAACCAATGAGATTGCAGGATTTGTTTCTGTTTCCGCTTGGGAAAAATGTTTTGTCAGTTACGGCCTTCCGTACAGCACAGAATTTCATATCGTAAAGGACTGGGGCGAGCTTGGTATCTGCTGGACATTTGCACAACAGCTGAAATATTCAGTACAGCGAACATAGAGAAATAATTAATATTTGAAACTTATCCAGATCGATGTCAATAGAAAAATATGGACGAAGAGTAGAGTGACAGAAGATATCACGAAGTGGGCTCCGGGAACAAAGCACGAGCTTGTTCATCCGTTGTGGTGGCGCGTACGCGTCTACGAGCAATACCGCTAGGCATGATAACCACAAGAAAATCAAGTCATGGGCTTCCTTTGCTTTCCTTTATGTGTATAGGGCTCCACTTGGCGGCCCTTCGGATCGGAGCTCTGCTTTAAAGAAAACCTTGTCAATTTTTTTTAATTCCTTATTCATATCTTTAAGTGCTAATTCGAATACATAGGTGTTTTATTTCATAATGTCATTTCAACTGAATCCCAAAGCTGAATGATAACACAAACCAAACGAAAGATATTTCATTTAGTCTCTTGGTTTCGATTCTTAATAACGTCGGTTTAAACAAACGACAAAACGTAATCCAAACAGCAGGTACAGGCCTGAAGCATCAAGCTTAAAGATGCCCCTCAGTCTGGGTCCGTTATAAATGGAGAGCCATAAAAATGGAGTCGTTCTGTTGTTTACTCAACAAGTTAAAAATTTGAAATTTAGAGTACTACGTGCTAAAAAAAGTTGTTATTTTTTTTTACATTATTATGTCGGCTATCAATTATTAATTGGTGGAAGGCAATTTAAATGCATAGGAGTGCTTGGTATTGTGATTAGTTATTTTAAAAATGAGCTTCATCAAGAATTTATGGTGTGCTTTTCAGTTTCAGTTTCACGTCGAAGATAGCTTTGTTAGCTCAGGCATATAAGCCATACTTGTTCATTACCCTGGAATTTGGAGGCATCTAACACAAAACAACAACGCTACAGTGTTAATAAAAATAAATTATCACCCCATGGGAACTGTTATTAATGGTTTGAATTTGTTTAGTATTATTATTATGATTATCGCTTGTTTTTCCAATCAGACTTAAGAAGTTTGAGAACGGAGTTTTTCTCGAAATTGTTTTGAAAGTCTGTCACGAAGACCTGCTGCTTGCGTAATTTAAACAGTTAAAAAGGTTTTATGATGGACATTAACTAATTGCTTTAGATTTAGGAATCACCTGTTAATTCAGATCATAAAACACACCAGAGCGACAAAAGCCATTCACACAAGAACCAAGACGGCACACAAGCAAGCCATCGCATATCATGAACACCAAAGGGATTTTGTTCTGCGCGGTGTGCATTACAATGTTACTGCAGTGCATCCAACCAAGCGAGGCACAAAACGGTTTTAGGAAGCCGGGCCACGTTGGTAAAAGAAGGTTTCCCCAGGAACGATTCTTCAAGGTATTTTGCATGAAACAGGACCGTCACCGACTGTTGTAACTGCCTGTGATATCTCACTGTGTTTAATCTTTGTCTTTGCAGTATGAAGATGTTGAAAGCCCTCCCTCTTCTAAATCTAATTGGCCACCACATTATGGAAGAGAGTTCGTTTATGACAAGGTGAGGGTTTTAGTTGTTTTTGACTTAGACCGAGGTTTGACTCCGAAGTGGCAGCAGATCGCACGAACACAAAACACAAAGTTTGAGTTCAACAACAACAAGCTATTTTCGGCAGCTTCTAAACATGGAACTCCATTTTAAAACCAGATTTTTGAAGCTTTTTGGATAAAAGACATTGAACACTCGCTCTTAACAAGTTCGTCGAAGTAGTTGATATGCGAAACAACAGGTTGTAAACTGTTTATTTTAGTTTATACAGGTTAATTGGCATACAATTCTTACTTGCATCCTTAGATCTTTTGATAACCTCTTAGCCGCGTTAAAAATCGCTATCGAGCCTACTGAGACTTTATCTTCAAGAGGTTCAAAAACTATTAGACGACTAAGTCAACACATCAAATACAGTTAGCGGGACTAGCTTTAGATAACTTTTGTTAATATACGGAAATCATTTCTAGATGGGAACATACATTGACCAATTTACTTTTAATATTCTTGCTACTTTATAGAGAGAAGAAAACTCTCCAGATGTTGAAAACTGGCTGGAGTAGACATGCCGGCTCGCGTAGGGATGAAGAGTGCAAGAACGGAACATAACGTGTGAACTTCGACAATCGTCCTAAATTAAACAATGCGCTTTTATCTCTAATTTATTTGTACTATGTGCTTGTAATAATTTCTTGAAAACAAAAACATTAAACATATGATAAGTCTAATCACACCATTTAAACACTCACTAGTCTGTGTGGTTATTAATAACATTTCCCTTTACAAAACAATTAGTACATTGGAAAGCGTATAACAAGGTAGCTTGAAAACATCTGCTCGCTTCCTTATCAATTTCGAGAACGTGGCGTGCTCAGGAAACGTGAGTCACTTTTAATGAGTAGAGTGCAGATCATTAAAAATCGACAAGTTGATGACAGTTGTTATTATTGATATTGAAATTAATCTGCTAAAAGGCGACCAAATTAGGACTAGACAGTTTATACAGAATATAATTTTTCTCTCTTTCAAGGCGTGACGACAAGCTTTCGTTGCTATTTTAATTCGCTTCCTGAGTCATATCTTTCGGGTTTCAAGAATGCATACGCTTTGAGCAGATGGCGAAGTTGACAATAGCCGAAAGCTATAATTTGAATAACGGTCTTTTCGCACTACGCGAAATTTTGTTTGAATTGCGAAAAAATCTGTCAACACGAAGCTATTTCTAGTGCGAACGATTTTTTGCACCCACCAAAATTTTTGCAAGCGCAACGAAACTTTAAAGATTCCGTCGACTACCCTTGGAGGCTGTAAAAATTTTGTCAGGCGAGAAAATCCTATTTTCCTTCGCGTCTATCCGTCATTGGGTCATCAAATTTCGCAACGTATGCATTACGAAGCGAACGTGACCGTATGACTTCCCGCCGTTTTAATTGAGCTACATGGACCTCCAAAATCCTTAACAGTCGAATCCTTGCAACCAAAACTATAACTAATTGTTGATGAAGCAAGAATAGGTCTTGCATGAAAAGCAAAAGACAAAAAAGCGCCATAAAACATTTCGCGGGAGTATTTTTCATTCACAAACTTCGACCCGAAACTTCGCGCGAAAACAGACACCGACAGTAAATTGATCAAAGTACTAAATGACTTTTGACGCACACAAAAAATCGCATCTTCATGTGCGAACAGGATTATGAAAACAAAAAATTGGTGATTACAAAATTCAGTTCATTTTTTTGCGAACGCTAAACTCAAATTTTCGTCCTAGTGCGAACGGGGTTAACAATATATTTCAAGTGGATAAAATCCTTCACTGACTTAACCACCATTTTCACTTAACATTTAAATTGAAGTCCTATTTTCTACAAGTTTAGACCACGACCTGAGTAAAGAGAAGAAGTAGGCGTTTTTGTGACTAAAATTTCTCAGTTCAAGAAAAGTCAGAAAACGAATATACAGTTATCTAACTGAACATTTTTACTAATCTTCCCTTGCAATTTTCTCTCACGATACCAAACCCTGTTAAAAAGTTCTAAAACCTAGCGTGCCTGAAAAATGTAAGATGCAGTATTAATAATTAAAAACGGTTTATAAGCGTATATTGGTGGCATTATTTTGACTCAGTTTTATATGAAGATATGTCATTTGAAGCTTCTTGTGGTCATCTGAGGGCTTTCGTCTCAGACTCATGGTCGACAAAAATTCATAGCCTTGTGGCACATGCAAATAACATGCTAATTGACCCGTTAAATGGCCTGGATTCTTCAATATAAATTCTTTAGAAAGCTTGAAGAATCCAGCCATTTTCGGGACTTCTGTCTGCGCGAAAGACTTTATTTCAGCAAGGGATTGAATGCAAAACGTTGAAGTAACAGAAAAAAACTGGAATATTACAAATTAAGCTATGTTGAAAATTTATTCAACATGCAACAATATTAACTCTTTAATGGATGAACACAATTGCTGGAAAGCTGGCGCGGGTTGTTAGAAAAGTGGATAACGATACCCGCCGGATAAATCATTACCCAGCGGATAACGTGGTTAGTTTCACTGGATATACCTGTTGGATAGCGGTATCTGGCCTTAGAACAACTGAGTGCCAGTATTTTACACTTAGCTCAATTGTTATTCAAAAAAAGGGTGAACAAAAATCAGAACCTTTCTAGACGTTCTAAAACTTAAAACAATCCTTGCTGAATAGATAACAAACACTCAGACGATTTACCCGAAGTCGAGCTAGCTTTAACCTTTGAGCTAATTGATAAGCGAGGCCTTATGTGCCACGAGGCACAAAGAAGCTAGGTAACAGGTAATTGATAAGGACATTTTGGTGCTTTCAAAATTGTAAATTTCCATAATGATACATGTAAAATTGTCATTATTAATTTATTGAATCATCAAAATCTCTTTTACAGATCCAGTCGTTTTCGGTTACATCACTTCAATCGTTTGTACAACCGTAAGTATATATTTGGGTGCAAATTTCGCCCCAATCTTGCATAATCGCACATTTGCACAACATCTGTTGACATCTCTGAATTACTTTACATCTCATTGTAATATAAGACGCCAATATATCAGACATATTTTGACAGATTTCGAAATAGCGACAAAGTAAATTATCATACCCTCACAACTGAAACGCTTGTAAGGTTCCGAGAAGTACGTAACACAGTACAAGACTGACAAGGCATGTATTTTTGATTCCACAACGTTAGCACTCTCTTTCAGCTGATGCTATTAGAATGAAGTCAGACGCATACCCGATTATTGGCGAACAAGAAATGGCCATTGTTGTGACATAAATGCTGAAGTTGCAATTGCAACAGCATAACTCCTTAAAAACATACTCTATTTTCCAGTGTTTATGACTCGTGAACAAACCCGGTGACCTAATTTTTTATCATTTATTATCGCTTCTCGTTCCCCAATGTTCCTTTCTTTTCTCTCTTGAACAATTCAACGCCAATACTGCATCAACTAGAAAACAACGTACTGTTGATCTATTTAAGAACACGCTTGGAATTTTTAGAATTTTTTTTTTTTTTTTTTTTTTTTTTTTTTTTTCCTCTTTTTTTTTTTTTTTTTTTTTTTTTTTTTTTTTTTTTTTTATCGCCAGCTCGAGGCTATGCTGCATGTAGCGCTGGGGACCGGGTCAAAGGTTTTAAAGCTGGCGGCCAAAGAACCGATGAAAGAGGTATTAGACGGGATTTCTGCAAACATAGTGAGCTTTACGTTTAAATTAATGTATTAATGATTTTCCTGACCTCAAATGGAAAGGTAGTTCGCAGCGCGCGATAGAGAGGCTCCAGCTCAACAAAATAATGTAGTTAGTAATGTAGTTATCCTACGAATAGGCTCCTGGTTGGGTCTAGTGCGAACTAGCCGAGTGTGGTCTAGGCCGCCACGAGCGGGGCGAGCCGAGGGCAGTCTTGTGACGAGAGGGTGTGCTCACTGTATCCCACTCGCTTCGCCTGCCGAATGCTTTATTTCGCACTAGGCGGCTAGCCCTCGCTGGCAGCTTGTTCGCATATTGAGTCTATTCTAGCCTTAGATCCCACTGGATCATAGCTGCCGGAGCTTATCTCCGGTTTCTGTAGCATGAAGCCGCCTAGGAGTATTTCTACTCCCCCTTGACGGGATGCGAGTCCATCACAGGTCATTCCCTCGCTATATTTTAGGTTTCCGCAATGTGCCTTATACTCCTGGGTGGAGAGAGGCACTGTGAGAGTTAAGTGTCCTGCCCAAGAACACAACAAAGTGTCCCCAACCAAGGCTCGAACCCGGACCGCTCGCTCCGGGGACGAGCGCACTAACCATGAGGCCACCGAGGGCATATCTGCATGAATTTTGCTCACAATACTAGTGACGTGACGTTCTTTCATATACCACTACTAGAGGGAAATAGTATATATAAGAATATTCCTAAAACTATCATTAATTGTTTCAGTTCTTTAACAATTATAGTGGTCGTTTTTTGTCATTGCACCAAGATATAACCCATGGCTCTGATGTTTTTGTCGCCGTTATCTCCCCCATGCAGTGCCACGTTTCCACAGGTGTTGGAGTCAGCAACAGAAGTGTCTGCACCAAAACCAATTCTAGAGTCGCAGGTGATGCAATCGTCTTCGTTGTTACTAAGGATACCGATCCTCATGCGTTGACCGATACATAATGTGTTGAACCCTTCCTTGTTACAGTTAAGTTGCAAAGAGCTCTGCGAACCAATCAGCTGCTTCCACGTGTCACGACCCAATGAGGTGTTGCGGTAATGCCCGTCAGCGATCAGTGAAAACAGAGATTTCGCCTGCTTGTTGATGACCACGAACTTGAGCTGATGGCCGATCTTTATACCAAGACAGATTTTTGAGAAAGGTGTGTTCCAGTACGTCGGTAACTTGGTCTCTTTTGAGTCAAAGCCAGTCACGCCCCCAGTAGGATTGTATTGTTCTAAATTGCTCCAAAATCTTGAGTTATAATGAAACGTGTCCTTGGAAATAACGAGAATAAAGTGATAACAATAACTGACGAAATTTTCACCTCGTCATTAGTATTAATGGGGTTGACACATGAATTTATAATTTCTGCAAAAACAACAACAACAACAACAACAACAACAACAACGTCCCACAGTAATCAAAATAGGTTTTCCAACGTCCTTACATAATGGCAAAGCTCCAAATAGTGAGGCTACAGCGGGCCCAAGGGCTGCAAAGACAGATCCGCATACACATATAGGAAAGCAAAGAAAACTATTAGTTGAATTTCTCAGCGGTATTGCGCGTTGGCGCCCTCGCACGATGTCGATGGTGACGGAGTCGCACAAGATGTCAGCCATTCTCTATCTAATAGGTCACTTAACGGAAACATGCAGCTTTGCATGGTTTACAGCGTCCATCTTTGATGTTGGACGTAGCTACTTTATATTTGCAAAAATTCTGTTCATTGAGGGAAAAAGAAATAACCTTTAAAAAAAAAAGTCAGAATATTGACCATTGGTATCACCCAACTAGTGGACTAATGCAAATCCTGAATTTTGATTGGCTACGCTACTACTAGGGGACTATTAGCAATAGTCATTGAAATTCTTTCGTTTTATTTCCCCAAAAAACCTTTCTTCAACTTGCATTTTCTAACTTTATTATTGCTTTCTCTCCGACTAGTTGGGTGATACTAAAACAATTAGACCCTTCGCCCTCAAGGGCCACGGGTCAATAGCCCATTCGGCTTCCCCACATTGGCTGCGGATCTAATTGTTAATTAGCCGTAAAGCTACTACTACGTTGAGACCCTATTCAATACCATTCTAGTAAAGTTGCATTGTGCTTTATCTACACAATACCAGATTCTGAAGCTACCGTGATAATGCTGACATCATAATCTTGGACGATTTATTATCGTACCTTCTTGCCGTCAATCTTTATGACCGGTGTCCATCCTCCATCCCCACATCCAAAATCTCCCATGTGACAGAGAACGGTAGTTGCTGCTGGATCCAGACAGAGCGTAACCAACAGACTGGCGTTTGACCTTTTGGATATAGAATGTCCTTTTTAATACCAGATATGATATTTCAAGCTCTAAAAACTTTGTCAGTCTAACTATGCAATGACAGCGTTCAATTCCTGAATGGCGTTGAAATAGGACAAATTAGCTCTCGTCGGTCGAGTTCCTCACACTACGCAGTATTTGGTCATTTTCAGGTTGTTGCAAAGGACAGCAAAGAGGACGGCAAAGAAATGTTCAAAGATTTATAACGTTTCTGCACAGCTTTAGTTCTATTCCTTAAACCTTTTGTTTGGTGACGTTCTCGTTTCCGTCTACGTCGTGGCTTGCTTAAACAGCACGGCAACATGGAATTTATTAGTTTTATATTTATAACAAAACAAACTACTACAGATAAATGAATTAAGGGTGAAAGTTTCTAAAGAAACTGTGGTGCTACATCGGTGGGGTAACAAGGTAATTTGGTTATATTAACTAAGTTGAAAATGTAAACTGGCCACCGTTACGGTGGCCAATTTACATTTTCTAAAATTTCAACTTAGTTGATATAACCATACTACAGATAACGCTCTTTTTATCTCAAACATTTTCATTATAACTCGAAACTCACGACTTTTGCCCATTTTTGCGAACGAGAACAAAGCCTATGTCTCTATAAAATGAACAACCCGATTGTTTGCTATGCTTAGCAAAGAATTGTGATTGGTCCAGGTAAATCACGCCACTGTCAAACTTGACTCGAACGTCAAATGAAAGCAGAATTGAACTGCATGCCAACTCAAGAAGTCAAGTCAGTCTCTTGCCATCAGAACAGCCCTGTGAGCCGAAAAGTTTGGACGAAGCTTTGAATATTGCAGGCATTGCAAAAATACGCTCGGATTCAATGAAAGTAGCCTTAGCGACGGGGCAATTTTGTGTTCTGTGTGGTTGGTGATTCTCAAATCAGTTTGATATATTGCCGGAGACACCTCATAGCTGGCGATACAGTTGGCAGTGAACCGTGAGGAGCTATTCTTTGCTCGCTGTTGTGCCCTTAAACGGACTGAGACATTCGCGTCGGAATGCAAGGTTATGTGTTTATTTTAAATGTTTCGAGAAGTGATGCTGCATTCCTGACAATTATTTTGAGACTCAAAAAAAGTTGAAGTCGCGTAAAATATTGTCTAAATTCTCAAAACTTTCCGGCATTTAAGACTCAGAGGGAAAATCTTTGTACTGAGACGTCATGCGTGCGTCCGTCCTCTAATAGATGGTGGGAAAGAACCAATCAAAACGCGATAATGATTTAAGTTACTGGGTAATTTGGTTATTTGTACGTGTTTCGCGTATTTTACGTCAGAACCTGGTCTCTTTTGCTCCCTTAAGTACATAATTTAACCCCCGCGGCTTGTACGGTATGGATCGGAACCTTTTGGAAACTTTCGAATATGGAGGGCATTTGGATTGTCAAGGCATCGTTTTAAAGTAGCTCATTTCGAAACGCTAACGCTCGAAGGGCTAACGCTCGAAACGTCAGCTTTATAACTCGTGACGGTGGCCAATTTACATGTTCTACTTAGTTGATATAACCAAATTACCTTGTTACCCTTTGTAATGTGCTGCCTTTGTAATTATATCCACAAATGGTTAGACTTTCAAGTCTTCTCGGATAAGGACTATAAGCCGTAGGCCCCGTCTCACAACCCTTCACTGTTCACACAATCCTGTGGGACGTAAAAGAACCCACACATCTGTCGCAAAGAGTAGGGCATGTAGTTCCCGGTGTTGTGGTTAGGCCTTATTTCCTCATTAATGTGCTGGGTGAGATCGCAATGGACGGATAGCGGCTGCCAGCGGCGCCTATATATGCTGATGTCCGATCTCATCCATAGATCAGATTGTAAAGGCACACGTATGTTGTGACTTATTTGAGACATAATATAACACCCCCACCGACGCAGCACCACCCTTTATTCATTTCGAAACGGTTTTATTATTCCGCCTACAAGTCCCCATAGGATATGAGCCCCTTTGCTTGTAAGCCGACCCAAACCCCTTACGAACATGTGGTTTACGATGTTATCAATAATATGACTCACTTGTATACGTCGTACACTTCCTTGCATGACTCTGCACTTTTTTCGCAATATATCCCTACCAAACCTCTTCCACAACGGCATTCAAACGTGCCATCCTTATAATTCGGCACACAGGTACCTCCGTTTTGGCATGGCGATGAAGAACAGGGTGACTTTAATGGGAACAAACAAATGCATTTCAAGAAAACGTTAAGGTTTGCGAGTAATATATTGTTATTTAGAAAAGAAAAACTAGCTTGCGTAGCTTACGAGGTTTTATGTGCGAATAGTTTCTCTCAGCGGCAGAGCCGAGGACAATAAGGACTGGCATTTTTGCGATTGGTGAAATCAGATTGACTACTCACTATTCTCCTCGTATTTTCAGCACTTTCGTTAGAGGCTACACCATTGAAACAAAACACTCAATCGCGAAAACCTGCCACCTATAGCTACCCAGGCTAGATGGACGGAAAACAAGCTGTGTGTCTTTTAAAACGCACACAGCTTATCTTGGAAACCCTTGCTCGTTTTAAAATGTCTGTTTCTCAGAAAAGCGGCCTTTCATATCTCTTATTTATATTGAAGAAAACGGACAATTATTTTTAAAGACATGTTTCGGCATGCTTATGCCATCCTCAGTTTGATAGTGAATAACAAGTACGTGATACAGTTATATAGTACAAAATATGAATAAATTATTTACAATATGACGTAATGCGTTACAATACAGTGAACCGGAAATTACAGAGTTAAAA
>OMLO01004819.1_pt1 | contig 11304 bp, 9 predicted proteins | sample 1674811 | NCBI WGS metagenome assembly OMLO01 (sample SAMN06265003, study PRJEB25207) | coral metagenome | isolation source: Coral host | place: Mexico:La Bocana,Puerto Morelos, Mexico | collected 2008-11-13 | reverse complement strand
CCGCCCGCTCCCGGAACCAATCAGATTGCAGGATTTAGAGAATTCCGCCCGCTCACAAGCCAAGAAAAAAATAAATGTTTATATCAATAGTGTGGCAAAATGGCTATACTTCATTTAGTTATATAATGGTACGGGTTAAAGTTCTTATTGTTTTCAATAGTTATGTCATTACATTTCACATTAATGGTTTATTCCCTTTAATAACTGCAAAGGAATTTACTTTATAGTCACTATTTAGTACAAAATGTTTATGGGTTTGACCACATTATCCTACTATTTGCATATATTTTTAATATCAAGTTTAAGTTTTATTCTGCAGTCTGTTATATATTGAGCAGTGCTAGCTGTAATACTTTATTATATTGATGTTTGCCAGCACCAGGGTTGCCACAAGTCAGGAAATGGTCAGAGAAAACATTTTTCAAAGTCAGGGGAAGGGGAAAAGTAATGGAAGTATTTTTGGAGTCAGGAAAAATTAACATTTTGAAGACACGTCAGGGGAGATTCTTAATTTATCTTTGCATGGTGTCCCGTTTTCAATGAAACTTCCTATGTTTCCTATTTTTTATGGCCAATTAAGCAGCATGTGTTACAAAATTGAAAATTGATTTATAGCCTTGGGTGTTGCAGATGTACAATGTACTTATTAAGCCATTGGTGTCATAACTTTTACATTTAAAATTCATGAAAAATATAGTAGGAACAGTAATTATTTCTTTGTTCTCTGTTGCTAAGTGGATTTCTGGTCAAAGCTTAGGTATACTACCGTTTCCATGTTTTTCACTGTTTTTCTACTGTACCTAATCCCTCTAGTTATACAAATGTAGTTTATGCGACTATGTTAAATTCAACAGACAATATATCCATATATATCCAGACATGTCCTTACGCTGGACATGCAAGATGCTCAGGTCATGAAGTTGATGTTTGTCAAAGAAAAGAGAGTCAAATAAATTAAGGGTGAACTGTTGATAAGCAATATCAAAGATGAACACATATAACTGTTGTTTCAATGTCAAATTGATGGCAATCTGTCAGTTTGTCATTTAAGAGTGAACTTTTCTTTTAAAATTTCACTAAGAATTTGGTTGTGTTTGCTTGTTGTCTGCTGGTTTGATGTTGAAATTTTCAAAAGACACCATAATTAGGTCAGTTGCTAAAGTTGAAACCAGAGAATTCAAATTGATGAATGTCAGTGTAGGGTCACTTGCCTTGATGCTGAGAAAATATTTAAATATCAATTTGACAATAATATTGATTCCCCATTGCCCTTTAATGATTTGTTCCTTATCCAATCCAAGTAATACAAAGAAAAATTACCGGTATTTTGATTTTGTTAATGTTCCCATCACTCAACACCCTGATCACTCATGCTGTGACTTTCGCACAACACAGGGAACAATGTCAGTGTGAAAATTGTGAGCTAGGGAACACAGGAGGTTGGAACACTGTTTATATGATGACATTTTGCACTGAAGATATTCTCAAAGCTGCCTTGGCAACTTTATATGGATTGGATAATTAGACTGCAGTAGCATTGGCCTTGATCTCTACAGTCTGGCGACTAAAAGAAAGCTTAAGATGGTGTCTATTAGAAATTACATATACAGATAAAAATGCAAATGTAATTGCATGTGTATTCAACAGACTCATGCAATAATTAATTTTGCAACATATAATTTCAAAATCTGGCATTTTATCAAAACATTGAAATTTGTTTCAATTCAGGAGTGAAATTAACAAACCAACTTGGCATGTTCATAGGAAATCAGAACATTATTAGACATAAGTACCAGTAAAGGGAAATAGTTATCCAATTTTAATTACTGACCAAGACCACTGTCATGCATTTATCAATGTTTAGCCCATGGCAGGGGAAAAGTGCAAGCAAGGAGTGGGGATTTTGGTATCACCCCCTCCAAAAAATATTGTCTCCTCTTTTCCTCGCCAGAACACACAATCGGTGAAATAAAGTAAAAGATGTAAAAAATATCATAAATTCCCAGTCTACAGTTTGGAATCCCCACCCTCAGGAAGGTTAAGTCAATCAAATCAACACCCAAAAACAAAATAAAAAAATCAAACCAACGAACTTGTATTTACAACTTCTAATGACACTTCTATGTAGACTGGCTCTACAGATCTTCATTATGTTGGGTTCATTACCATTATAGTTTATTAACAAGAAACACAAGGTAATATTAAAATCAAAATTCATCAATTTCCAAGTCAATGGTTCATAAATACAAAATCGGAAAACTAAAAACATTATCCTATCTTGCAAATTCACAAGCCTCGCAATTACAAATAACAGAATTTGCATTTCTTGGCTTGATTTAGCGGCTAGCTATACAACAGCTAGAAGTGCCCAAACAGTGATAGCTTGCTGATCGCGTGGGACTCCAGTAGCATTTGTTGTGGATTTACGTTCGATTTCTCTGTCTTACTCGCTTTGATTCCCAGCCATAGGATGATTTGCAGCCATAAGACTTAACTCCGTCTTCTTCCCTTTCTTGTGGCTAGCTACAGGTGCGAGACCTGACGCAAGATTGTTTAAAAGGAGATAAATTATTCTAAGTAGACAGATAATGTTCTCGCTCTCTGACAAATCAATCGGATTGCTGACGAAGCTGAAATTAATGCATCCAAGCACGTGTTGTTGATTTAGAGGTCGAAGCAAAGAATTTCCTGGTGTTTTGTTCGCGCTCGAAGCGATCGTACCCAGAGCTTCCACATCCGCCCACCGGTTAGCTCAGTTGGTAGAGCGTCGGACTACCGAGCGGGAGGTCTCGGGTTCGGACAGGGCATTCTTTTTCTCCACAATCCTTAGGATCTGCATGTCTTTGAGCGTAGCATTTTCTCTTCCGATTACTTGTACAGCGAAATTTACACCTTGTTGTTCTACATCATTCTTCGACGACAAGGAAGTCGCCGAAGTTGCTAACTAAAGATAGCTGCCTATGCAGGCATGCGCAATTGAACCGGAAGTCCGGTATTTTCGGACTTCAATCTTTCCAGGGTCTTTCGTTCCCGACCGCTGGTCAAAGGGAACGAAGACGCTGGGTACGAGGGTGGGACGGCCCAAGCCAATCACCGCGACTCGATGCGCGAGCAGGGTTTGAACTATGGCGTCAAAGGAAGTTATTTGTCTTCTCCTGACCTGTTTCTTCGCCAATTACTTTGCGATCGGAAGCGCTACATACTGTACTGACAACAGTGACTGCGACACAATTTTGGGAGAGTCTTGTTGTTCAGATAGTGTCTGCAGAGAAACATGTTACTACTGTTCCTATGATTACCAATGTGGCACTGGCGAGGTTTGCTGTGATGGCGGCGACTGTTTGTCAGTTTGCCCTATCTGGACCGGAGGAGTTATTGCTGGTGCTGTAGTTGGCCTAATCGTGTTTTTTGGCATTATTATTTCCATCGTGGCTTGCTGTTGTTGTGCTTGTTGCCCGTACTATCGCTATCGTTCGCCAGGGACAGTGCTTGTGACGCAGCCGGGGTACCAGCCGTTCGTGTCGACAACTCAGACGACTTCGATCGCACAGCAGCAGTACCCTCCGCCAGGCTATGCTCATCCTCCTCCGCCGTATCCAAGCTATCAGCAGCAACCAGGCCATTATCCTCCACTGGCACCTCAAGCACAAGGCCAGCCTCCTATTCCTCCGCCAGTCAGCGCTGGAGAGCCCGTGAAGTACTAGAATGGATAGTTCAGGCGTTTAAGTAGCTTAAAATAGTCCCAGTAATGTTAAGATGTGAACTGAAGCCAGTGAACTGATCGAATTTATGTTTTGTGGCGAGAATTTAGTTTTGAAGTTTATGTTAAGTATCGCTTATAGATAGAAAGAAGTAGACTTCTTTAAAGTTCCTGTTTGGGCGCGTTGCCCATTGTTGTCCGAATTGTTGTTGTTGTTTGAGAAACCTAAAGGAAGATTCGATTCATTTTCCGATTTGGTAGTGATGTTTCTTCCCGGCCTCAAGAGTCCTCGTGGGCCCGATGAGGATAAGTAGTAGTAGTGATGTTTCTTAAAAACAAAGTTAAGACAAGAATGTTTGTGGTATGTTTTTACGTAGCTAGGTTCAACTTTGAATTTTCTTTCCTTGAACAATGCAGCGATGTAGATCGTCTCTCGCATATGTTAATTTGTTGTTCATTTTATAAATATCTAGTTACAGCAATGACTACGTCAGGATGTTATCACTACGCCCGTTAATACGTTTTGAAACGATGTAGCTTTTTAATATTAAACAGCTATTCACTGGGAATATTATCCTTGTGAAGTCTGGCCATCTCGCATGAGAATGCAGTGTCACGCATGAAAGAATGTGGAAATGACGTTTCGCAAGCACGCAGCGATTTTGAAGAGTTTTGAAGACACGCGAACCAAAAAGCGACTCGTTTCACGCATTCAAACGTAGTCTTACGTTATATTAAAGCCTACTGAGCTTAAAAATGAAACTGCACTAAAACATAAGCATTAAGTATCCTTTTCTCCTTGCAAAATGACGATGAACCAAATGGAGAAGGGTTGGCTCGAGTTTGGATATTAGCCAACTGTCAACCGCACCCTTAAATATATTAGTATTATGGACTATAGTTTATAATTTCCTGGTTAGCAATGGCGATGAAGGCAGTAATCGTGTGCGGTTTTATCCTCTCCTTCTTTCGTTTTGGAAGTGCTACGTCTTGTGTTTATGACAGCGATTGTGACACATGGTTGGACGAATCTTGCTGTTCCGATAATGTCTGCAGAAAAAAGTGCTATGACTGCTCATACAACTTCGATTGTGGCACAGGAGAAGAGTGCTGTGATGGCGGGGACTGTCTGTCGTCTTGCCCTACGACTAATGCTCCTTGGACGGAGGCACCTACAGCTCCCATTTCATACTGTACCTACGACTCCGATTGTTGGTTAGATGACGTGTGCTGTAATGGCGATTGCTTGGCGGTTTGTCCTTCCACTTGGACTGCGGGTAGCATTGCCGGCGCTGTGTTCGGTACGATCGTGTTTTTCTCGATTATTTTTTCCTTTGTGTCTTGTTACTTCTGTGCTTGGTGCCCGTACTACCGCTATCGTTCACCTGGAACTGTCATCGTGGCTGGGCAAGTGCCTTATCAACCCTTCGTGACATCCACTCACACTACTGTTACACAGAACGTTCCTCAACCACCAAATAATTACAATCAGCCTCCTCCAGGGTGTCAGCCGCCGCCGCCGTATTCAGGTTATCCGCAGCAGTTAGCCCAGTATCCTCCTCCTCCGGCACAAGCTTCTGGCCAGCCTTCTTTGGCTCCCAAAACCACTGCCTGATGGCCATTTTCAATGTTGCAAACAATACTGTTGTTTGAACTTTGTAGCGAGAATTCAGCTTAATTACAGTAATAAGTCAAAACACGAATGTTACACGTAAAAGCAGTTTAAAAAGTAAGGGACTTTGTTAAGCTTAAGGTGAAAAAATTGCTATCTATCAGTATTAGAGAATTTAGAAACATGTGCGTAGTTTCGGTCAGTATTGTAACAGGAAATGTTTGCCCTTCGATGAATCCTTTTCCTCTTTGGCTTCATTGTATCTCAAGGTGTTTGTGCTTGACGCAGATTTGTCATTTAATTTGCAACTATCTGACTTTAAAACTTTTTTCTTTTCTATGCCAGGGTATGATGAAGGGTACAGTGGAAGGGGTATTTCATCATTCATTTCTGTTATGACTAGAGCTTTATAGGATGTCCTTGACATAAAACTAGCAGATATTGTACATCTGTTAAATTTTAGAAGTAGCCATGAGTGTTCGACACTCGGGGAAGTATTGTTATAAAATAACACCTGAAGTTCAATGTTGAAGATTATTATTTACAAATAAGGGCATTGTCAGTAGCATAGCTATACAAACCATAATATATTTTATAGCTGTTATTTTTGTATTAAAAATAACAGTATTACTGTTATTTTTTATTTATTTGTTCTTTATCTTGTTCAGGATTTGTATTTGGAAACAAGTGGTTTCTAGGGATAGTGATGAGGAAGGTCTTTCTGAAAATTCTAAGTTTATTTCCCAGTTTTCAAACTTTTTATTTAGTGATTTGTTTTTTGTGTCTTGGTAAATGTTTTGATTCTTTTGACCTATGCCAGGGCTTTTTAAATCACAGTAAAAAATTCCTGTTCTTCTGAAACATTGTCAGTAGGGTTTTCAGCATACGTACATAATTTTATTGAACAATTTTCTAGACTTCTGTGCATAATGGGTTTCAAGTGGTGGAATCTGAAGGTACACTAGTGCTATTGTAAACTGTTAATGTATATTTTCAAGCTTGCACTTAGTTAAACTATGCATAAGAAATGGTTAGAGAAGAATTCTCATAGAAAATAAACTAAAAAGTTTGTTCTGGTATGATTTTGTCATTCATTTATTGTGTAGAACCTGCAGGAAGCCCACATGAAGGGCGGGGGGGGGGGGGGGGGGGGGGATAATGCAAGTCCCTCTCCTTGATCTGTGGACACACGATAGCCTCATGGGGCTTGCTGATCAAGCAGTCCAGGTTGGGGCTGTGGCTGGGGACATCACAGTGTTGTGTTCTTGGGTACTAGTGAATTTAATGGTGGTGGTAACCTTGTAATGGACTAGCATCATATCCAGGACTTAGCATCATGCTACTGAAACTGTCCTGGTGGGCCACTTTGCCTGCATTGAGACTTCAACATGTTGATCGTGGCCCTTAGAACCTGTAGCCTATTTGAAACCAAAAGCTGTGATTTGCAATACCCAAATTCAGACCTGAAAGTAAAATCTATTACAGCAGTTTAGATTGTGTCTGGCGACTGCGGACTGCGTTATGTAGGAATGCGTGACGCAAGTGCCGAGAAAGCAGCAAGAGTTTAGAAGCGAGCTAAACTGACATTCGTCTGTAGAAAGCATCTATTAAAGACCCTTCGAAAATGATGAAAACGAAGACCTTGAAAACAAAGAAGCTCATGGATGAATAGGCCAATTCCAAGCTGACTTTTTCCTCTGCGGCAAGAGTCTTTGCAATTGTGCAAAACTAAATGTATGTCACCCGGTTCATTCATTCTCATGAAAATCAAGTCATTTTCATGTGAAATGTTTTGCATGAGCACTCGATCTGAAAAAGAGGCAAACAGCAACGAAGCCGAGGAGGGACTTCGGACTTCGGACTTCGGACTTCGGACTTCGGACTTCGGACTTCGGACTTCGGACTTCGGACTTCGGACTTCCCGAAGTCGGAAGTCGGAAGTCCCTCCTCGGCTTTCGTAAAAGCCAAGTGGCAGGCCAGCGCTTATCCCGGCTTCTGTGGCATGATGTGACTAGGAGTATTTCTACTACCCCGGCTGGATAGGATGTCAGTCCATCGCAGGATTACCCCCAATATTAAATTTGCCAGTACCTATTTATTTTCCTGAGTGAAGAGTGGCTCTGTGAGAGTAAAGTGTCACAATACAATGTTCCCAGCCAGGGTTCGAACCCAGACTGCTCGAAATTGAAAAGAAAAAACAGTCGAACCTCCGGTCTCAGCTCAGCGACCAGTTTTCCAAAATACCAAATGTTTCCAAGTGAAATCACTATATTTGGGTATAGGGTAAGTGTTTTGGGAAGTCAGTCACACCCCATAACCAACTTTTCTGGAAGCACCCCCAGGCTTTTAGGTACTCGCCAACCCCTGTATTGTTTTGATCAAAGAAGTAATAAAAGTATTGCTCTATCTATTAAATCAGAGCTTTGGAATATGAGATTTTCTCACCTTGTCTGTCTTCCTTGCCCAGCAACATTGTAATTATGAACCAGCAAAGTGTTCTCAGAGTAGTAGGTAAGATATCGTGCTTCTAATTGTTCTAATAATGTCGTCAAAAAACGATCGCGAAAAAACGATCGTACCGACTACAGCGCCGGTAATGCTAACTCTAGGTAACTCCAGTCTAGGTCCGACAGTCCGAAAAGTAGTCTCCACCATCACAGCAATCTTCCCCTGCGCCACAGTCGGAATCGAAGGACTGAGTACTGAAAACAGGTTTTAAAGTCGTTTTGTTTAAAAGGTAGTAATGTGAAAACTATTCAGTGATATTGTCGTCGGTAACACGACAAAGGGTCTCAACAGTGCTAGTTTTGTTGTTAATCGTTACTGCTGTCTAAATCTTATGAAAAAACTGCGTGCGAACTCACTTTTGTTCCGGGCGAAACGACAGTTACCTAAATCTGCTGTCAAAGTTATCTCCCTTGTTCTCTCAAATTATTCTCACTGCCATAACGACGTAGGATCCTACTGAAAACCAACACTTGAGTGATCAGAGGCCTCCTCTTAAAAAAATTACTTTATTTTTTTTTCTTTTTGTGTCCACTTCCATCGGGATTCACTGATAGAAAAGGGACTAAAAGCAGACGATTTTTCCAAACTTTTTCTATAGCCAATTAGAAAGCGAAAAAACTAAAGTTTATGGAAAACATACTGTTGTACCCTAAAACTGTATTGTAACCTGACGACTGATTAAATCTACCACCTGCTGGGGAATGCCAGGGCTTACTTCAAAACAGAGAACTCCTACAAGAACTGATCAAAAGGAATAATTTTTACATTTTTAAAAAGGCAAATAGTTTGCTGTTATAAGCATAGAACTCATAGAGGTTTTCGAAAAGTTAAAAACACATAAATGGTGTTAAATCCAGCACACGTTTCAATGCATAACTTCAACAAAATGAAATGGATAGGAAAGTTGTATGCTCATTCCACAAACCGTACTCAGAAAAACAAATCCTGAAAATTTCAGCTCAATTGGACAAATACTTTCCAAAATATCTTTTCTCAAAGGACAAAAAAATCGTTTTGAGAAAACGAGTTTTGAACTTACAGTTCCAGAAATTCTCAGAATAATATTTCAATTCCTTAAGATTCAAATTCCGTTAAAAAAAATTCCAATTTTTTTTTACAGAATTCGCTTCAGCAAAGATTGCATGGTTTTCATGACCCACTATACCCAACCTATATAAAGACTAGCCTCCATTTGGCGCGAAAATGGAAAATCCCCTCTGCAGTCGTGACATTTCGTCAGCAATGGCGCTCAAAAGAGCAGCTTGTGTTATCCTCTGTTTCTTTGCCTTCGGAAGTGCTAGAGTTTGTCGTTATAGGGGTGAATGTCATTATGGCGAGACTTGCTGTTCGGATAAAGTGTGCAGAAAAAACTGTTATGACTGCTCCTTCGATTCCGAGTGTGCCGCAGGAGAAGAGTGCTGTGATGACGGAGCCTGCTTGTCGGTTTGTCCTTCAAGTCCTTCAAGTTCGAATGATTCTTGGGCTGCAATTGTCGGCGGTATCCTCGGTGCAGTCGTGTTATTCGTCATTATTATTTCCATCGTGGCTTGCTTCTGTTGTGCTTGTTGCCCGTACTACCACCAGCGTTCGCCTGGAACTGTCATGTCTCAACCAGCAACTCGCCAAACGTTCGTGTCGACCCACATATCGACTATATCCGGCCAACCAGTACAGCATCACCCTCCACCAGCACATCACAACCATCCTTTAGCGCCAGGGTATGATGAGGCCACGTCGCCATATAATCCAAGTTATCCTCAGCAACCAGCCCATTATCCTCCTCCTCCAATACAAGGAGGACAGCCTTCTATGCCTCCTCCTTACTATTAGCTTGTTTTCAAAGAGTTAACCCAGCACTACAATGTTGCAAACGATGTGAATTTGTGTTTTGTAGCGGGAACTTTTAGACCCTATAAGGATTTAATAATTAGCAGCATGATTTCTTACTTCCTTTACTACATAACAGCAGGAGTTGGCCAATCAGTATGTGGATGAATGACTTGTCAGCTCTGGATTCTTTTTTTATCTTAATTGATTATCATTTACGTTCTTTCACGTTATCCTCTTACATACCTCATGCATGGGCAGATTCCCATGTAAAAAGGAAAGGGGTGTTCGATGTACATATAAGCAGTTGAAGGGTACTATTCATACCTAGAGCATTTGAGCATCAGCAGGTCCACAGTGAGAGTTTTTGTGGTACTGAACCCAAAAAAAAAATATTACTGTACAAAATACGTTGGTTTAGAATTGGTACCTCTCTCTTTGAAGTGAAAATTCCAGGTTATGTCCACACAACAGGATCGTGGTAACTCGTATAGGGGGTTAGGGCTTCTTTTCAAAAATTTTGATGAGAACCGCTAACCATTTTATATGGAGTCCCCAATCCATGATGGAACTATTTATGCCTGTACAAGTGACTCTCTGAGTAGAAATAGAATTCCTACATTCTGACTTTTGTGGGTAGATATTTATTTCTGTGTATCAAATTTTGTTGCAGGGATTCTACAAGTTAAGGTATATGAAAGGGTAGTGAAATCTGTCCTTTGTTATTTTAAAAGGCCTTCAATTAAATTGTTTAGAACAGATGCACCTTATGGCTTAACCATTTTATGTATTATTAAGCACCATATGAACATGACAAGAAGACTTTGTTTTTGGATGATTTATTCATCATACAGGCCTATTATAAAAGTATGTGGAAGGGGTATTTTTTTAATAAAAGGTGTGTTTGTCTCCTGGTTAGTACACTCATCACAGGATCAAGTGGTCCAGTTTCCAGCCCTGGCTGGAGACTCCGTGGTAGAGTTTTGGCCAAGACACTTAACTCTCACAGTGCCTCTCTCCAGTCATGTTGGTTAATGAGCATTAGCAAATGTAATGTTGTGGGTAACCCTAGTCAGTTCATGCCACAGAAATCAGACATAAGCACTGGCCTGACATATTTGCTGCCTCACAAAACCAAACAAACTATCATGTTCATCATGTCCCCCCATGGCTCCTACTTGGCGTAGAAAGACGCACTTGACGTAAAACAATAGAGAACAAAAGGACAACAGAACAATAGGTTTGTGAGGTGACATTCTATTGTGACGTGCCTGTGTCTTCTACACCAAGTAGGAGCCCACCCCACTGCAGTTAGAATCAGTCATCAAAATGCAACCCCATCAAGCAGCTTTACCAAGTGCAGCCGCCCCTCCTGTTGTGTCTTTTCTCCCCAAAAATATATTTTATTAATGCATTTCATTATTTCTTTTGTTCACATGATTATTTACGTTTCTAGAGTTCAGTCATAAAATTTTAAGCTTTGTTTTCTTGTTCTTTTGCAGAGTTTTTTTTTTGTAGTATTTTCAAGCTTAACCGTTGGGGTTGCAAATTTTGCTTGCTGCTACAGTGTTGAATGGGCCGGTTGCGGACAACGCCATCATTCACTTCTTCATCCGCCGCCCGCCCCACTCGAAGGTGTTGAGAGACTTGCCGGTTG
>OMLO01004817.1_pt1 | contig 11307 bp, 9 predicted proteins | sample 1674811 | NCBI WGS metagenome assembly OMLO01 (sample SAMN06265003, study PRJEB25207) | coral metagenome | isolation source: Coral host | place: Mexico:La Bocana,Puerto Morelos, Mexico | collected 2008-11-13 | reverse complement strand
TGCACGATGAGCAAAACAACATGCCATCTTCCACGTGAAATGTACCTGGCAGATACTTCCTTGTCCTGTCGTTCGCAAAGATGTTTACAGCAAGATGTGATCGTGTTTTCGCTTTCGAAGAAGCACTCGGTGTTTTAACAACAAACTGATTGATGATTTCTAACGTCTTTTGAGAGGTAAATTACCGTAAACAACGCTTAAATTGGCGCAGAACTTAAGTAAGAAGCGAATATTTCCCTTTCATTTCCTCAAATTTTGCAATTTTGTCCAAATTATGCTATTTTTGATGGATTATGCGAAAAGTTGCGATTTGAGGTTAATTATGCGAAACCGCAACATCGCAGAATATCAGAAGCCCTGTAATAATTATTACCCAAGACGACTGTGCATGCCTAGTTTCGTCAAATCGAGAACACTTTTTCATCTTAGAGATTTTGACGTTTTTTATTATGCAAATTAGGAAAGGGATGACGTCATAAGGTCAAACTTGACACCACTGAGAAATAAGCTGCAATTATTTTTCATGTTATAGGCACTTTATGATGAAAAAAAAACATGAAAGGCAATTCAAAGGAATCACAATAAAACAAGAGTATCTTTCAGATCTTATAACTGCACTTGTAACATTAAATTTATTTTTTAGCACATTTGGGCATTTTGAATCTTTCTATTTGTTTCTGAGAAATTAGGCTCTACACTTTGATAGCCTATTAAGTGCTGATCGATATACATGTAGTGCAGTTTGTTTTGATGTAAGAGATAACACGGATGTGGGTAATTCAGCGAAGCTCAAGTTTGAAGGCTCGCGCGTGCTAACCAAAGCGATCAATTTCCAATATTTGTATATATTTGGATTATTAATTTCATAACTTTTCCATAGATATATAGTTATCCATGGTTCGACCGAAAATGACGCAGGTACGAAACTTTTTGCAAACGGCACCCGAACATTAAGACTATCTTATTTGTCACGTAGCGAAAGTTAAAGCTGTGATGTCAGTGCATTCCATCTATTCTTCAGCAATGAAGTGATGTGACAAAAAAATGTAATTATATTTAGTTCTGGTTTTGTTCGATTTTGTTAAAATTTTAATGTCATAATGATGAAGCTGGATTGTTAAGGAATATATTTTACTACTGCCGATATGAGGTAGCTATTAAAGCTAAAGTGATATATCGCTTCGAAGTCAGGGTTTTGAAGGGATTTTTTTGCGTGAGCTTTGTAATCTGAGAGTTTTGTTGACCCTGAACATCATAAGTTGCATCATTCGAATTCTGGCCGATAGAAGTTTGGTTCAGCTCACCGACATGACAAAAAAAAATAAAATAAAGGGTAGATTAAGAACCGTGCTCGGCCCATGGCCGCGTGGTTAATGAGCAATGGTTACTTTTGTCCGTCAAGTCACCTAGAGACTTGAGCCAGCAATCAAGCATACCAGTGGTCTTTGTTTATATTGGGTAGTAAAAATTGGAGGGTTGATGGACAACAGTCCATGAACAGGTTCATTAACCCAGTGCATATTTTGATGGCCCAGTCTATGGACCTGTTCCATGGAGGGACCAGGAGGGTCCATGGAGGGTTCATGAATTCTACCCAGTGGCATCAGATTGCTTTTGCTTAATTCAGGCCGGATACAAATTAAAATAGGTTTCTGTTGGAACCATTCTGGTTTTAAAACAACGATCACCACTAGTTACTCTTGACCACTCACTACACTTTAATTCTTATTTTTCCAATTGTACCAATCAAAATCACTAACTAGTCTTCTGGAACTTACATCATTGAAAGTGTTAACAGCTGTTTGGACAGGTTGCAATGGACACCATCCCACATTGTCATATCATCATCCATTAACAATCCACCAATCTGCAAACTAAGGAGGTTTATTTCTTTCAAACTAAAGAAAACCTAACGATTATTAGTTTCCTTTACTAGAAAAACACAAATTAGAAGTACTAACAGTGACATGTTGTTGGTATGCTAACATGTATTTGTTTTCCTCCTAACAATTATGTGTTATCCAACTGTAGAAACAACAGGTAAAGGTCTTGAAATTTGCTCAGTCTCTCTTAATTGTTAATGCAGAATGGCAGCTTTCCTTGATAGTGACAGCAGTGATGGTGAAGATTTTGAAGGTTTTGTTGTTAGTCCAGAAGAAAAGGAAAGCTATAAAGTATGGACAAAGAAAAGACGAGCTTCAGTGGCATTTGACAACAGCAGTGACAGTGACGACAATCTGACTGGTGATGAGGATGATGATGATGATGATGATGATGAGGAGGAGGAGGAGGAGGAGGATGATGATGATGATGATGACTATGAATCTGCTGAAGAAGAGGATGAAGGAAATGAAGGTAAATGTTGTATGTATGTTCGACAGGTATAGTAGACGAGCTTGTACAGTAGGAATGCCTAAAACATAGGTTGAACCAGCTAAAGGGAGATCCTTGCACTACATGGATTTAACCAAGGTACATGCACCCTTAGCCTGCGAGCAGAAACCTCTACATGTACATGTAGGTGCCAAAAGTGAGGAGATAAATTAATCATTTGAACTACTGTAATTGTCAAACTGACAATACATGTACATAATTTACATTTTCGTAATGATAAGCAATAACTTTGTAGAAAATTTTGTTTCAAAATTCTTGTTATTTAGTTTGTTTTAACCTTCATGTAACTAATGCTTGTGACCCTTTACAATGTTTAATATCAACAAATGTGGAAAGTTAAAATTCTACCTTAAAGTAGACACAGTGATTGAGAGTGCCATTAATTAAATCTCCTTTAATTTCAAACTCTTGCCAATCAACACATGACATGAAAAGTGGATGATGTGCTTGGTGACATAAGCTTACAGGATTCTGGTGATGAGAAGTTGTCCAGTCATATGGACCAATGTCCTGTGTGTCTGATGTCACTCAAGGAACAACTGCTTGGGACACCCAACAACTGTCCACACGTTTTCTGTTTTGAGTGTATTCAAGAATGGGCGAAGGTGAGTAGTATACAATGGTTGTATAGTATACTTTGGTTGCAGGCAGCTGACTTTATTAGTGATCTTTTGTCAGTGATAATCCATGAATTTTCAGCAAAATATGTTAACACTTGAAGGTGGACTGGCAAAATATGTAAGTTGATCAAAATTTTTTGCAAAGTAAGTACAGCTGTAAATGAAACTGTAAATTGTGAAGTTGTTGTTTGGGCAGACAGCAATTATTATCAGGTTATGGCTTAATTGCTGGATGATGTACCGGTACAGTGTATGTGTTTTTATTGACGGCATTTGTTTTTGTCAGAATGCCACAACTTGCCCAGTGGGACGCCAACCATTCACTGAAATATTGGTTCATGCTACCAGGAAGGGGCCTGTTTTGAAAAGGGTAAGCACCATATATGGAGTATTGATTTCCAATTAGATCTTACAGTATGATTCAAAATCATTGAAAAGTTTGAACAATAATTATTTGTATACCATTGTGATTTTCTTTGATACAAATATCCTTACTATTAACATTAAATTGAAAGAAATTACTTGTGACATGGTAGATCCTACAATGTCCCAGCAGTTTAGTAATCCTCTTAGTAAATTCGGGTACATGTACATTGCCAATTTTTGTTCGTCCACTGCAGTCTTTTAGCCACTCAGATTTCTGCTCACACCCCCCCCCCCCTCTGATCCCAGGGCTTTTTTTCCCCACTGTGACCCCTTCTCACCCTCCTGAAAAAAAAACCGATCATGACCATGACCATCAGACCTTCAGGGTTTGGGGAGAGGTGGTTTCTTTACAACTACAACTACTGTGACAATGGTAGTTAGTGTTCATCTTGGTCAGCTCTGCTAGACTGTACAGGTACACTGTGGCATTGTTTTAAGAGGAAATCTTGGTGAAGTAAACACCATTCTGTGCTGGTCAACCTGTGCATATCAGTGGGTGTCGGAATCATGTACAACACCTGTAGGAAGGGGCTCATTTTCAAAACTGTATGACCTTTCTTCCAGAACACTACGTAAACTCTGTTCTTATTAGGTATCCATTACCTAATTTGATACTTCAGACCCCCACAATTTTCAAATGCTTGAAACCACAACCCAACTAATTGCTTCAGGGAAGTACATGTAGTTGTATATGAGAATGGTTAATGAACTGAACTGTGTGTATGTATGTGTGTATGTATGTGTTAGATTCCAGTTGAAGAAAGAAAAGCAGATGATGATGAAGTGGAGGAAGACCCTACTTACTGTGAGGTGTGTTCATTGGTTAACTGAAGGCAGAGTTAGTCAGGTGTTTCATTAAGGACTGGGCACCAGACAAATTGACCATTTTCATATTCTGGGTATTGGACTGGAAACTAGCATGCAATGGAGGCTCATGCAGGGAATAATATGAAAACACTTCGAAAAATTTTGCCCATCTATGAAACCAGTGTTAGTGAAGTAAAATAACTAATACTTTCAGAATGTAAAGTCTAAACTGGAGAGCAGTTTTGGTCAATATTGAAGAAAAGAAAAGGTGGTTTCCTCTTTGACAAATTTTCATTAGCAGTGGACAATGAATTGAGAAACGCTACATAACTAGAGGGTGCATCATTATTCAGGAGAGGAGTCTTAAAAACCATTTGTTTTTTACCTCGAACCCTTTATTGCTTCATTTCAGATCATGCTATGGTACTCTTGAGAATTCTTGCTTTCAAAATTCCAAATAGTCCCGTGCATACGAATGAATAATTTTTAGATGGATTAAAAAACAGTTGTCTAGAGAATATCACGTGGTCTGCAAGTGGCAAACAAACCGCCCAACCTAAAAAGTATATTCGAAGGCTTTTGAAACTGAGCTTCTTTTGCTCCCGAGCCCCAATTTTAGTTTGTTTTTCACGATGTATTCCTTTGCTGTCCGTTTGTAATTATTTCATGCGTATTTGTTATTGTAATTTGTTTCACGTGGCTGTTCATATTTTCGTGTGTATTTTTCTATCTATTGTTTCTATTGTTTTGTATAGCTTCTTCTGCCGTTAATTCTTTTAGTTGTTGTTGTCAGTGTGTTTTCGTCGTCGTACATGTAGTCGCCACACAAATCTTGTGAGTTTTGTTATTTTTTCGTTATTTTTCGCTTACTTTATTTACATTTTGTTTGGATTCCTGTTCAGTATGTTTAGCTTGTTTATGTTTGTTTTCAGCGAATCGCTAGTGTACAGGTGCAAGTGTGAATTACTCAGGCACCGTCCACGCCACGCCAGAGGAATTTCAAAACGGAGATTTCAAAACGCATCAAATGTTTTCGGTCCACGCTATGCCGGAGAAATTTAAAAACGCAACAATCAGCGGTCAGTTTGGATTGGTGTTTTGAGAGAATCACATGATAATCACATGACAGGGAAATCAAATGACAATGGTGATACCATCGTTTTGGAAAAGCACCTTTTTCAAAATACTTTACGTCTACGAAAGACCGCCGTTTGCAAATTCCTCCGGTTTGAAGAGTGTTTTCGAAAAGCTCCGTTTTCGTGACGGATTAGTGTGGACGGTAGATCAAACCGTAGAAAGAAAGCTGCGTTTTCAAATTCCTCCAGCATACATGTAGTGTTGACGCTGCCTTAAGTGTGTGGAATTCGACTACGCTTTATAGTAATGATTGTGGCTTTCATACTTTTTCTCAGTTCAGATTCAAGAAACAGCAGGTTATCTAACACAAAACTAAAACGCACAATACACCGGAAATAAATCAAAATGAAACTACTGACATGTCAAACAATCTTCAGTAAAGTTTTCCGGTAAAAAATCAGTTCATCTTCGGTGTAAGAACCTGCAGCACTCACCAGTGACGTATAACAACGAAAACAAAGAAGTGAAGATAATAGACCCCAACCCTAACAATAGCTGCAAAGCAAAGAAAAACTTCACAGGTTTTACCGAAAAAAATCAGGAATACTGTAATCTCTATCTCTCTGGACGCATTGCGGTTCTAGGACGCCAGATAATTATTGATTCTTGGTTTATCATGCAGGTGTGTGGCGGGTATGATAGAGAAGACAGAATGCTGTTATGTGATGGCTGCGATCAAGGGTGAGGCAATGTCTTCACTAAATTCTATTTTCTAATAGTAAGATGCGCGTAAATTTACTTAAACCGGCGGTTTAAAACATCAGTACTGAAAAGCTGCTAGGCTCCAGTGATCTTGAGAATTTAGATAAATTTGGGCCTTCCTCTCTAAGAGTAATTCTACTAGCGTTCTATTTCGAATGCTGTTCTCTGATTGCCTACGCAACCCGCTATCTATTTTGTTGTGGATTGTGAGTAGCCTTGCAGTATGCGCTTGTTATCACACGTCAGCTATCGCACGTTGTAGTTCACCACTAAATTCTATCCCGTTCTTATTGCAAAAAATTTATCACGTGACGCAATAGTCCTCATCCCCGAAGAGACATCATCAGTCCTTATAGTTCACCACTAAATTTTCTCGGGTTGTAATTGGTTTAAATTGATCACGTGATGTTATAGTGTTCATCCGCGCAGAGACACAATCGTCGCTTATAGTTCACCACTAAATTTCATCTCGATTCTAATTGGTTTAAATTAATCACGTGACGCTGTAGTGTTCATTCGCGGAGAGACACTATCAGCGCGCATGGTGTTTATCCGCCGAAAATACCCGGATGGAGAGTACTCGTCCGTGAATATTTTTCTGTTAGCAACCGAGCATATCGAAAATAAACAATTGAGATTGTATTAAGTGGGTTTTTGACTGTTTTGTTTTTCAAATTTTACATTTGGCTGTCGCGACTTAAAAATCATCTTAAAAAGTTGGAAATAATTCGATATGATTTTTGAACTGGCGCGTGGAAGAAAATTAAGACAAAAAGACCTTAAAGACAATAGTGTTTTTGTCTCGGAACTATCAACCTGATAGTTTTCCCTTGGAAATTTGATGTTATTAACACTAGCATGGTTGCACTCGAAGCTTCGCTTCTCGGGTAAATATTTGTTTTAAGAACATCAAATTTTCGCGGGGAAACTATCAGCCGATTGTTCCTCGACAGAAACGCTCAACTCTTTAAATAGAAATCTCAAGCTCATAATCTAATTGTTTAATCTAACAGTTAAATGTAAAGAGAAATGGCTTCTTCGAAATGATTTATCTCGATTTGACACATTAGTATCTATTGGGTACTATTACTTCCCTCCTCTGTAGTTATCACATGGAATGTCTTACTCCGGCTGTTGCGTATGTTCCCATCGATGAGTGGTATTGCCCTGCCTGTGCCTCCCGAATACAGCCCCACGTCGACCCTGAGGAACTCCTACATGAGGGACACGCCGAGGAGGGTCTCGGAAATGTACCACACGTGCGGGCTACGCGTGGGAGACCACGTGGAAGTACTGCTAGACGCGTTTCTGCTTTGGGACGAACAGGTTTGCGCATGCATATGATGTTTCTACATGTTTCTACATGTGTATGGTAATGTTTATCAACAAATCCTAGAATTTAGAATAATTACAGTTTACCTGCCGTTCTCAGTTGTTTTAACTGATATCAGAATCAGTTGAATATTGCAATATCGTTTGTTTAACATAGCTAGCGTTGTTTAGCACGCATTTGGTGCAAAAATTTACTTTTTTACAGGACGTTTTCTAATAGAAGTGTTGCTCAAGTTTGCTTTTTGAAATTTATAGACCAGTCCGCGCACGAGAGAAAATATTTGGTCGTCCTGTTGATTTGGAAATGTTCAGTTATCACAGGCACTACAGGTACATATAAGTATAGCATAACCTGATGGTATAATTGTTCTCTTGTAGGCACTACCCAAAGGGCTCGAACAGTTGCCTCTACACGAGGACGAGGCAGAACTCAACGTGGACGGGGACGGGGAAGAGGACGGGAAAAGAGTAGCACTCGAGGGCGGGGCCGAGGGCGGCCACGGTCTAGCACAAGAGGTCAAAAAAGGTCAACAGGGCAAAAAAGGAGACGAAGAAAGACATCACGGCCAAGTGAAAAGACGACGGGTAGTTCACGTATAAAACGAGGCAGAAAATTATCCAAAACGAGAAATCCAATCAAGAGGCGACGTATAGCCGAGGAGGACGAGGTGTCCCCGTTTATTTATGAGCCTGTAAGGCGTGGGAGGACAGTTCATGCTCGACTACTAGAAAGTTTAAACTCATCGGGTCCTACTGTGGAGCCCGGGCGATCCGCTTCCCTAGGAAGAATGCCGTTTCCTAGCAGGGTGGAAGCGAGCTCGAGCTTTTCGTTGTTTGGAAACACGTATGCTTTACACGATTTCGCTGATGAAGAGGAGGAGACTGGAGAAGTATCAAAGGGGCAAGACAAGACAACAGCTTGGAGGTAAGTAATTTTACACTTCATGACTGGCTCCGACAGAAATAAAGGTATTGCCTTTCTCGAGGGACAGTCGATAATTAATTTGAAGCTGCCAAAAATAATGCATAAAATAACTAAAGAGCTATCAAACTTAAGCTATCAAACATGGTTAGACAAACCGTGACCCAGTTTACTTGGCTTGCAGCTCGGAATCAGCCAACCCAGATGTCCTGGGATCCATATTTCAAGGCCTGGATTCCTTACTCAGTTCCAGTGACAAGGTTGCACGTGATGGGAAGATAATAACAAGCACTGGCCATACGCTTTGTAGATCATCTTCAAGCTCGAATGCTAAGGCTGGCAAGGATAGCTTAGGTTCTTGTGAAGACGAAATAAAACTCAGCTTTGATGTGAATATTTCAGAAAAGACCTCCGAGGAAGGGAAATGTCGTTTAAAGGAAACCGACAAAAGTTCGAAAGAACCTGATACTGCCAAACATTCCTCAAAAGACGAACGACGTCAAAATGATCACGTGTGTTTTCGTGAGAACATATTTGAAAAGGTTTCATTATCAAGGACGGCTGACATGCGTGCCGGCTCGTGTGGCATGCTCTCAGACACAAGTCGCCCTCAAAAAACTTCTTCTCCTTTGCCTTTAATTGAAAGGAGATATTCTTCGCCATCGACACCTGTATCATCAAAGTGTGCACTTTCCAGCTTCAGAATTCCGAAGCGGAGTTCCAAATCGCAAGATGAACCGAGTTCTCCTCTTGTTAAACAAGACCCAAGCTTGAATTCCTGTATTTCGAAATTTAAGATACCAAAGCGAACTAACAGTATCTCTTCCGATGATAGCTCAAAAGAAGAGTGTTCAAATTCTAGTATTAGAAAATCTGTTGGACAGACCTCTCCAGTGTCTTTAACATTCAGGATTGGTCAAAACGTATCACATTTTCCATCTACGAGCAATAGCGTCACGCATTCTAATTGTGTCACGGAGTCAAAGTCTGCGAAAAGTTGTCTTACGTATACAAATAGCTTTAGACCTATCATGCAAAAGAATTTTCAACGAAAAAATTCCTTCAATTCATCAACAACTGGTACTGAGCCTAGCGTCTCCGATTCATGTAACGTCATTAGAAGTCACGCAACGACGGTAAAGACAATAAGTCGTAGCATGACTCTGTCCAGTGCTGCCATTTCAACAACATGTGGTCCTCCTGTTGTTGTTGGAAGTGGTAGTGCCATTGCTGGACCCAGCGTGACTAATTCAAATAGCGTGACTACATGCCAAGCAAAGAGTCATAGTCGCACATCTACCGCGAGCACTACCGCACGTGGAGTAACAAATTCGGACACAGGGAAGGCATTACACTCAGCGAAAGCCAGCGATATCCTTCGGACACGCAGCAAGACTTCATCCAGTTTGACTAAAGTAACACCTTTGATAGATCATTTAAAGGCGGTAGAAGGAAAAGAACAGCGTCGTAGCAATATAGAGATCATTAAAATGCTGCAAGAAAAGCAGAAAAGCATGAGGCAGCAAATGTCATGTGATATTAAAGGTTCATCAAACGCTCGCCCTAGACACAGTGGCAAGGTAGACACGAACGTGCTACCGAAGAAAGAAATTCACGTTTCAGATAAATCCTCGACTTGTTCACGCGGAGTTACGCTACCAGTTGCCATAGTGAAGCCGTCTCCTCAGGTTCAAAGCCCGGCATTAAATGCGCTAAGTGTAGTTCCGGGTAGCAGTATGCAGAACTCGCCGGTGAAGAGTATTGCAAGTGGGATTATTGATGCCCACAGCTCTAACAACTGGGAATTCAAGCGAGTGTGTTCAGCATCCGGCTCTTACAGTGGACATGTAGCGACGACAGGGAAACGGGGCGGGACGGCGTCGAGAACTAATGGCGATAGAGAGCACCAAAGGAAACTGGTAAGTAAAGGGAGAGAGTGATTGTTATACCGAATGCTTCTGTTTGCATTCGAAGAAGTCATTTTTCTGAACCAGAAAACTTGTAGCTGCAGTGGAACCGTTTTTACTAACGACAGTCAGTCCCTCCATCCATGCATTCTTATAGAGAGCTTTCTAAAACGGCAAGAGACGATGACGAGAGTTCATCCCCCATAAAGGGTTTATGCCATCCAAGTGGGAGGGGTCAAGGGTGAAGAGGGTACTAACAGTCATTTAATGCTACAGAAACCGAGATAAGTTTCAGCGACATGGACCACTCGTTCCAGGGAGACTTTATTTTATAGCCCTTATTCCCAAGGTAATCCTTCTCAAACTATGTTTTAGATCACACCGGGTTTTGGATTCTTGAAATCGCCAATCCTGTGACGCGGATTGTGCTCAAGTGGACAGCCCTAAGCTGCTTCACACACATTCTCATCCACCACGAAAACAGCCACGTAGCGTGCGCGGAAACATCCGCGGAAGAACTGGGTACCATGTCCAAATACCTCCGAAGGGATTACCTTTTGAATAAGGGTTGTATGGGGGATAAAATGTCTTACCCTTTCTTGACAACGGCCATCTCGACAATGGCTGTCTTTCAGTGAAGAGTGAAACAAACTTTCGCTTGCAATGTTTTTTATGGTTTTGACATATTTTTGACACCTTTATGTCATATTTCTGTTGGCTTTTTGGACAGTTTTGCCAATCAAAATAGGAACAATTAAAACAGCTTTACGGCCATAGATTTGTAAGATATGTTTTGAATGACTTTTCTACCTCTTAGTGACTTCTTCATTCACATTTTCGGTTCATTTTTTACATCCCATGTGTACTTTTTCAACGCTTTCGTTAACATGAATTTAAATTGTGTACGCAATAAATCTAAAGAAAAATGGAAATGAGACCGATTATGGCGCGTTTATACTGTCAAAATTCAACATGTCAAATCAAGAGTCAACACTCCAAAACGAGCGCCATAGCTCCAATTCAGTCAACAACCTTTTCTAAATCGAGTGCCAATTTCTCG
>OMLO01004816.1_pt1 | contig 11309 bp, 16 predicted proteins | sample 1674811 | NCBI WGS metagenome assembly OMLO01 (sample SAMN06265003, study PRJEB25207) | coral metagenome | isolation source: Coral host | place: Mexico:La Bocana,Puerto Morelos, Mexico | collected 2008-11-13 | reverse complement strand
GTTTAATACATTCATACATACATGCAAAACGTTTTTGTAACAGTTTATTATAAAACATTTCTGTAGCAAGTCAGGTTTTTTAGAGAAAATTCTGAAAGTTGAAAAATCATAGTGTTTTCTGATATTTAAGCTAACGTTGTTTGATGTTCGTTTTTTTTCCTTATCTTGTAGCTTTGTATCTTGCGTATTATCCTATTTTTTTACATTGTCATTTTGTTGATGTATTAGTTTTGTAAAAGGAAGCCAGGTTATATGATCCCGTCGCCAGTGAGAATGTAGAGAAAATGCAATTGGCAATGATTGTATTTTATTTGACATGAATGAATTTTTGCTCTATATGTGGGTCATAGATGACTCACTACAATATCTCGTTCCTCTGAACAATGATTTTTAGGTCAAAGTAAAGCTCATCAAGTTTTTTGTCAAAAGACGAACTGCAATTTGCAATAATAATCTGACCGAGTGATCCTGCTATCTTGTAGTTGTGGCTAGGTTAAGCCTGTATGGTATAGTAGTATGTAACATGTTGTCTCCTGTTGTGTTTTAGGTTTCCTTGCTTCACGGGAAACAGTTTCCCGTATTCTCTGGGTATTGCCATATTAGGAAATTGGTGTTACTACTTCCTCATACAATAACATTCTTATTTGTCAGTAGTGGTCCCATCTTGTGTACCGCCCTAAGACTATTCGTGATGCTAAGGGGGTAAAATATTATGTACTTATTGCCTGAGTGGGAGGGCCGAACGGGAAAGGGTGGTATTATTATGTACTTGGCTGAGTGGGAGGGCCGCTCGGTCCGTATTTCCTAACCGAGAGCCAAATACCGCTATTTTCACGTCCGGCCCGACCTAACTCAGTCAATAAGCATCATATCATATGACCACATATGACGACATAACATCAAACGGCCGCGCGCGGGACAACGGCAAAAAAGATTCGCAATAAAACCTTCTCATTTACTTCTTTACTTCGGAATCCGTGGCTCACAAGTCATTGAATAACAAGGCTCATTGTCTTATTACCGTTTTATTTTGATTTACCGAGTACACAATTACAATTCATGTTAATGGAAATGATGAAAAATTAAATATGGGCTGTGAAAATGATCTGAAATTGTGAATTGTAGAAGTCACTGTGAGGCAGGAAAGTCATCCAATGCAAATCTTCAAAGCTCATAATTTTTCTTATTTTGATTGGCAAAACTGTCTAAAAAGCCAACAGAACGTTGACATAAAGCTGTCAAAAATGTGTCAAAACCATCACAAACTTTGCGAGCGACTAAAGTGCTTCACGCTTTAGTTCACAAATCTTCCTCTCGGGACTCGATAAAATGTTGGCGTCGTCTCAAGCTCGTATTTGCACAGGTCGCCCAAGCGTAATATAAGACTGTACAGAGAACTGTCGTTGAATGAAAGTAGGATATGGCATTAAAATCATTCAATGTGTGAGTAATTGCTAAATGAAGACTCTTGAACATTCAATGGTGTCATTTTTTCTCGTCCTGGAGTGTTTAAACGAGATTTCAGCGAATTTTGATTTTTTTGCTCCTACGGTGTTATGTAAGAGACAAGGTAGGAAACTTCGGCCAGTTTGACGACAAAACACTCTTCGGAAACGAGTCAAATTTTCACAAAACTCCGGCAGTTTCTCTCTGCGATCGAATAAAGCACACAATCAGTTTTCACCGCGTTAGCTGGAAAAATAAGTTGAAATATGACGGCCAAAACAGAGGGTATTGATGCATGACCCCTCAAAATTGATCAGTTTGCTAACGTCACCGCTCGGCCGACACTGGGAACGTGGTCAATTATCACCTCACGGGTGGAGGGCACGAAAGTTTTGATATTGTAAACTATGCTTCACACGTCTGCCGGAGTAGTAATACGGGAGCCAAATGAATAACGTTTCGCAGACTAAGCCTTATTTCCCAGTGTTACGCCCCCCAGCTTAACATCAAATCTCGCAAACTCGCTTCGATGTTAAGCTGGGGGGCGTTTGTTCATTTGTCTCCCGTATTACTACTAAGGGGAAGAAGGGTTTTCTATTAGACAGAAACAATATCTTTATACCGTTTACAAACAAGTGTGCGTGGTTAATGCGTGGCAGGAAAGAAAACTGTGAAAAGAGCTGTGTGGGCGAGTATTGCAAGCACCACAACTATCAGCTCAATAACGGGAAAATGCCAACCCCGTGTAGAGTCTGTGGAGTAGGGATATTTTGTGATTTAGGTATTTGCATTTCGTGCGGTGGGGGAGCGCTTAAAAAACGGCTATTCCGCCAGCGAATAAAAGCGAAGAAATTTTTTTAACTTGTTTTGCAAGAGCTCAAGGTGGTCAAATAGAGAAATGTGTCTTATAGTTGTACCACAAGTCGCTATGTCTGTCGTTGAGCGAACCTTAGAAGAAAGATTGGAAGCAGACCTCGCGAAAATAGATTCAGAAACATTGCAGTATTTATTGGATCAATTAGACGCAGAAAACGTGCCAGCTATTCGAAAGACTGTTCAAGAAGTGCTGGATGAGCCCATCCCCCGAGAAATGGAGAAACATAAACCTTTACTCCCAAAACCTTTCCAACCAAGACCCCCTCCCCGCCAAAGAAAGGAGAGAAAAATGCAAGAGCTTCTGAGGAGGTACGACCCTTATCCACCCCAGAACATCCGAACAGTGACCGACTACCAGAATGAGATTCTGGATCTGTTCGATGACGCAAGACATGAAGGGGAAGAGAGTAAAGGACGGCGCTATATTCGATGGCGTTTCATCAGAGGTCTGAAAAAAGACCTCACACCAAACTTAATGGAAAAAAATTCGAGTAAACATAACCACATCATTTTACATGAGGCACGTTTACTCGTATCAGTTGCAGAATATTGAAAACGGTAAGGCAATTCCCTACTATACTAACCACGGCTCAAGTTGGATAAAGAAACTGTCAGAGGCGGAAGAATGGTTGCGTAAAGAGGAGGCGAAACGTCTGGACTCTGATAAAATTAAAAGTCCATCAACAAAGTGGGTGTTTGAAAGCTTTTTTAATGTTGATGTGAAGGTTGTGCTTAACCGTGAGCCTTTGTTGGGAACAGGCCCTTTACCAGACTGGCTGCGAAACCTTGCCCGTGGGCGAGGAGGGCCAATGGTAGCGCTAGATACCTATCAAGATAACTTTAGTCTATGGCGTTGTATCGCAGTGCACAGAGGAGCACTACCACATAGAAGCACAAAAGAAGTACGCCGGCTAGCGAAGAGTTTCTTCAAACTCAAAACAATACCGACTAAATTACCAAAAACGTCTCTGGATGACTTAGACAAGGTTGAAAGGCATCTGAATCAAGGCGGATCTTTTACTGATTGGCTCGGCATCAGGGTGTATGAGCCCGAGCGTGAAGAAGATGGTGAAGTGGTATGGCACCTTAGGCGAAACCCATCAACCAAACTGTCAAACATTCTGATAATCGGTATCTACGAAGAGCACGCGTTCGTCATCAAGGATATCGCCAGGTTAGCCAAAAATTATTCATGCCCACATTGCAGAGGAAGATTCACATAAGTTAACAATCTTAAACGACATTTCCAAACCTGCAGTCAAGGAAAAATGGTAAAAAATCGCCCGCGGGAAAATGTGGAAAAACCGCAGACAGGTGGCGAGAAGGCTTTCCACCCAAAACATTGGTCTTCTTAAGAATCGCTGAGGTGGCTTGAACGAGAAGCGAAGCGGCGGAAAATCCAAATTCACCACGCAATGTGTGGGCATGGTGGCGAGCGTTGGGTTGAGCGCGTACCTGTGGATGGGTGCAACAATGAAAAGAAGACTGTATTCCAATACCAAGGCTGCCACTGGCACGGGTGCCAAAAATGTTTCCCGAGCGATCGTGAAAAAATCATTGCCCGCAACGACCAAACGCGCGAAGATAGGTACGAAGCCACAATGAAACGCACACGATACCTGAAAAAGGCTGGCTACCAAGTTATCGAGGCGTGGGCATGCGAACTTGCGAGGATAGATGATGTTGATCTGCCGAAAGTTGAAACAAAAACTTACCCTCACGTGATCTTATACGATTTCGAGGTGTATGGTGATAATAATCACAGGAAAGAGCCGACGCCCACACTCACGATAGAAAACGCGCACGGGCCGACACCCTTGAAAGAGAGCCAACCCACATCTGTGAAAGAGACCCCAAGGAGTTGGTCCGCAAGTTTATGGAAGAGCTGGAGAGACGCGGAAAAAACATCCGGGACCAGGTACGAGCGGAGTTCGTGCCAGAAGATGTGCATCTGTTGCCAAAAGCTCAGAGAGAAAAAATTAACGAATGGTGCAACCAGGTTCCTATCGTGGGGTTCAACTCAGGCCGTTACGACCTGAATCTGATCAAAAACCACTTAGCTGAACGCCTTGCCGACACAACAAAGAAAGTAAAAGTTACCAAAAATGGGATCAAAATTATGTTCATGCACACTTGGGGCTTCCGTTTCCTTGACACCATAAACTACCTGGGACCGGGGACGAGCTACGAGAAATGGGTAAAAGCCTACGAATGTAAGTCGGTGAAATCCTGGTTTCCATACGAATGGTTTGCCACCCCCGAAAAGCTTGATTTTCTTGGACTCCCAAAATATGAGGAGTGGTATTCGAAGCTAAAGGGTGAATACGTCCTCACGCGGGAAGAATGGGAGGCATGTCAGTGGGTGTTCAAAGATAAGGGCATGCGTACCTTTGCAGACTGGCTGGGTTACTACAATAATCTCGATGTGGCTCCCGGCCTTGAGGCTCTGGAAAAGATGAGAAACTTTTACACCGAGAAGGGAATCGACATCCTAAAAGACGCTGTCAGCCTCCCAGGTGTGAGTTTACATTACTTGCTCCGGAAAGCGGTTGAGCGTGGCGCTGAGCTCTACTCCCCATGCGAAGAGACGTATGAGATGTTGGAAGAAGCGGTTGTCGGTGGGCCGAGCCTCGTTTTCACAAGGTACCACGAAGTTGGTGTCACAGGGATAAGGTCTCATCAAATATCAGAACCGCGTCTTTGCAAAAATATCCTTGGTTAGGACGCCAACGCCCTCTATCTTTCGACCATGCTCAGAGAAATGCCTTGCGGAAAGGAAAGGGTCGTGCACTACACCGACGAGTACCAAGCGGAGGCGGCCCCCATTATAACGCACAGGCTCAAAGAGGGAAACTGGTTTGGATTCGCCGAAGTCGATATTGAGATTCCGGAGCCTTTGTGGGGAACGTTTGAGGAGATGTGCCCTTTCTTTTACAACAAAACTGTGCCGGCCGAAGCTGTACCGAAACATATGCTCGATTACTTGTCTCGAACCGGCAGAAACCGTGGAGACGGAAAAAACTTGTGGGGGCGCTGTCTGCAGAAAGGGTGTTGGTGTACGCCCCTCTGCTGCTGTGGTAAATGAACCACGGGGCGGTGGTCACAAAGGTTTGCAGAACAATCGACTACCGACCGGAGAAGATCTTTCCCTGGTTCGTGGAGCAGGTGACGGAGGCGCGCCGGACAGGAGACGTGGAAGGCGCTGCTCGCTGAAGTGTTCAAACTGCTGGGAAACAGCGCGTATGGGAAGCTTATCGAAACCTTGGAGCGGCAAACAAACGTCATCTACACCAAAGATGAGAAGGTTGTTGACAGAGCCTTGCGAAGCGCGTATTTCGAAGATCTTTAAGAGATCGGGGAGGCGTACGAGTTGGAAAGCCAGAAGCCTCGGATAACAATCAGGCGGCCGTTTCAGGTTGGAATCGCTGTCTATCAGCTGGCGAAGCTGCGAATGCTGGAATTCTATTACGACTTTCTCGACAAATATATCGACAGAAGAGATTTCGAGCTGATCCAGATGGACACTGATAGCAATTACATGGCAATCTCTAGCGAGCGGCTCGAAGACATTGTTCGGCCAGAGCTGAAGCAAGAATTCGAGGTGGAAAAAAACAAGTGGCTGGCTTGGGACAAGTGGAGCGGTCGGACCCAAGTTCTCTTCAAGCTTGAGTGTGAGGGGAGCCGGATGATTGCTCTCTGCTCGAAATGTTATTACGTCGAAGGTGAAAAAAATATGATGGGGCGCAACATTAATTTAAGTCTCAGACAACTCAACGCTAACGTAGGATTGATAAAGCGCAGCATTAAGTTAGGTTTGACACTGCAAAATGTTAACTTAGGATTGGTACAGCAAAGCATTAAGTTAACTTTGACACTGTGCAATGTTAACTTCGGATTTATAGAGCGCAGCGTTAACTTAAGTTTGATAGAGCGCAACGTTAAGTTAGGTCTAAGACAGCTCAACGTTAACTTAGGTTTGATAAAGCGCAGCATTAAGTTAGGTTTGACCTTGCGAAATGCTAACTTAGGATTGGTACAGCAAAGTATTAAGTTAACTTTGACACTGTGCCAAAAAAGACGTTTAGCACGAAGGGGATGTCGAAGAAGCAGAACGAGATCAAGTGGGAGGCAGCTTTGAAAGGCAGCAAGGATATGGCCACCAACAGAGGTTTCAGGATGCGGGACGGGCGTATGGTGACTTACGAGCAGCAGAAGCTAGGGCTAAGTGCTTATTACGACAAACGTTGGGTGTTGGAAGATGGGCTACACACCGAACCAATAGAATTTCACTTTAAGTTCACATCAGCTGGTGGAAGAGAGGTATTTGGAGGGATAACAAGCAGTTCTTCACGAACGAAACCCCGCTTGGGACCATCGCGCAAATAGTAGAGAACAGGCTGCTCCGGTTTGGTAAAAGATCTTTCAATGCTGTAAACTCTCAAAGACCAGATTGGGTCTGTGGCTCTTTTTGTTCCTCCTTCAAGCTCGCCAGGCTGGTAGAGATAACGAACTTGGACAAGGGAGGGGAGTAATTTTTCCCTTTCTCCAACAGGCCTTGAATAAGATGTCGATGGCTTCGAATAAACAGCTTTTTCTTTGATGGCAACAGCGGGTTTCTTGTCGATAAGGCTTGTCACTTCGTTGTTCAACGCCGAAACAACTTCAGGAAGTCTTTTCACCCAGGCAGTGGAACTCTGACCCTCAGGAAGTCGCATTTCCACAGCATACTGGTGCCCGAACAAGCGCTCAGCCAGAGTGCGGTTGAAACGTTCAACAATAGCCTGGTCACGGTGAATGTCAACGCGCCCGCGCCGGATATATGTTTTGTGATTTTCCATTTCTTTTGTGACAGCACCCATGAATTCGCGGCCAGGATCAACTTGCAGCATTTCAGGCCACGTCAAAGGGCTGCGCTTGTAAATGGTTTGAAAAGCTTTCGCAACTTCATCAGAACTTTTCGAAGTCAAGGGTTCGGCTTCTTTGTAGCGGCTGGCCACGTCGACAACGGTGAGTGCATATTTCAAAACTTTTCGCCCGCGTGGTAGTGTGTCGTGCGGCAGAAAAAGAAAGTCCGCCTGATGGACCTTGTTGGGTGTGGACACATCCAATCTAGGGCGAGGAATTCGCTTTGGCGCTGGTAGGAATATTTGCCAGAGCGCTTGCTTGACCAACCAATTTTTTGCGGTTTCTTCAGGTACCTTGGCGGCTTCAGCTAATTTTTTTTATTGCGGCGGTGCCTTTCCAGTATCCTTCGAGGCTGTAGTATATCTTTGCCAGTTTTCCGTCCATAGAATGTCTATAACAGTGTGGTAAAAACTGTACAAATGGCACGATAGTTCGTTCAGCCACTCGTCTACTTTTTCTTTCACGCCCGTGCCTTCGAGTATTATTTTGATCTCTTCAAAATCATTTAAGTAAACCCCAGGGTCATTTTTTAAGTGTTTGAGCGCGCGTTCCATGTTTCTTGTAATTATTTCAACGAATATCAGATTGTTTTCTATATCTAAGGGTGATTTTTTGATATCGCCCAAAGTTTTCTGGTAAAACCCTAGTTTTGTGTGTTTGACATAATATTCGAAATCTTCCACGATTTTCAAGAAGCAATCGGGGTTGTAGTGAATCTTTTTGAGCCCAATATCCATAGCGTATAAGAAAAGACGACCAATGTTCAAATAAAACGAAAGGCTGCATAGCCCAGAGCAAGAGCCCCAGCGTCCACGAACAGAAGTTCACCATTTTTCTGCTGCTCACTTGGTTGATAGAAATCTGAGAACTTGGGCTCTTTAGGGGAATCATTCGTTCGTCAGGATGTGCCTTGTTGTAGAGTTTGGAGGCATAGTCGGTGTTGGTGAAGTTCTGCTTGGCGTGAGCCTTGATTTGCGCGTTGGTCGCGATCCAGTCGAGAAGTTTGGTGCGGTCGCGGGTGTATTTGGCGTAAGCCGCTTGATACGCCTCGAGAGCTTTATCATGGCGCTCTTTTTCTTCAAGAGCAGCTTTTTCACCCCCACCAAGCGCCCTCGCGAGATAATTACCTCCGATGAAAGCCGCGGCGTTCAACACAGCCCCACCAACCATGATCGCGATACTTGCCATTTTGATATATATTGGTAACATTTTTTCAAATGCCCCCGAGGAACTTGAAGTACTCGAAGGCTTCAACCGCTGCGTAATCGATAGTATTTGCGCCAAGGTTTTTTAAAATCCATTTTTTAAGTTTTTTTGGGGTGTGTTTGTATTCATTTTTGACTTCTTTATACTCCTCGAAGTAACAATCGTAGTCATTTTCCACAATCGCTCTATCTATATCCGGGTCTTTTTTTTTAACACAATCTAACAATGTTTTCGCGGTGGGAAAAGGCTGCATCGAAATAACCAAGATACTCCTCGACCGCTTCATCGTAGCTTATTTCTTCTACTCTCGCGATGCATTTTAACAAAAGCTGACATGTTCCTGGCTGCAAGATGCTTCTGGACTGCATAAAACCAGTCTTCTTTTTCTCTCGGGATTATTAACCCAGCCGACATACTTTCCAAGGTGTAATAATATATTGGTAACAATTTTTCAAAATAGATTAACATGGTGCTTGGAATGATTTTTTTGTCTTCGAAGTACTGCTTGAGCGCAATGCAGATAGCCAAGACGGCGGTGAACTTCACGTAATTCATAGCATTGCTGCTGGGGTCAGAAGTGAAATTCTCTTTTACAACCTTTTTTATGATCCAGCCGATGCCGGCGACTAATCCGATGAGAACAGCGGCGTCAGTGATAGTCTTGACAAGCTTGTTGTCTGACATTGCGTGACTAATATTGAAAAGGAAAAACAAAAAGTTCAAAAGGAAAATGATTCTTTCTCTTTTTCACTTCTTCGGCTTCTCAAAATTCTTATTACTTCTTCTGCTTCTGCTTCCTTTGCGTTTGCTTCTCTTTCAGCATCCCAGAGTCTTCTTTCCAGTCTTTTGCGCTCAAAATCAATGCTAATTATGTACGAAAATGTTTTCCAGAAACAATAGATGCCAACAAAAAAGACTGCAAGCTCTTTAAGTCTGTGCATGGTGAAGTATTATAAAAAACATTTAATCTTCAAAATGAAAAACATTTAAACGTTTTGGCTGTGGCGCGGGGGCAGGGTCTGGCTCAGGCTCAGGCATTTTTTTTCGCCGAATACAGCCTTGGCCTGGGCCTTTAGCTCTTCGCGTTTGTAATAAATCCCGATCAGGCTAACAACAATGCTGCCAATCATAAGCCATCGGGTGGTGCTAAGTAGGCTGCTATTTTTTTCACTGTTTTCTGTTGGCGGGGCTCGTTCAGGGGCTGGGGTGGAAGTTTTCTCCTTGTTGTTTGCGATTATGATAGAAGCCTCAGATAAGGCTTTTTTCTGTTGTTCACGTGCCAGCCGCGTTCTTGCAGCCACCATTTTGCCAGCAGCCACACGCTTGGGATTTTTTTTGGGGGGGATGCGTGGTTGGAGTTAGAGTTGTCGCGTGCTGTGTTATATCTTTTTGCGGAGTTTCGGTTGGCACTTCGGTATCTTTATGCGGAGATTCGGTTTGAGTTCAAGATATCGTATTTATTTCACAAGGAAATGTTTAATATTTTTTAATTGTCTTGCTGCTCAGTATTTGTCTGAAATTCCTCAGCAGTTGTTGAGGATTGCTGCGGAATTTCTTCAAATGTTACTTCTGCCTTTCTCTCCGAATGCGAGTTAAAATCAATATGTTTTGTGGTAATCAGCGCCGCATTGGCCGCAGCAAGAAACCGGCCGCACTTCAAAGCAAGGTTGCCGGCAAGATTGGAGAGCTCTTTGTTTATGATGTAGTCGTTTCTGATTTCTTTTTGATAAGCGTCGATGTCTTTGATGTTAACGGTCATTCCAACCACTTTGGTTGCAAGAAAAATGAAGCTGTCAATCAAGCTTTCTGTCGTCTTTGAACCCACGTATGTCTCATACCTTTTGGTGTATTTCTCGACATCTTTATCGCTCAGGCGCTTCACCTGCTCGTGGGTTAACTGCGCTCCGATAGCCTCAGGTCCGGGGGCGGTTAAGGCTGGAACGAGACCCACTCGACGGCTCAACTTCCAGTAGGTTCATAACCTCTGTTAACGAGACATCTTCTACATCCATTGTGGAGCAGTATATGTAACTTTCATTTTTGTTCAAAATACCTTTAAACCGAAGGGGTGGCGAAGTGAGAACACGAGATAAGAGAACTTTCGCTCTTTTAGCTTTGAAATCAGACCTTTGTATTCATCCTGAGAGAGTTCGCCAGCGTAATCATCAAAAATCGCATTCGTGGTCTTGGCCGGTGGGGTGTAAAAGAGAACGATCGCCACCACGTTCTCCCGGAAAGAAGTTGTTATGCCGGTAATCTTCTGGGTCAGCACCCAAACACTGATGCCTATATGTCGAGCAGAAAAGGCAAGATGCACCAGCTCGCCTGTACGCCCTTTCACATCTTTGGACGCTGCGCAGTCATCGAGGATTATGAGTGTTTGTGCCCTCGAAAACAAATCTCACGTTATTCAAAAACATTTCCACCTCGTGCTGCATGCATGTTATCACAAACATTTCTGGATCATTTTCACCAATTCGGCTGTAGGTCTTGTTGTACACGAATGTAGGGCAGATGAGCACGATGTAGTCGAACTTACCGCGGAAAGGGCCGTAGATCTGTTCTACCACAAAACTTGATTTGCCTGAATTCGTCGGCCCAACAATGAGCGCGTTGAAGGGTATCTTTCTCGGGTCCATTCTAATAATTAATGCTGTACATCTTTTAGCTGTCTATTCAGAATGTTGAACTGGGCGTCGGAGATGATGAATACATGGTAATTCACGACGCCTGAGCCTTTGGCGCTCTTTCAATTTCCAGCTGGACTCCATCTGTACTGTTCACAAGGCGCTTACCGCTTCGTTCATTTTTAGTCGTGGATACGCGAAGCGTAGAAACGACTATTAGAATGGGGCAGAATATGCAAATGTGTCACT
>OMLO01004815.1_pt1 | contig 11310 bp, 8 predicted proteins | sample 1674811 | NCBI WGS metagenome assembly OMLO01 (sample SAMN06265003, study PRJEB25207) | coral metagenome | isolation source: Coral host | place: Mexico:La Bocana,Puerto Morelos, Mexico | collected 2008-11-13 | reverse complement strand
CCTGCAACAACACGGTTCAAGAAGGTTCGCGATGCGGAAAACGTCATTTCGCACTCGGTACCCACCTGTGCTTTCAATTCTCAAATTCCTCATTTCTGTCATTTCTGTCATGTTTTCTCAAGTGATCAAAGGTCCTCTTCGCGGTCCCGCCGACGGCTGCCATGGCTCTCACTATCCTCATGCAACTTCTATTTTGTGATGAGAACACTCTGAAATGAACAAGACTTCCAAAAGACCTCAAGACAGGCTGGTACATGACGACACCTCTACTCCCTGCTTAGCATTGTTGCCTTCCTTGCCTCATCCCCATGGCGCCGTCGCCGCCGGCGGCGCGAATGTTGCGAAGTTGTTTCACTGGCATCGTCCTGCTGTTGAGTCGCATGGATCATTTTGAACGAGACAACTGTTGTATTTGACTTTTAGATGACAAACATACTCCTTGCCTCATCTCTGCGACTCCTTCAAACGATCAAAACATCTGCGAAGCCAACGTGGCAACGACCCTCTGAATGCCAACCCTGCCTTCGGCTTCGCCGCGACCTTTCTGACGCAGTTCCATCCTGGGAAGCGGGAGGAATCTAAGCTGTACTACGCTGTACTGAGTGCATCTGATGTCCATCTAATGTCCTATGCTTTCATTTCCACAGATTTTGCTTTGCATCTCCTTGCATCTCCTTTGCATCTCCTTTGCCCTGGTTTCCTATCTCAACATTCGACATTCGCTCGCTTTGCTTGCTTGCTTCTGTCCTCACTTCTTCGCCGGCGACGCCGAGAGCGATCGGATGCGCTCTGATCGCCCCTGTCGTCTCCCTTCACCAAATGCATTTCCAGAGAAGGGAAACTTAAAAGAAAAATGTGCAATTTTGCGGCACAGTCAACAGAAACAAACAAAAATAGAAAATCAAACTTTCCTCTCGATGGCTCCGCCGACGTCGGGAGCGCTCTGAAGCAGTGGCTAGGCTGTCCTGTCCAGCAATTTCAGTGCAACGTCAGGGGACCACAGAGGACTTTATGCATGATCAATGCACTATAAATTATAAATATAGCTTAGTTTTACACAAACTAACAATGCAACGTTTATCTGATTTGATTCAATATTGAAATGAATGCAAAAAGCCTTCCCCAATCTATGAATGTATACCATATAGTGCTCAAGTGCATGCACAGTACAGTTAAAAAATAAAGCTTCATAACTCGCAAATCTTCACTCAAGTTCACTCCTCCGTGGCACCACTGTGCCTTCGCTGGAATTCAGAACCATCTGCCACCTTTGGAGAAGCAGATGAATTTCGGGGCTACATTGCCAGTGTCAGGTGAAAGCGGGATGTTTACAGAAAACAAATGGATCAAAGCGGGTGAATTCCTGTAAACGCATCACACACTTCTGCAGAATATCTGGAATATCTGAGTAAATATTAACATGAATTACCTGTCAACATCTGTCAACAAAAGCCACGGCCATTAGCCCAAACCCATCCACGACCTCGGAGGCGTTGCCAAGTAAACTGCCTGCACTTTCCTTGTCGAATCATTTTGTGAACCAAAATTTCTCTCATTCGATCTGAAAATTTTTCCACGGAGTCCGTTTCCACAGAGTTTTTGCAAGTTGCCCTTTCGGCCTGGGGCACATCTTTGGCCACTGGCTTCCTCTCCAAAACGGACGGAACGCTATGCTGCACTGTGAAGAAATTAAGGTAAAAACTGCCAATCAAAAAACCCTCATATCATCTCACTCTCTCACTCTCTCACTCTCTCACTCTCACCTTACGCCTTGATGATTTTTGGACCTTGCATTGCTTGACCACTTCGTGAAATTGAGACACAGTTGCCACAGTTGCCTCTGCGTCTCTGCCTGTCCCAAGGTGCCATTTTTCAGAAATTTACCTTAACTTTTGGTAGAAAAAATCGGGGCATCCATGGTCCTTTACTTTGGATGGCTCCTTTTTTCCAACAGTTTACGAAGCTGCAACTGCAAACCACGCCTGGCTACGCTCGCCTGTGCTCACACGACCACTGCAAAAAAAAAATCCATGAGACCGCGGACCTCAAATGGTTTGGGTCCTTATCAAGTAGTAACTTTCCAGGCGTTTAATCGCTATTTGGAGAGTATATGGAGAACAGCTGTAGGAAGATAGCTGGAAGATAGCTGTAGCCTGCATTAGTGTGATTCAGAGAATTTTGCGGGCAGATTTGTGTCGAAGGGACTTTTTGCTCGTTGCGTGTGATTGGCAATGAAGTTCTCTCGTTTGTCTTGAGTTATCCACTGCCAAACGGTTTTGGCCTTTTGGCTTGGGATGACTTTTGAGTCTTTCTCGTCCAATGTTCTGGTCGCCACAAGTCAGGCGGTAGGAATGCTTGGAAGCTTGTGCTGGGGGGGGGTTTGCCTTGTATCAAAAGATGTTGCACACAGTATGCTTGAGTGCTTCAGGTTGTGTGACTGTCGCTGCCATGGTCCTGCAAAGCTGCGTCAATGTTTGGCGTTTTGCTTTGCAACTTTGACAAGCGATTGCCAATTGATATTGCTGCAACCCGGGTTTGTGGTCCACAGCGTTTTGCGAGTCTATTGCCAAGCTTCTTCTTCAATATCGTGTAGCTCATCGAATTGTGGGGGAGGAACCAATCACAATCCAGAATCGGTGTTGAGCATTGCGGAACTATCGATTTGAACAAGTTTGCGAGGTCCACGGATTTTCCGGCGTTTGCTGTACACTGACCATCAGCGTTTGCAAATCTAAACCTGCTAAGATTCCACTTGGAAATTGCAATGACATTTTTTGCCAAATCAAAACGTCAAAACAAAACCAAAATTGACAAATTTGTTTTGATGTATGCGTGAAGAGAGGACTTCTTCAAATAGCAAGGAGGTTTCAGATGTGCCTCTGTAGCGCCAAAAGAATGTCAAAGAAATTGCACAAACTCCAAGCGTATAAAATAGAAATTAGGCACTTTAGGCACTTCGTGGAAAGTTGGAAACTTGGAAAACTGAAGAATTCGAAGCTTCGGCTTGCAAAAGAAAAGTTCCAAAGCCTCAAATACGCCAGGAAATTTTGAAATTTTGAGTCTTTCATTTTCTGATTTTTTGTTTACTCTTGTCACACTTGTCGTTCTTTTAAATTGAACTGTCGCCATACTGATTCAAGGGAGGGTGGGCCTCTCGAGCTCATGCTCGCTTTGGTGCTTTTCATTGCCCCTTTTTGCTCTTGTTCTTCTCTCTGATTCAACGCTGAACTATGAACTGTTCATCATGCAACTTTGCAATTTTCACTTCTTCACTCACACTCTCTGGAGTGCAAGGGTTCTGCTCTCGCTCTCTAGAAAATGGCTGTGCCTTCTGGAGGAGCTGGCGGCATTTCCACCTGAGACTTTTCTTGCATCCAAACAAAAGACAGTCACAGGCTGGCTGGATGAGGGAGACGCAGTGTGATGTGAATTGTCAAAGCGTCACTACTCTCTGGGCTGTTGCATTGTGCATACAGATTTGATTACTGTATATGTACTGATTCATACCCTTTAGATTCGCTAGCTTCTCCCTTAGCACTTTAGCAAGCCCGCTGTTAGTCTAGTTGAGTTGCTGTTTTCGTCTTATGTTGTGCAGCTTCAGTCGGACTTCAACATTTCTTTGGCTTCGTCTCCCTTGTCTCCGAGAGCCTCCTCTTGGGGCCAGTTCGCCCAGGGCGGCTCAGGCGTACGCGCACTCTGCCTACACTCTCACTTCCCAGAAACAGAAGCGTCGCAACCAGAGACATCACGACAGTTGAAGCTTTTGATGATTGACAAAGAGCAGGGGGCTGATGAGGAGCGGAAAATCAAAGGATCATGTGAATCATGTCACGTCATGTGACACTGGACAAGACCATATGCAAACAAAATCAAACAAATCTACCCACCCCAAGTGTCAGAAGTGTCAGAAGTGTCAAGATGAGCCTCTGCAATGATGTTTCCTGAGTCGTAAGCGAGACCAAGCCCGACGGAGTATCACTGTGACTCAGATGTGCCAAGCAACTTCCCTGGCACGAGAAAGAGGAGAAGCCTGCATGCCAGGACAGGAAATGTATGGAAATGCTGTGATATGAGAAACAAATAGCACAGCGGCAGAGCATGATTGCGCCTGTCGGTTCAGCTCTGAAGGGGACCGACCATCGAACTCCTGCAAAAGCTTTGCCATCCAGCGGAAGGTATCAATAGGAACCTAAATTCCTGAACATTCCACAATATTCATGACTACAGACTCCAAGCAGTGTGACGTTAAGGATTTGCAAAGTGTTTCAAATCTGTTTTGATTTCAGATCACCGGGTCAGTCCAATTTTGGCACTCCTTCACGGCCTGGGCCAAGGCATCTGCAAACGCCTTCACCGAGCACGCATCAAATGTGCTTCAAATGCTTGCGTGTGTTCCTACAAATAGCTCGATATGTTTGTACATACTCATACACGTGTATGATATACGAAATCTGTTCTTGAACACAATTTCGAATGTGTATCTAAGATGAAATGCATTTTCATCTTTCGGTTTGTCTTTGAACAAAGGTACTCTTGCACTCGAAACATTTCACAATACCTCAACGTCTTAGCACGTCACATGGCCTTCGGTGGTCCACCTGAAACCGCAGTTCCTTGCCACTTTTGAGATTGCACCTGAGCACGGCCAACCAACTGCTCTCACAAACAAGATGACATCGGATTCGAACATGTTTCGCTATGTGTTGACATCTGTGAGCCTTGTTTCCAAGAGGGAATGTCTCGTGTAGGCTTCAGTGTTGTTCGAGACGGAATTGCATCTCAACTTCTCAATTCATCTTCCTCTTGTGACTTTAGGCAATCTATGGCAATCTATGTTTTATCGAGTTGAAACGCATTGGATCAATTTTCAAGTCGGTGCTTTTCATCATCAAAATTTGAGACCCGTCGTGCGATGCCAGGAGTGAGCGGACCTGTATTTGTCCCGCACGGGGAGCACTTCTGGCTTGCCTTCCAAGATCCAAATATATCTCAAGATCTTTTGGAACTCAGTGTTCAAACTAAGATAATATCCATTTATATCATTTAACACCATTCAATTCATTCAATATCATTCAATCATAAATTTGCAAACTCAGTTGCATCCACCTGAGCGGGGACTGCGGCCGCTGCAAATCGTTCTGCGCCTCCTCTCTCAGAGGCATTGATGATCCGATGCAACGCAACGAGGCAGCCCGTTGGCACATCCATTGGCAAATGTAGCAATTTGTTTTTGTGGCAAAAGAACAACCGGCACCACGGTGCAAGTCCTCCAGGACAATGCCATCCAGTGGATCCTGCCTGGGTATTAAATCTTCTGCCAAAAGGCTCTGCAGGGGGCTTTTGGCTCTTTCGCATCTGCGATCTCTCCAAAACAAGTCGAACAAAACACACCACTGTCAGCCGCTATCTGCGTTTCCAACAAAGCCCCGTGTTTCGCACACGTACATTTTTTTTCAAAATCTTTTTAGCAGGCTTACTGTATTCCTCAGGTTTGATCCTTGTTGTATGTTCGTTGTCTCTATAATCATGGATCCTGACCTGATACGAATCGAATCATATCACTCTGAGACACTGACCCTTGGTGCCACAAAAACTTGGGCGCAGCTGAACCACCTGAACACATCTGGATATTTGATTCGAATTTATCTGCTGATCTTCCAGTAGTCAGTAGTCTTTCTCTATGTTGGGCTATTCGGCTATTCCCTGACTCACTTCTCTGTGTGTGTGTGTGCATGGGTGTGGTGGACAAATGATCGGGACAACAACAATCTGTGGAGATTTCAAAACAAAAAACGTCCCATCTGTCCACAAGTCTGCAAGTCTGGATGCACCTGCAAAGCCTTGGAAGGCCTCGTGTGGAGGGTGGTGAAGTGCGAAGTGTGCAGTTTGAGGCACGTTTTGGGCCCAGGCTCGAGCGGAAATACCTCAAGTACCACGTGCGCAGCTGAAAATTGGTAGGACTCATAGACATGACATGCAAAATGCTGAATATTGAACATTTAAATACATTTAATATATTTTAATGTTGAATGCATGATCGGATCATGAAGGGTCAGATGATACATCAAACATGCGCATCAGGTCCGCGACGAGGTCTCCCGGTCTCCCTCTGTCACTCGGATTCCACACGCTTGGGCCCACAGATTGCAGCAGCTCGAGCCTGCGGCAAGTGCACAAATCTTCAAATCATGCGACTGGTGTGCTGCCAAAAAAGGTGGCAGTTTTCGGTCTAAACGCTAAACGTTTAGTTGGCAACTTTGATCAACTTTGCCAACTCATCTCATCAATTTAGATCATGTTTATCAATTTGTATGATGTTTCATTTGATGTTTCTGTATTTGGGAACATATTTTCTAAGGTTCTGAATATGACAGGATATGACAGGGCGACAGTCCTGCACAGAACGGTTCGGATCCTCCTGTGCCACGCTGAATTGTGAGTTCAAAGGCGATGACACCGTGGATCCTGGTGCAACTCGCAAGTATCAAACACGAAATGTAAAAACTTGCAGATCTACAAATCAAAACAGAAATGTCGATTTGGGAAAATTCGAATTTGCCTGAGAGGCTGAAGCTCGCGTAGCTGGATGATGGGCGACCCTCCAGCTGTGGCCGCCACGGGGACAACCCCGAGCCAGGCGCACCTGACACGAAACAAAACGAACAGGACAGAATCGCTTGCCGTCCTCAGGTTGCAAGAAAAATTATAAAAATTAAATATGAAGCAGGCAACCATCACAGAATATAGTGAATAATGCGAAGAGATCTTAGCAGCCATGGTCTGGACAGACCAAAACCAGCCACGAAGCTGATCTCTTCTTATCCCTGAAGCCTCTTTGTTGTCTCGACCGACGGATCTGTCCAGGTCGGGCTTCCGTCTCGGCCTGCAGGAAGCATAGGAAGCATGCGAAAAAAAACGGAGAAACATTCATTGATAGGATGATAGTGGAACATATTCAGGCTCAAAGAAGATTAGACAGTATGTTCGGATGTTCGGATGACGTAATGAGATATCAATGATATCAATATGATGAGATGATGTGCACCGTGACGACTCTGGAGCCTGCCAAGGTTGACGTGAGGTTTCAACTGGTGGAGGTCCACCAAGTGGTCCACCAAAGGGTCCAGGTGGTTCAAGTGGTCCAAGTGGACTTGGAGCTTGTGGAGCTTGGGGCATAGGATGCATAGGATGCATAGGATGCATAGGCATGGGCACTGGACTTGGACAACTTGGAGCTTGGGGCCACGAAGCCTCGAGTGACTAGGAGCTATGAAGATCTATAAAGCTTCCGGAACACAAAAAAAGACACAAAGATGCAAAAAGCGCCATGAAACAAACAGGACTGACATGCAGCAATGCACTGAAACCTTGCAACTACGAACATGTAACTTGAGATCCGTCACTGTAGTACCACTCCCAACGTCTAGATTTTCACTTATTAAAATGCTGAAATGAAAAGGCGCAACCAACTTGCCTGACGCACAGCTGGCGCTACGGTGGGCTCCCATATTCCAGGACATGCGTGACCTGAGACACTTTTCTACAGCTTCAAAATGGTCTTTCTTTCTACGAAGTTGTCTTTGAAGGTCGAAAGGTCGTTTTTTCTGTGTCTTTCCTGACGTGTTTTCCTCGTTCTTCGTCTTGGGGCTTCGTGCTCGGCACCTCTTCAGGCTTTGGCGGAGCGCTACCGCTACCGAGAACCTGTAGCGAACACGCAGTTAATCTTCTCGAAATGTTTGAGTAAATCTTTTGTCTTCTCGAAAAAACAAAAGCAAAGACAGCAAAGAAAAGGCCTGCGCAATACGCTTTAGCTCATGTCCTTGTAAACAACCAAAAGCGGGATTGCAGTGGATTGGACAGTGATTTATTTCTGTTCCACTTTCCAATTTCCTCGGGTGATAGTTCTCTTTCCCTTGGGCTGCTGCCTATCTTCTCAATGAGGCTAAGACCTTCAAACAAACGACAGGTGAAAAACTGCGCAAAGAATGTAGGCTGGAAATGGCTGGAAGCTGTGCAAAAGAGGTCCGCCTCCGGCCACTGCTCGAAGGTGGGCCGTGTCTGGAAGTGGCCTGCTAAGGGCTCGCCGGTCACGCGCCTCCGGTGCCTGGAAAACCGAAAGCGTGGAGTTCGTTTTTTTGTTTGTTTATCCATTCGCAGATTGGAATTTTTCACTCGCCTCGTGGCTCCAGCCTCCAACAGATCGGAGAAAATCGAGCAAAACGTTAGGAATGTTCGGAATGAGTGAATGAGTTGCTCGAGTCTCCGCCTTCATTGCTTCCTTGAGCTCGGGTCTCCTGGGTCAACTCGTTGCTTCCGGACAAAACTCAAAACATTCAACGACTTCAGAAGCTTCAGCTCTGGTGCCTCGACTCTGGGAATGAAGTAGACTGCTGAGTGCTCACCTGGTGAGTCAGTTGAGTCATTTGGAAAATGCAGCTGAGCCAGACCAAAAGCCTCTCAACCAAGCATTATCTGAACTATCTGTCTGTTCAATTCTACTTCCTTTGTTTTCCCATCTTATCATGTTTGTCTCTCCCCCCTAACTTCCTGATACCATCCTAGTCCTTAGCTGTGCTCTGGTGTCTCTGGTCTCGCTCTTTGCTTGCAGAACTAGCTTTTTGTCCTTTTGCCGCTGGATTTTGTGTTTCAGCATTCCAAGTCCAATTAAGCTATGGGCTCTGGCTCTCGCTGGGCTCGGGCTCTGAGAGTGCTGGGACCGGAGGTGGCATTCCTCACAAAACAAGCTTCTGGATCCAAAAACTGACATTAAATCGCTTCGATTCTTAAACCATGCGCAAATGACCTTTCATCTCCCTGCATCTCGGTTCACAATATCCTGGGATTGTCTTATACTAAGGCTGAGACGAAAGCGTGGCCTTCCTCCCACGCTTGCCTCAGCCACTGCAACTTGTGTTTATCGCGGAACATTGCACCTTCCACAACTTCGTCGCTACAAGTACTTTCTTTCCACGAATCTGTGACAAAGTAGAGTTCCTGTCCCAAAATCTGTTCAATAGAAAAATGGGCTTTCAACTTGTAGCGATTTCGTTTTATTCGTCTCTATTCAACAGAATTGCAAAGGGACAGGAAGCACCAAGTAATGAACCCTCAAAAACTCAAAATGAGGAAACGCTCCGTCTCACAAACTGTGACACTGTGGCCAGGTGTACGTCCAAGTTTGCGACACTGCGAGACATCTTGCTCGGTGGCCCATGGCGGCTCAGTATGCCGTATGCCACTAAAGCAAGAGATCTGGACACGGATCTATGTTCTAAACTTCCAACCACTGTGCCTCGAGTTCCCAAAGAAAGTTGATCAGTTGATCTCCTACTGCAAAATTCTTGGTTTTGATGCGTGGACTTCTAGGAGCAATCGAGAAGAACGACCCTCACCGTCAAAGACAGGGAAGAAGTGGCATTTTTGTTGCTACACACCTTTTCAAAACGTGTCTTTTCTTCAAGGTCAGGCATTAAATTTGACCTTGAGCCAAGAAGTCGACAGTGAAACAACATGAAACGCTCAAAACAAATCTTCAAAAAGCCTGCCCTGCGCCCCACTCTCCTCTCTGCCCAGGGCCAAGCAAGCAACACATCACCACACCAGCTGTATCCAGCTGCTACATCTAGTAGCCTAGTATTTCACCGCATTTGAATGACAGAATCTTGAGCCGCAGAGCCACCACTCTACAATCGTATCAAGAAGCCTACTATTCATTACATATTGCAGGCTTTAAAGCATAGCAAATTCTATGTCTATGTATCTCTGCAGTGTCTGCAGTGTCTACTACAGAATACTCAAATGCTAAACTGAAACTAAACCGATTCTGCACAGAGAATCAAAGACGTTGCAACACTTGTATGCAAAAGTGCACTCCATTTTCCCACTGCTCCCAGGACTGAAAAAGGCTCTCCTCGACACGATCGACACTGTGAAAAAGATGTGAAAACCAACGGCTGAAAAGTGGATCCACCCTTTGAAGGCCAAGCGACAAATATGCCAGGCATGAACTGACCAGCCCAAGACTCCTGATCAAAGAAGCTAAGCTCCAAGGACACTCCAAGTCTCCCCATTTCTCCAAGGACACTCCAAACTTCCACGTGCATGTTAGAAGTGGAGGGGTTTTCGGAACCATGGCTTAATGCTGCCGAAACTCAAGAGCCTCTCTTCGCATGGTGACCGGGAGATCTTCACCGGTGACACCTAAGCTGCTTAAGCTGACTCTCAGCACAAGAGCAATGGGAGTGTGAAAGCGGCAGTGGTTACGCCGCTCCGCATCTTGTAGCCAAGGTGCACGGCGCAGGCAAGTCAGATGTTAACAACTCCTGTCGTAGGTCCTAAAGATCTCCAGTTCTGAATGACTCATGAAGATTGGAAGAGCATCCCGTGGCAAAATGTATGCAAATATTGCAAATGTATGTAATATTATATTATTATGTAATTACAAATGTGATAAAAGCAAAAGTGCAAAAGTCCAAAAGTCCAAGTGTCAGAAAGTCGCTCCACTGAAAGTTCTGGATGAGAATTCAGCAGCCAGGCAGTACAGCTCAAACGAACCTGAGCGAAAGGCCAGGGCCCAACTGAACGACACCCGGCTTTACCCTTGAGATGCTGTGAGATCACGTGGACACTAGAGACTACTCGAAACTTGAAACTGGGATTGCACTTCAAAGACTTCAGCCTCAGCCATCACCTTTTCATTTGCCCTGCGGGGTACTAGGGAACGAGACACAATGCACCATGTATCCCTATGCAACAAAATTGGAAGTATCATTGGAAACATCTTTGGCCACTGTGGCCAATGCAAGTCCAGACAAGCTTCAACAGCAGATCCAAGCCATGCGGAGGCATCGGAGGGTGATTCGAAAGGAACGCAATAGCCGTCACCATCCTGGAGAGAAATAACTGCGAGTTTTGTTCCAACATGTTGAAGATCTCGGTGTCTTAGCATTTTACCCCGGATGACCTCTCAAATTCACGACCTCACAGTCATTTGCCAACTTCACGTCTTGCACAAATCAGTATCAAGTACTATGACATTGTGACAGAAAGTCCTCTGTGCCGAACCATGGCAATCGGCTCATCAACACGAAGCAGGTCTGGAGGCCACCTGTGAAGCTCTCGACCAAACCGTGAAAGGTGTGAGGGCTTGGCGCACCTATCAGCAGAAGTGCTCCAAGAAGTGCTTCCAGTCCATCTGCTGGAACCTTCAACAATTCACAGAGCAACACGGCAGGAAATTCCAGCATCAGCCTTTGGGAATTTCATTACGGGTGCTAGTGGAACGTTGCGCTCTAAAATCCATTAAAATCC
>OMLO01004814.1_pt1 | contig 11310 bp, 14 predicted proteins | sample 1674811 | NCBI WGS metagenome assembly OMLO01 (sample SAMN06265003, study PRJEB25207) | coral metagenome | isolation source: Coral host | place: Mexico:La Bocana,Puerto Morelos, Mexico | collected 2008-11-13 | reverse complement strand
GGGCTTTAGGTTTGGGACTTGGGGACTTTAGGTTTGGGACTGGGGCTTTAGGGGGACAGGGCGAAGGTCAGAGCTTCCGGAATCGTTTAGGGTTGGGCGAAGGTCAAAACACAGTGTCGGGTTTGGGGGGCTCAGGTTGGCGACTTGGGGAATTTAACCGTTTAGGGTTTGGTTTGCATGTCTCCACTGGGGCCGCAACTATTGCCGATGGCAACCGAGCGATGCTTTCCCTTTTCGGAAGCGGACATGTCTTCCAATTAATACCATCAACCAGCTGCCATATTTCTTTTCAAACACGCGTCTGCATCCGAACTGCATGCGAGCTCATGTCACGAATTGTCTGCGCTTTTAAAACGCTGTTGCACTGCCGCTGAGCCTGCAAACACACTGAATTATGGGAACGCTAATTTCCTTCAAATCTGTAAGAATTTGCATCCCAGAATGGGAAGTGCCTTATTTCCAAAAATTGGCCTGACCTTTCGATTTTTAGACATAACTAATCTTACCTTTTGACATTTACCGTCCACTCGCAAAACGCTCCCTGGCGACAAAGGCGCCACAACATAGTGCACAAATCTAGCAACCGGTCGCACTACCGTGGCGGTTCCAAGTGCTGGGCGGAAGGGTGCCCCAAAGAGCCGCAGGAATCGGCTTGTCATACCAGCAGCATCTGTTACCCTCATCGTTTCTTTTCTTCCATTTGCTGCACCTTCCTTTGACTTCTTACGAGGCACCACACGTGCGCCCTCTTGCCGCCAGCAAGCTTGTGCTCGAGGCCCCACCGAAGCTATTGCCCAACGATTGAACAAACGCAGCATGCCTCGGGGATCAGCATGCAAAGGGCTTTTTGCGCCCAGGGACATCAGTGCAGCTGTTACTTCTTCTTCACTATCTGACCACACCATGCGGGCCAGCGTGTCTGCATGCTCCACAGTCAAGCCTCCTAGTAGGTCCTCCGATCGACAAAAGAAGCCATCATCTTTCTGGGATGAAACATACAGCGTGCGTCGGCATGCAATCAGTTTTTCTTCACCAATGGAGAAAACTATGTAGGCATTCTTTGCCAAGAAATCCATGGTCGGCGTCCGGCCAACAGTTGGCAAAGCAGATCCTGCACACAAACAGTCTTTTGTGAATACGACTACACTGTTACAGTTGGGGTTCCTGGTCAGGTCTCACTCGTCGCTACATAATTTAAAAAAACACGCATGGCTGCAAGAAATGTTCCAAAAGAAATTGTCATGTATAGTTTGAAGATTGCTTGAAGAAATCATCAGTAAGAAATTGTCATAAGTTCTTTTGAAGAGCCAATGGGCAGCTCCAACGAAAAAAGAAGTCCTCGGATGTGATCACTCGGCCACTTCACGGCCGGCACACTGTGGATTACCTGCTTGCCTTCAAATAGTAAAGCGCGCGTCTGTAAGAAACGCTGAAGTTTGCTGACTGCGGCTCCTAGACTCTGGTTCTTGCACTGCAGCGCTGGTCGCGCTCGATGTCTATGCCAGCTTTCTTGCGCCTGTGACGCAGGACATTGCGACGGAATACACCGGTCAGGAGATGACCGCCAGGTGGCGGAGAGCACACCATCATTTTCTTGAAGATAGTGCGTCTTTAGGGCCTTACAAACTTCTACTTCGCCTTCGATTTGTAAGAAATCCAACAATGCCTTCATGAGCACTGAGAATAAAACTGCGGGAGAACTCCGCAATGTGTACACCGCGCTCTCCAGCAAAGAGAAGTGAGATTGGCATTTGAGGTTCTTCTTCAATACAGCCCAGATCCCTTTCCTCCATGTACGTGTCTGCTCATCAAGACGATTCTCTGTGGATTTCACGCGGTTTGATCCAACCAAATGCGAGAAATCTGATATCCTGCCAAAATCCACGGAAGACTATACGCGCAGAACATGTCCACGGAAAAGACGGCAAAGCTTAAACATCGAGAACATCGAGAGCTCGTACTACAGTGTTTTATGAGGTGCGCAAACCTGTCTGTCTCAAAATCTCTTAGTTTGCCGCCACGAAATGGCCGAATCTTACAAAACAAACTGAGCATGCTTGCAACGACAACAACACGCCTAACTGCATGTGGCAGCAACTCTTCTCGCATAGCTTCCAAAGCTGGAGAAAAATCTCCATGTAGCTGGACCTAACAGTTTTTCACAGGAAGAAAATGACATTGTCTAAGATCATGTTGAAAGTACTTCTTAAAGTTCTTTCTTTCTAACAAAAAGTGGCTTCATGAATGCCTTTGCCAACAATCCGATGACAGCCTAGTGGCTATCAGGTCTTCAAGACGCCCACCCACGCAGGATGACCAAGCCGAGCACAAGGCCCGAAACAACGACTTGTAGCTAGGCCCAGACTCAGTTCTGTAAAAACCAAGTGCCAATTCAAGGAAACTGCAAGTCAGACCATCATCGCTACGCACCACAGCACCAAACGTCAGGAGCGTGCAGTCATTCATCGTGAAAGCAAACATCCCATCAGCTACCAAACTGATGCACTTGAGATTGGCCAGACTCTCCTTCAGATGGCCTTAGGGTGTAACCACACAAACAGTCGATGCACTCTTGACGTGGACTGCACCAATAACAAACATACTGAATCAAATCTGCGGAATAGGAACGAAGCCCCCTTTTCTTGCAAGGGGAAACCCTACATAGCCATCCCAGGTTGAAACTTGAAACACCAAACTCAGTACGTATAAGGGATGAGTTACTAAGAATTCTCGGAGAAACAACCACAAACTCAAATGGAATGTGTGAAAAACTCGCAAGGCCAACCGTCGCATCTGGCTGCTCCAACGTCGCCATTGCCTTCGCAGCTGCTGCAAAGTCTGCTACGCTCCAAACACTCTTCTTCGCCGGTTTGATGTCTGCATCTTCCTGCCACGATTAACAAGATTTTAAGCGCAGCCAAATTATATTTGTTTACTCTGAAAATACACCACTACGTTCGTTTTTTTTCGGGGAGCCCCTATTGTTCTTTACTGTTTATAATCTTCGGAAGCGTGTAGGCCTCTGCGCACGGTCGTAGCATGATCACGGCAACTACTTCAGGAGCCTACTTCTTCAATCACTACGCTGCACCACGCAGTCAGAAGAAATATATATGCTGCACTACTCTAGCACTACTCGGATTCTTGACCCACCAAAAAAACCCCAGTCGCCACCTCCTGAACGCCTCGTTGGCGGTAGTTCTTCACAAACGAACGAACGTTCTTCTCATTGGGCATTTCAGCTTCTGAAAGCTCGCCAGCTAAAAACATCATCAAATTCGTGATGCGGTATGTAGGATTTTCCTGCAACCACGCCACGGTCATCTGCTTCACCTTGTGCGTCAAGCTGGTAGCACGATTGCCGTACTTCCTCTCAAAGTTGCCATGCCTCCCAAGAAAACCAGATGGACAGTTTGACCAGAACAGCTCCAAAACTATGTCAAAACAAATCATGAGGGCACAGAACCCAAGGTGTCAAAAACAAAGACACTAACAATGACGACCTGTGTCCTTTTAGGTTTGGTTTCAGTTGTTCCTCCCGATATATTTATATATATATATAGAGTATATTATATATATAGAGTATATGATATATATATATAGAATATATTTTATATAAATAAATATATATAGAGTGTGTGAAGTAAAAAGTGCCACCACAAAAGAATGCAGAATACCTACAGAGTGAAGGATGGATTGAAAATAAAATCAAAGAGAGGCCTGCTCAGGTCATTGCAACGTATGCTATAAGTGCCCGAAAGAGAATCATAGTTCGTGAAGCCTCTCCACTTGCAACTCTCGCAGGATGTGCAGTAGAACCGATCTCTGGATGCATCAATCGCAGAAAACCCCACGTCTACCACTTGCCCGGGCACCGTGGATTTCACCGCTTCTCTCACTTTGTCTCTCACTTCATCTACAGACAAGTCACAAGGCCACGTTCCGCGCTGCAGCTCAAAGAAACACTCTGCTGCAGCTGCAGCTGGGCGTCGTATGGGCGCAGCTGGCCGTCGCATTGCTGTCGCAACGCTGTCTCGTCTTTTGCAAACTTCTCACATATTGACATGTTGTCACTCCAAAACAAAGATTCCAAATTCACCAAAGACAATAAAACCAATGGAGTTCTGCTGCTCGTGTTTCCATGTCTACATGCACAAACCCTTGGTACATGACTTACAGCGTGCTTCCGTTTCCCGTCATCGAGCCAACTTTGCATGGTTTGGGCTTTCCCGGACAGTTCCAAGGCTTAGATCAATTATGGAAATCCAGGACAAAAACCAATCTCAAAGCGAAATACTGAACCCCCGAATGCCACTGGCAGCCAGCCCCTGGTATTTTCAAAGGGTTCAAAATCCACATCACAAAAAACTTCACAAGGCGTCTAGGTCGTGTGAAAGGCAAAAAAACACATGTACAAAAAGCATGGTTTCTCAGAATTCGACCATACGACGATGACAAAGAAAACTCACCAAAATGAACTGGATGGATGGAAGCGGGGGAAGCATGATGGATGAGCTTTAGCTTCTGGCTAAGTATTTCTCATTCTTGATTTAGTTGGGAATATGGGTGATTCCATTGGCCCTGCAAAAGCTAAAGAAGTTCAGAACATGTCGCCTCAAAAACTGTCATTTGTTATTCCAACACTCTTCTGAAGACCGGAACATCAAACACAACAGAGATGGCCACATGTTCAAGTGCTGGAAAGCATGCACATATCCACTGGAACAATTTACATCTTAGCTTCCCTCCATAAAATATCCTTGTGACAACGCCAATGGAAATGCAAATCCAAACTATGCACACTTGCTCGTTTGTTGTACGGAAATATTTCTTGGTACTAAATTGTACAACGGCAACTGCGCCTGCCACCAAATAGTGCTGCGCCTGCCGCGCAATGTCATACTGCAACGTACCATTCCCTGCACCAGCCACCCAGAGCCACGCTCCAACGCTACCAGGGACTTCAATCGACTGCGCCTGCCACCAAATGTCACACTGGTGCTGCGCCTGCCACACAACGTCACACTGCAACGTACCCTTCCCTGCACCAGCCACCCAGAGCCACGCTCCAACGCTACCAGGATGCTTCAATCACCTGCCACCAAATGTCGCACTGGTGCTGCGCCTGCCACGCAACGTCACGCTGCAACGCACATGCAACGTATTCCCTGCACCAGCCACCCAGACCCACACTCCAACGCTACCAGGATGCTTCAATCGACTGCGCCTGCCACCAAATGTCACACTGGTGTTGCGCCACAGCGTCACACTGCAACGCACCCTTCCCTGCACCAGCCACCCAGAGCCACGCTCCAACGCTACCAGGATGCTTCAATCACCTGCCACCAAATGTCACACTGGTGCTGCGCCTGCCACACAACGTCACACTGCAACGTACATGCAACGTACCATTCCCTGCACCAGCCACCCAGAGCCACGCTCCAACGCTACCAGGATGCTTCAATCGACTGCGCCTGCCACCAAATGTCACACTGGTGCTGCGCCTGCCACACAACGTCACAATTCAACGTACCATTCCCTGCACCAGCCACACAGATCCACGCTGCAACTGGAAGTGTCACGTGTACAAGCGAGCCAATTTCACGTGCACAAGCGAGCCAATTTCACGTGTACAAGCGAACCCGCGCCCGGCTATGGAAAACCAAGTGCGGCAACATGATTGCTTGTAGGACAGACATGTTCTTCAATGGCATTTGGACGAACAAGGCTTCTGGTAAAGATGACTTGTCTTTGAGCAATGCCTGCAAGTCCCTGTGCACATTGTTGGGGGGCCTTCCTTCAGACCCGAGGTTGGACAGATTGGAAAGAGACGGCTGGATATTTGTTGCCCCTGCGCTCCTCATGTCTCTGGCAGATAAGGCTGCTATATGCTGTACTTCCTGAGGGCTGAATCGACCCCATGCCCATTCTTGCTGCAACCATTCAGCCAAGGCAGAAGGCGCCTGAGCAGGCCCTTGGCTACTAGCAGCTGAATTCTGTTCTGCTTCCGTCGCGAGTAGTCTTTGTTGGTGGCCTCCTCTTCGCTTCTTCCTTATGTGTTCAAAGGATTCAAGCTCCATGGCATAAGGTCTGCAAGGAAGAAGGACATTTTGGAATGCTTGATTCTTGTCACTACATTGTTGACTCACTCTGCCCGCACTGCTTCTATGATTATGTTCACAAAAGATTTGTGTCATTTTGGCCACCTTCTCATTGCTGTGAAGCCAAGGTGTGCAATTTTTGACTGATCGGTTGATAAGAAATCCTATCAGCAGAATGGCAACAGTAATCCTAAGGTGTTGGAGCAGAAGTAATCCTATAAGTACACAACTGACGTGCGCTTCCAGGGTAGAAAAACACTTCGCCACAGGTACAGAACAGACGTGCACTTCCAGGGTACTAACACTTCGCCACACTATCTTTCACGGCAAAAGTCAGGCTTTCATTTTGGAACTTTCAATTTTGAGATTTTGGGGGTTTGGATTTTGGAAGGGGTAAGGCCACATGATGGGGTCTAAGATAGTAATCCTGGAGAACAAATGCACCTTTCAACATTGAAGTTCGAGATGAACTCCATTTTAGACCCCAGGTTTTCATTTTGGAACTTTGAATCTTGAGATTTTGGGGGTTGGGATTTTGGAAGGGGTAAGGCCACCTGATGGGGTCTAAGATAGTAATCCTTGAGAACAAATACGCCTTTCAATTGTGAAGTTGGCAATGAACTCCATTTTAGATTTAGAACTTGGGCTTTTGGTTTTGTGGAGTTTGGATGATTGAAGGGGTGGGGTCCGCGTGGTGGGGTCTAAGATGGTAATCCTGGAGAACAAACGCACCTTTCAACATTGATGTTGGAGATGAACTCCATTTTAGGCCCCAGGTGTTCATTTTGGAACTTTCAATTTTGAGGTTTTGGGGGTTTGGATTTTGGAAGGGGTAAGGCCACATGATGGGATCTAAGATGGTAATCCCTCTGAACAAATGCACCTATCAACATTGAAGTTCGAGATGAACTCCATTTTAGACCCTAGAGGTTTGGAATTTAGAACTTGCAATTTTGGTTTTCTGGAGTTTGGATGTTTGAAGGGGTGGGGTCCACGTGGTGGGGTCTAAGATGGTAATCCTGGAGAACAAATGCACCTTTCAACATTGAAGTTGGGGATGAACTCCCATTTTAGACCCCTAGCCTTTGATTTTCAAGCTTAGGAATTTTGCTTTTGGTGTCATGTGTGGGTCTAAGATGGTAAGCCTCGAGAACAGATGGATATTTTGACACTGAACTTGTTGATGAATTCCATCTTAGACCCAAAACCCTTTAACTGAGGTTTGACGCAAATGGACATGTATGAGTCCAACTCCAACAGCACTTGCAAGGTGCTGAGCTTTTCAGATGTCAGCTTCAAGCTTGAAGGTGAAATCATATCCGGTTCAGGTGGCGTTCGGGTAAAGCTGAGCCAGGCCAGGCTCAAGCGTGCTAAATCATGGTTTTCATGTTTTTTGTTGTCTTGTTTGGAAATTTGGAGGTCAGATTTTTTCAAGTTCCAAAAATTCAAGATTTACAGAAACCATCAAAAATCCAGGAAACAAAGTTCAAAATCAAAAAGCCAAGACTCACAAAAATCCAACACCCAAAATCCAAATTTCAAAAGTCCAAAACCCAGAAGTTTCATGCAATGACAAGGCAAAAGAACCGAAACAAAAAATATATATATAGAAAAGAAACAACATCTCAAACTTCCAAAATCCAAAAACACAAATTAAAAACCCAAAATCAAAACGACAAAATCCAATTCCCAAAATCCAAAATCCAGATTCCAAAATCAAAACTCCAAAGTCCAAACCTCAAGATCCAGAATCCAAGATCAAAACTCCAAAGTCCAAACCACAAAAACCAAACATTTTTATGGATCTCATGAATCTCATGGGTCTCATGTTCTGGATGGACCCATTGATTTGGACCTCATGTTCTGGATGAACCCATTGAATTGGATCTCATGTTCTTGTGGACTAGTTCCAGGGGTCTAAAATGGAAATCCAAGGGGTCGACATCAAAGAACCCAAAATGTTAACATCAAAGCACCTCAGAGGGTCTGAAATCATGGTGCATCATGGTGTTGAGGGGTCTGAGCATGGTAGGGCAGGGGGTCTAAAATGATCCTGGTACCATTTTAGACCCTCGGTCTTTGGGGCCCAGGGGGTTTTGATTTCAGACTCCCTTGTAGTTGAGGGTATCTTCAAAACATGTCCATTGGGCTGCACGACGCTGTCGCACAGGTCAGGCAAAAGTAATCCCAAGCCACAGGAAAAAACGCACTTCCAGTTTGACACTTTGGAATTGCTGATAGGTTACAAAGCAAATTGGACAGGTGGGAGGTACGCTACAGCAAGGGCATCTCATGTAAGGATTGTGCAGTTCAGACGGTGGAATCTCGTGGAAATTCCACCTTCTGCCTTCCCCCCCGCAAACACCTCTGTGTTCCAGTGCCCACATCTTTGAGCTAAGTTGCTGCTGCAGGAGGCACTGACGTGGTATGGGCTCTCATGTCCAGACTGACTTCGGCTTCCACCCGGCGATGGGTCAGGTACTGACGATTCATGTGGTCACAGAACGTCTGAAGTTGACCCATACTCGCGTACCAATGGCAAAAGCAAGACTGACAGTCAGGACCTCTACCAAGCATCTTCACAAAGGTAGGCATCGGAAGGTGAATAGAAGCGATCCAGTCTACCACATCTTTCCACGACCAACGCGCAGGCACGTTGCGCACGTAGACACGTCCATGGCATCGAATCCCCGCGGCAGGCCGATCAGCCATGACTACACTTACAGTAGAGTTTGTACTGAAAATTAGTTCCAGAACATTTTGTGTAACTTTTGCTCTTTGCTTGCCAAGATTTTTGTTTGTTGTGTGGCGACACAGACCTGTCCCGAAAGCGACATTACCAACGACACAACTATGCATGACGTATGTGCGTTCTGGCTTGCATTTTAAAGTTGCGGAAACCAGTGTACTCCTAGATGGCAAAACTTCCTACCCGCAAAGTGGCAACAGTAATCCTAAAGTTCCTACCCGCATAAACGTGGCAACAGTAATCCTAGAAGTTCCTGACACTCTTTTGTCCAAAACTCTGTTGTCTTGCATTTTAAAGTTGCGGAAACCAGTGTATTCCTAGATGGCAAAACTTCCTACCCGCAAAGTGGCAACAGTAATCCTAAAGTTCCTACCCGCAAAAACGTGGCAACAGTAATCCTAGAAGTTCCTACCTCCTGCAGCGTTGCAACAGTAATCCTAGAAGCTCCTACAAACAAACAACGTGGCAACAGTAATCCTACAAGTTTTCCAAAGGAGTAAAAAATAGCAACAGTCATCCTGGCGGCTGCAACAGAAGATCGCAGTCATACCGTACAGATATAAACTTGGGAGTAGTTTGACCCAAAATTCTCCTCATCTCAACATTATTTTCTTGTTACAAGAAACAGTTTAAATTTTTGCCCCAGTTGCACGATGCAAGCACAGGACAAGCCTTTTTTTCGTTCTATAGACTTCTTGTCGCACGTTCGACCACATGCAACGAGATTTGCGCGCTCCATGCACCAGGAGCGTTAGAACTGAAAACATGCAGCTCAAGCCTTGGGCAGACGACACTGCGTTTCTACGTTTCTTTCAAAACACCTGAGGAAATATCATCTGCCACCTTCTGTGAGGCTGCCCTTGCAGCAAGCAAAGCGTCTTCCCTGGAGGCACCAGCTTTCAAAGCTTCCGACTTGGCTTTATGGTATGCTGTTGAGGTAGCTCGGTGCTTGAAAGTGCATTTCTTTCCAGAAAAAGAAACCTGCTTGCGGTCTGTCTTTGCGGCAGGTTTCTTCCAGGCCGCTTTGACCTTGGGCTTCGACTGGTCCGATGAAGCTCCTGTCTTCGTCTTCTTCTTCTTTGCCGGCTCGGGTACTGCTTGTTCCATCCAAAGAAGTAACTCCTTCTCTTCATCCTTGTCAAGTTGCAACAAAGCAAGCTTGCTTTTGAAGGAAGCCTTGGGTGACTTTGCTGTTTTACTACGGCTTGAACCACAAGCCGTGTCGGACTTACCAGGAGATGTAGGATCACTCACCTTCTTCTCCAGGACTCTCTGAAAAACTCTCTTTGGTGAACGCCTTGGTTCACCACTGTCTGCAGCAGCCACTGGAGCAGGTTCTACTTCTACCTCGGTGCATTTGCGTGGTATTTCATCTTCTGGTTTCTCTGCTTCCTTGTCTTCAAACACCAAAACTGATAGAACTGAATCGATGTTCTTCTTCTCCTCAGGCGATGCTCTCTTCAAACATCGCACATATTTGGTTGCATCTTTTTTGATTTCCCGGTACTGAGCGCAGGCCACACGGATCTGCTCATCGCACCTGTCCAGAAAGTCAGCATCATGCAATTTGCTAAAGTTTAAACGACCTTCTGTGGTCTGAACCTTCATCAACGCTTGCTGCAATTTTTTGGACGACAAGACGCCATTTGAATGAACCTGGAATAGTTTCTCACATAAAGTCGATATATTGGTGCTGCCCAACCATTCCGCGTCAGGAGCGCTCTTCCAGGTCATCCTGTGCTTGCTATTCAAGAGCTTCAGCATGTCTGAGATGCCCAATTGCTGAGTGACTGCAGTCACCGCTTTCATGATGTCACTGACAGACACGCTAGGATCAGGCGCGAGTCGTGCTTTACTTCCCATGGTGCCTTTCACTTCTACTACAGAGAAAGCCGTCTTGCTTTTTCCCAAAATTGCGTTAGACACATGTATTCATGCGTCATGTTTTCAGACCTTCTTAGCAAAATCTTGAATTATTCAATCACACAACATACAATTCAATTGACCATGTTCCTTAGATTTTCCGTGCATCAAATTCAATGTTCATTCTCTCATTTCTCATACTGGCCATCCAGCTGCAAACCAAAAATCAAACAGTCACATGAAGATTTCACAATGCCATTCCAAACATATCCTTCTTGAGCATGTCATTGCAACAGTAATCCTAGAAAAAACCAAATTCGAAACATAACATTGGCAAAAGTAATCCTAGCTTTTCACCTTTGCATTGGCGCTTCTCTAAACACATGAATTTCTTATCTACAAAATTAACTCTTTTTTAAACGCGCTTTTTACCTCAAATAGTTAAGAGACCAAGATTAAAATAGTCAGGAAACAAAGAATTATGAGTTAGGCAGGAAATTGTCTAACCTGATCTATTGGGTTCGTGCATAGTCCATTTTCTTTGGACTTGCTACGATTCTAAAGCTTTCGCTCCAGATGCTTTGCCTGTTGCAAAGA
>OMLO01004813.1_pt1 | contig 11310 bp, 4 predicted proteins | sample 1674811 | NCBI WGS metagenome assembly OMLO01 (sample SAMN06265003, study PRJEB25207) | coral metagenome | isolation source: Coral host | place: Mexico:La Bocana,Puerto Morelos, Mexico | collected 2008-11-13 | reverse complement strand
CGATGGACTAGCATCCTGTCCAGGGGGAGTAGAAATACTCTTAGCCGCTTCATGCTACAGAAACCGGGGATAAGCTCGGGCAGCTATGGTCCAGTAGGATCGAAAGGCTTCAAAATGGAAGATGCTTGTCAGAAATGTGTGTTTTGTTTTGAAATTGTTACCAACAAAGATAGGGAAGCACAACATTCAGTAACAATGGTTTCCGTGGACCTACAGTATTACACAACCATGTATGTCACATTTCTAATCTTGAACAATGTGATTTATTATCAGTTTTAAGTACTGATAATTTAAATAACTTACTGTCATCTCCTTGTTGTCCTTGCTGTTGACGACCAGCAGAAGCTTGACTTTCAGTTGGTTTTGATTGCGAGTCATCCTCTAGTGATAGCATCAGCTTCACCTCCGGTTTCAATCTCTGGTACTTTGTGCTCAGAAGGGAGTGCCATTGTGCTCTCTGTGAAAATGTTGGAAGTTTTCACTTCCATTAGATTAAGGTACTCCAATTGCCATATGTTTGTTCAATATCAGTTCAATGAAATTGAGAGGAATGTACTTTATTAACCACGACAGCAATGCTTACTATCTAATTGAAAATATTGTATTTCAAGATAAATCAAAACAAATGAAATAATAAGTAAACCCACAACCTTTTAAGCTGTGGAGATTTTACAAATTTAGAAAATTCCTTATTTATTTTAAGCCCTCCCTTATTTGCCACTAAAAATAAAAAATAATAGACATATTTTATTTCTGACAGGTCCAAGCAATAAGTAAACATCACTAAATTCAATGTAAAACTAGTATAGTATGTGAAAATAATATGGAATTATAATATATTAGTTAGTTATCACCTAGTAAAATTAATATGAAAGAAGAATTGATCAACACAAGCATGGGACAAAGAAAAAATATGAGTCCCAGACAGCAGTCAAACCCATGACCTAAAGCAGTGCTCACAATGACTCTGACAGTGTTGATCTAGTATGAAGGCTGCCTGTCACATTTGAACTCAGCTAAATGACCTAGTTCTCCACGTAGCTCAGGGGATAGGGTGTGCACCGGTTCTTCAGGAGGTCACAGGTTTGATTCCTGTCAGGGAATCATAATTTTTCTTTGTCCCAAGCTCATTTCATGTTGATCAACTCTCCATTCATATTTCATTATCAAGCTTAAAATTCACCATCCATATTCATTTATCATCTAGTAAATATATAGTGATATCAGCTAGTCATAATGAAAAATCAGAAAATTCCTTTACTTACTGCTGGTTTTTGTTGGGCTGTTCTTAAATCTAAGATCACATAACCAACTGGTTCTTTCTGGGAAGTTAGAGTATCTAGAGCATAACACTGTGAAAAAAAGACTTGTTACTGATAGTGTGCTTCAATCACCAGACTGATGTAACAATAAACCACTTATTATTTATTAATTAGAATTATTAGCAAGCTATATTAAAAATGTGAGTGTGACATGGGCCACACCTTATTATTAATATTATCATTATCATTATCATTATTATTATTATTATCAACCTTACATTTCTCGCTACATAGAAATATGCTTTGACATTACATAGGTGTTAATATAAACATACCAAACCAAGATGCTACAGTTTCCAAGAAGTTTCAGTCTCTTTTATCTCAAAATATTTTGCATTAAAAGCCAATACTTCAGTGCAGACACCAGACAATGAGAGAGATTGTCATCTTTACCGACTGCTTGTTATATCATAACCGAAGAGGGTTGACTTCAAATATCATATATGCATATTAAGTGAGAGATAGAGAGATATTAGCTGTGTTCTCTTTTTATGTGTTTATGAACCTTGGCCACATCTTGGTAATAACTATGTAAATATCACAAAAACAAAAATGTTGTACAATATTAACCTCTTACTAACTAAGTGTGAGGGCTGTACTGGAAGTGTTGGCCCACGGTTGTCGTAATACAGACTGAATGCAGCCAGGTCCATATAATTTTAGAACAACTGAGAGCCAGAGTTTCCTAGTATGACCCGAGTAAGCTAGGTTACTAGGCAGTTTATTATAAAGTACTCAGTGAAACAAAACAACACACTTAAGACTGTTTCCATGAAAACAGTTGATATGGGAAACCTTAACTAAGAAGAAAACAATCAGAATGCTCTGATTTACCTACATTTGCAACAACTACCTTAGCTTGCCATAGAATACATGTTACTACTAACTAGCTTTCTTGACCTTGTCCTAGGTTAATTAGCAATATCTTGTTTATTTTGCTCATTCCCTTCCTACTGAAAAAAGCTTATTTTATTCATAGCATGGATACTTCTTACAATATCACTCTTTTTATTGTGTTTTTCACCTGGATTTTGATTGGTGTTCTCTGCAAGCGATGTTGGTGTAGAGACTTCTTGTTTAATTCCCAGGCAAGTTCAGTTGTAAACTCTGGTGTTTCCACATGATCAATCGGATCAGTTGTCAGTGTTTCTCCATCAAACTTTGTTTCCACAATGATCTTGTGTCTTGGCCGTTTAGGGAATCTCCGACCTAAGTATTGTAGCCGATAATTCTAATCAATGTTTTGATTTCCTTCAATGGCAATCAGACAACTAATAAAGTAACATACTTCTCTCTTTAATATAATCTAACAACCTCTTGAATGTAAAATAGATAGCTACTGGATCTCCTATCTTCTACAAAGGTTGAAACCTATTCAAGGAAAGTTAACCTTACAACCAAGCTTACTTGCAAGCTTATAAAACTCACTGATGGCATGCAATTTGTCAACGCAAAAAGATATCCTCCTTTTTCAATGCTTATCGACAAATACTTGAAAAAAGGTATCAGAATAAAATAACAGTGTCAGAAGGAAAGGGATGCCAACTTGAAAGTCTAGGGAAAACTGCTCGGCGAGTCTGAAGTGTGTTGCAGATTACACTTAACATGTCCTCTTGCTTGTTGACTCTCACGAGACGGCAAAGTGGAAAGTAATTATGGTCAAACTTACCTTCAAGTACCGAGACAACCACCAAAATTCCGTCATTCAAACCCATAAGCAACACTATGACAGATTGTAAAGCTATTTACTTGTTAAAACAGGACGATAAAACACACAAAAAAGTCCCCAACAACAATTCCACAAAATCCGCCATTTTTTTCAAATTTGGATACTACGTCGTGTAAGCACCCGTGATGTAGACCCTCGTAACTAATAGCGTCCAATATGGCGAACGGTTGCGAACGAGGGATTTACAATGAAAACTCATCAACTGCTGTGTAAATAGAACTGACAACTAAGTTTCGTTGCTACGAAAGCCGATTCATTTCAACGACTGATAACTGCACTTTTTTCTTCCGTGCTAACTGTCCCATCAGAAGGCAATTCTTATGCAAATGAGTTCATTTCAAGGCTGTCAAATATACCGCGATATGTTCTTCTCTTAGCAACATCTGTTTCACACACTGTCTTGAATTTATTGATCAACGCGGGCGTCTTTTTGGTGAGGACCACAAGCTGTGAAACTTTACTGAAGGACTGGTTGATCTTTTGATAAGCTCAGTGGTCAATGACAAACGACACGTCGCCCGTCGCCAGACGACAAGTACAGCAGAGAAGCTTTGTATAAACAGACAAAGATGTGTGCCCAGTTTACATCTGAAAAACGACCAGATAAATAAACAACTGTCGAAGGAAAGTTAATTTCAGCGGTACCAATGCAGTTTGCTGTTTCGTCTTAGTTGTTGGAACAAAGCGGAATTCCTTCTCTAGACGCAAATTTAACCTTCAGTTGAGCTTGCTTACTTTCAAGCCACTACTAAATTAAATGTGGAACTGAAATAATTGGATCCCATTTCTTGGGAAATACCACTGTTTTAAAGCTTATAGAGCGACTGGCAACGTTGATTGTTAATCTGTGTGTTTAAGGGTTTAAGGATTAAACTAACATGGCCCACCATCGTGATCGCGATCGGGAACCCGATCTCAAAGGAAAACTTTCTCGCAAGATTGCAGAACTAACAATGGTAATTCATTTGTTATTTACTCGAAACCATGAGCGAGAGTTTGAAGTGGAAGCTCTGAAAACTGCATACGAAGGTGAGATTAGTGGTATTCTCGAGGAAGCTAAAGGGAAAATTTCATGGTTAGAAGGACAGTTAGATGAACTTGAAAAATTCCGTGTTTTGCTGGACTTGAAAAATACAGAGAGTGAGAAAGACAAACAGCAGATCAGTGACCTTCAAAATAAAATAGCAGAACTGACTGCACTTTTGGAACACAAAGATCAGCTCATAGCAGTGGCAGAGAAACAAATTGTGGAATTAAAAGACAGCCTTATGAACAACTTAAAATCTGGCGATGAGCAGGTTGCACTTTTGTCAGTTGAGTTGGAAAATATGAAAAAAGAAAACAGTGAATTAAAAGAAAAACTTAAGGGAAAAACTGATAAGGTAAAAAAGAGTCAAGGCCAAATACAGAATCTTCAATCAAAAGTTAAAGCTTTGGAAGATGAATTAAATGATGTTTTGGAGAAGAAGGAGAGACTTGAAAATAGCGTCAATGGATTACAAGGAGACTGGCAGGATGAAATTGACAAGCTCAGTCGCAGAATTGAAGAATACACAAAACAGCAAAAAGAAGATCAAATGAGAGCTGAAAAACTAGAATGGAAAAATAAACAGCTGTCTCAGTTAGTAAGAGAGTTAGAAGATGATAAACGACAGCTTGAACTCAAAATTCAACAGTATATTGATGAGAGGAATAAAAGAAAAGAAACCAGGAGATCTCCAAGACCAGCCACAAAAGGGAGCCCTGAAGTGCCACGGACAACACCTGCATTTGATGTAAGTTGAGCCTTGGCTGTAAATTTTAATTAAACACTAAGAAGAAACTGATGCTCAGTATTTTTCATATGAGGCCAAGATTCTATATACTGACTGCTCAGTGTTTACATGCCAGCATTATCATGTACTTTGCTGGTACTATAAATATGTATACCTGGGTGGTGAAAGGCACATAGTCTTAGAGTGTCTCTCTCAAGGGCACCCCGGGCAAGGGCACAACACTGTAACACCATCCAGGTCTACAACCTGGACTGCCCATTTTCATGTCTAGCACTAAGGTCTCTGAATATCTCACATCCCTCTAATTTTTGGCCCTAATGTCCTATATTTTGATTTCAATAAGAATATTTTTGCTTTTGAATTAAAAGCTTCCCTACTCAATATCCCATTTTATCAGATCTAAATATCCCGTTAATTCCCTCCAAATATCTTATAACCCCATTAATTTTTAGCTAAATAATTCCTGTACTGTGAAACCTCTTATAGGGCCTCAGTGCTCTCATCATTAGGCTACCATGCCTCCCATAGGAAAAAGTAATATAAGTGGAATAAATAGGCCAAGCTAATTGCCAGTCCAGATGGCTTTAAACATGTATGTCACCTTTTTAGCACAATTTTGGATTTTTCCTAAATAAACTAAAGGGGCTTTGGTATCAGGGAAGCATTTTTGTGTGCTGTTTTGAGGTTCCATTAAATGTTGACATTGTAGAGAGATGATGAGTTGGAACGCCTAAGAAGAGAAGTACAGCGTTATCGCTTGGAGATAAGCAACAGAGAATCCAACTTCAATAGAATGTTTACTGACCAACACCCTGTCATAGTTGACGGAAAAGGAAGGAAGCCCCCATCTGCTATGGTGCCTGACAATGTAAGTAGCTGATGAGTCAATAGTCAACTCATGTATTCCAGAGCTCCACGAGGAGTAGTCAAGGACGAAAATCACAGGTTGAAGGTTTGCAAATGAAGCTGCAATTGCTGCAATCTCTTTGGCCTCTACACTAAGTCAGTCAGTGCTCAAAACCAAGCTCAATACCCTCCTAAGACTGGAAGGTCCTTGGGGGTTTAAAGGAGGCAGCTGACCAGGCCTTGGGTAATGTTACTAGTTTTGCACACAGTCATTCAACAATAATTCAACAATAATCAGAGCTGGAGATTTAGGTAGTTTAAAACTTTGTCATCCCTGGAAGTATTGAAGCAGCGTTTTTCAAACTTGGCACCAGATATGTTTATCACAAAACAAACAAAATGACACCTGTTGTGTTGTTGCCATGACAACAGTTCTGCCCCTGGTCCTGTCTAAACTAAAACAACAATTCCCAGCTTTTGTCTTAACCAAGGAACATCTACTCCAGCCATTGTAATGTCTGTTCCAAACAGGACCCTCTGTCCTACTTTAAAAATGAGGATATTTGGTTTTGACAGAAACTGGAGCCAAGAGAGTTTCCATGACAATGACACTATGGTTTTTTTTTTGGTTTCTTTTCTGATGAACATTTCTGGTGCCAAGTTTGAAGAACACTGCTTTTATATCTCCAGAGATGTTCTCTATATTCAGTATTTTACCATTTTAGTTGTACAGCTCATGACATCATCACTTTCCTAATTTGCATAATACAAAAACTTCACTATCTCCAAAATGAAAAAAAAAAAAATATTCCAAAAAGGAAAACACCACGTTACACCATATTTTTTTGAAAAGCAGCAATTATTTTCATTTCATAGGCACTTTGGTTCCTTGCATTTCTTGCAATGATTATTTTGTTTTATATATTTCCTTGTCAGTCCTTTCCAAACCTGAGTGGTGTACATGGACGGAAAAGAAGTGGAATTCAACCTCATTTACCAGCTCTTGGTGAGCAACGCATACACAGCAATCCACAACATCAATTTCACGGCTTTTGAGACATGAAATAATCAGCATATTGATCAAAGAGTACCAATCACTTTGTGTATCTACGAACTTGCTTACTGATACGAATATTCATTCTAGTTTATGCAGTCATGTTCTGAGTTTGTAAGTTGGTCGGTAAAACAAGTTGTTGTTGAATTATATTTACTTTATTTATTAGTCTGGAACAAATTAATTTGGGGCTTTTTATGGTTTATTTAACAGAATAAAGATAACAAAAGCGTGTATGGCTTTAGAGTGTTATGTACATCATTCTTGTCTCCAGTACTGCCAGTCTCTGTAAGCTGGTAGGCCAATGCACAAGAACAACATCACTCTGGAAGCACATGATTGATTGACTAGAATTTGGACTAAGAGTTTCACTCATTCAATGCTACATGTAGTTTCCTTGCCAAAAGTATCCACTGGTTTATTTCTTACTGAAACTGTTTGAAGCTTCACAGATTAGGAAAAACAGAATATAAAACAGAAGTAGCATTTTGACTGAAAGTAGCATACCGCTGTACTTGTGTCATTATGGAGGACATCACTGAAAATTCTCCCCATTATGTAAAAAAGGGTAGTCTGCACACAAGCAAGTGGCCCATCAGGCCAGAGCTTATCCAGGTTCCTGTAACATAAAATGACTAGGAGTATCCACTCAGATGGGATGCTAGTCCATCGCAAGGTTACCCCCTAGCATTAAATTTGCCCATACCCATTTATACATTTGAAGGAGGGAGATCTGCAAGATGAAAGTGCCTTACCTGAAAACAAATTGTAACATCCCCAGCCAGAGATCAAACCCTGACTGCTCAATCTACAGTCACGTACACTAGCCAGTGCTTGAACATCACAAGCCAAATTTAAACCTTCTGAAGATCTTTAGGTTCTCTAATTAAGTGAAATTTTAGGTCGAGCAACCAATGGATAATCCAAGAGAAGAAACCCATCTTAGTCCATAATATTAGCCAATCAAATTGTGTTTCCCCAAAGCAACCTGTTCTTCTTGCCAAGGTTGAGCTTACAGGGACTGGCAACTCTGGGGACAAGAATGCTACAAGAGGGTACCATAGAAATTCAATTCTGTTTCCTAGTATGTGAACTATTTTTATCTGTACAAATCCCTTCTTACTCTGCATGTGAGGTTTCAAGTGCAAGTTAGAAAATGACATTGGATTCACAGCTTGTGATAAAGATGCTAGCCAGGGAAATTGACTTAAAAGTGTTACAGTAATAAATATTTGTCAAAGTTATGGTTAACTATACATGTATATGTACATTGATATAATGACAGATTAAAACAGTGAGGAATAAAAGACTGGAACATTCATACAGAAACAGTAGATAGTAAACTAAACAATTACAAAAAAATGATCAAATAAAGGTCATAGAATGGTATTCATGAGAACTGAAATCTTAAATTTCCGGCAACAGTTTGTGATATTGCCCTTAGTGAGTAAGGGTTATCATAATCAACTACTCTATTCATATTAATTTGCATGATAGACAGTTAAAATTCAATTAAATATTATATTTCCATGAGTGCGTATTGGATATGAGATAGGATAATGAGGCCTGTGGTGTCAATTTGGCATATCCAAAGATCCAATGTTTAATATATAGTTTATCCTTTGAGCAACAATTGTGTTTGTTGTACATGTAGGTCTCCTTAGGATGCTCTTTGGCCTTGTATCCAAATCTTCTTTCCCCCATGAACTTGAAGGAGGAGTGTGTTATGGGCCCAAAAGTTTCTTGAGTAAGAGGCTAGCTGGTTTTAAGAGCTAAAAAAGTAAAACCCCATTCAGACATGTTGATAGTTTTGTAACATCATCAGCAGTGCATCTGAATAGCAACTGACATGAGTTACAAAATAAGCTATTGATGCAATAGGTTCTACTTTGGCTGGTGAATCAATCTCAAAAAAACCCTTTTCAGGCTTTACCATCTCAGAATTTGTCCCTGTTATGTCTCTTAAGTCTTTTTGCAGGGCTAAGAAAGTCTCAAGCTCGCAGAACATTTTTAGTCTGACAGTCGTGCAAAATCTCCAATTAACCAGTACCCACTCCTGTCAAAACAGATTTAAATAAAGTTATTTACCTTAATTATTAATATGAATGTGTGGTTGAATATCACAGTTATACACACAACTTAAGCAGTTGTGAAGTTGAAGCCTGAAAAAAATTCAGGCCTGAACCCGTGAGTTTGGGTTCGAATCAGGCCTGAATTTTATTATTATTATTATTATTATTATTATTATTATTATTATTAATATTATTATTATTATTATCTATTAACCATTAACTACTTCCAACCAATGTTCAGGAAAACAAGCCTGTGCTTCTCGCAAGATCTGACCAAGTCAGACAAATCAAGCCTATAATGACAGAAATTCAGCTTCACAGGAGGTTATGAAAATATCAGGCTGTATTCAGAAATTCTGACAAATTCTCCCAAAGTGAAGTTTTGAAAATGTGCAATTAACAAGCAAGAACTTTGATTATGATCAGCCATTAAGAGACACTTCAGTCTAGTCATTTTTTGAATTCATCTACACAAGAAACAAGAACTATATTTTAATATAAAAACAATAAATATCCAGGAAACATTTTTGATTTTGTCAGCTTTTTGTGCTATGAAATCCCTGGTTAAAGTTGCTTATGTCCAAATCTTCCTTGTGCAAGCCTGAAAATAACTTTCTCTTCTCCAGGGTGTCTGCACAACTAAAGGGAGAAAATAAAAAATTGAATGTGTTTGTTTAAAAAAAAACCACTTTAACTACAATGAAAAATAATAGCATTATACCAGAATCACCTTCCCATTTTTTCCTGGACTTTTTCAATGTCTTGCTGCATTGTGTCGATTTCCTAGAGATAAAAATGAAACAAAACTGAAATCTCTGTATGAAATCAAATCAACAGTGATGAAGACACCCATCCAAGCCATCAATGGACTTCTTAGCTCTCCCATTTGGTAATCTACACCATTCCTCATAGAAAAGGTTTCAAATCCTGGGTCAAGTGAAATGCATGTGGTAGATAGCAGTTTGCAACTAAGTTTGCACCTCATAGTAGTAACACATCTTCTTTACAAGTATTTCAAAGAGTTAACCAAGACAGAAGAGAGGTCTACTAAGCTAATCAAGGCAAGTGAAAATTCCTGTGAGTCCAAGAAAAATCTCAAAGCTGGCATTCTTGAGTAGTTATTACCTCTTGTAGCATTTGTTCTCTTTCTTCCAATTCTGAAATGTCAGCTTCATATTTATTGTCAGTCACTTCACAATCCTGTGAAATACACAGTGGACAATTAAGGTCCAATTTATATGGTCTGAAGTACCAGCACCTTCATAGAGTGTTTATATGAAAAAAGGCTGACCCTCTTGGCCAAGTCAAAGTTGAACGTGCATGATTATTTATGACACTTATCATTATTAAAGGTGCAGTCATCTCTCTTTGAGTTTCATTTGGTCATGTTATCACTGTGGGCTAATTGACAAGTTAATTTTCACCTAACCATGTATTCAATATAAATTTCTTGGTGTTACATGACACTATGTCTTGGCATGCTGTGAGTTGCCCCAGGTAGGTGAATGAAATTAATTATAGGAGAAAACACTGTCCCATTTCTCAGGGCTACCCCACCTAAGGCAACTTGGAGAAGAAAAGAAAACATAGGAAAACAATATACTGTTAGTATACACTGTTTGACGTTTTCAAAGAAACAACAAAAAATCAACTTGCAACGGGTAACTTGGTAGGGAGGGTTCTCTCACATAACCGAGCCCATATAAATGGGGCCTTAGGAATATGTTTAATGACTTACATCGGAATAAAATTACACTCACTTAAGGACATTGCCTATTTTTGTTAGAGCACATCGCGCAAAGCATGGTCACACCAGGCACACTAGGGTTGACATTGACATAGTCCAGTATACTACCATGCATATGACTAAAAGACAGATTTTCCTCTGAAAACCAAGGACAGTTCGTATAGATGGATAATGCGTCTTGTGCTCGTCTTTATACTAGAGACGCATAACCAGACAAATTACAAATATTGGCCCAAGTTCGTCCAGATGGATAATTGCATCGTCTGGTATAAAAACGGCCAATCATACAGAAATCCAACTGTAAACATCTACCAGCAGATGGCATAGTGTGTGCACTAAACAAGCGTGAGAGGTAAATGCTTGACTTATTGCAAAAAATATAATGGGCACCATTTATGATAGAAGATTAAAACAATGAAAACAAGACGACAATAATTCTTTTTTTTATGAAATGGAAATGACAAGTCTATTCAACAATTGATTATTTTCTGGTTGTGAGGAAAGCTATTAATATAGACTGTGTTTTGGCTTAACCTGAGTGAAGCTGTCAGAGATGCTAAAAGAGCTGCTGCAACAATTTTGTTATAAAACATATCAAAATTTCTTAAATTTTATTTTTTATCTAAAATTTTAATGTTCTTTTAAATTTAATTAAGCACATTATTACCAGGTAATAGTAGTTTGAAAACTACGGAGCCCAGTAAGTGCCATGGTTTCCCCTTCTTTTTTCTACCCTCATGTTCAGTTTTATGTCGAGTTTTTTTG
>OMLO01004812.1_pt1 | contig 11310 bp, 6 predicted proteins | sample 1674811 | NCBI WGS metagenome assembly OMLO01 (sample SAMN06265003, study PRJEB25207) | coral metagenome | isolation source: Coral host | place: Mexico:La Bocana,Puerto Morelos, Mexico | collected 2008-11-13 | reverse complement strand
TAAGTCATTATCTCTCCACAGTAGAAGTTTAAAAAAAATCTATCGAGTAGAAAATTTTCGCGCGAACGTCCTTAAGCTTCATAAAGGAAATTGGCGATTATGGAGTTTCGGATATGTTCTGTTCACAAAAGGTGCCGGAAACAAAGCGAAGAAGGGCTGAAAAGACTTCATGATTTTAAACGCACGCCTGAATAAGGGTATATTCATCATCATCAGTTCCATTTCTCCGTCCGTATGGAGAGTGGGGTCAGAAAGGTATATTCACCTAAAATGTTTATTTGTCTTATAATTTCCCTATATCTTTCAATTCGATTGGCTGGGCAGGGAAAAACTACTTTACTCCTTGCATGGTATAATGGTTTTTGGCTGCTTTAAGAATGTGGTGTCTTTGTTTTTTTGTTTCGACTTATTTCACTCACCTGAAGACACTGCCGACAAAACAGTCTTCCACACTTGTCATGTGGAATAAGTTCCTTATCAGCTTTCTCCTCCAGACAAATACAACACGTGCCGCTCAGGCGATACACGTGTGATAACGAGGCGCGTGTTCTCTGGCGGGAGCGAGTCTTTGGAGTGCTGGTATTAGGGCTCGTCTGTCTGTTGTGATGGTGTTTATTTAGCGCTGATTTGTCAACTGTAGAAGATTCACTTTGAAACTCAAGTGCTGACATGAATTCTGAAGCACTTTCAGCCTTTGGAGAGTAATACATGGTGGAGTCATTTGTCTGACTCAATACTCGTCCCGCGGGACACGAAAGAGAAGTTCTTTTCGTGTTATCATCTTGAACGTAGAGAGACTCGGGAGCATTTGAAGGTTTAAATATGTACAGTTTGCTTCTACGGTCAGTGAATGGTGTTAGCTGTTTATCGTCACTCTGAAAAAGAAATACAACCGGTTGAACTCCAAAATTAACAAGTTCAGGAAACCGCGTACCCAACCTTAAGGAGCTTTCTAACGACCGTATTTTAATTTGTAACTACACTGCCAAATGTACCCGTCATGCCAATGATCATCGCTCGTGCTATTAACGGGACCAGGTGGTATTAAGATTGGAATCAGTGTAATGTGTCGCTTCTGGCTTGACATAAATAAGGAAAAAGAGTGGCAAACCTTCGATTTGTTACTTATACATGTATTACAATACAATAGCTGCCTAAAAGACTCAATTTTTGCGCAAAATCCATAAAAGCCATAACGTTAAATATATGAGTTTTAACTAACGAAACAAAAAAGTGATTTTCATTACCATAATGGATATTATTTGACTGTTTCGCACCACTGACACTTTAAGATCCGTCAGAAATGGCAGTGTATCATCGGCGGTAAGTAAGGAAAGAAAGTTGGTTTTCAGTTTAAGCGCAGTGCTTGGTTTGGTAACTTGAACTTTGTATCTGATCGAGAACAAAAAGGAAAATATAACATATAAAAACGAGAAATCCGACCATCAGAGCTCCAATAAATTACATGGAACTCAAAAGCGAGAAAACTCGCTCGAGGCAGTAAACAAATAAAGCACGTGTCATTTTGACGGGAACGCTTTTCTTTTCTCTCTTTGCTGTTGAACCGTTTATATTTGTGTTTGTGGATGGCATCAGGTACGTTCATATATATGTAAGTTTCATAAACTTACTTGACTGCCTGAATTTTGCCGTCGTTTGTCTCCTTTTGATCACGGTAAACCCACGTGACAACTAAGAAACGAAAACAAAATTTGAAAGAGAAATAAAACAGCCTGAGTAGACCGATTTCATTATGATGCGACACAAGATCGTAGGAAACTTAAAACTCAGTCACGAGATGGACAATTCTTGAGCTTCCGCATGCTATAAAATTGCAGTGTTCTCGAGTTCAACTGAAATCCGCGACACGATCACAGATACAGGCTGGTAGATACGTAGTCATTTACCTGTCATATAGTGGTTTAACGTTGTCTGTAAGAGGAATAACTACATAACCCTATACAGGGCTATGTATGGCTATGTATGGCTATGTAGGGCTATGTAGGGCTATGCATGGTTATGTAGAGCTATATAGGGTTACGGTAGCTATTTCTCTTATGGACAACGTTAAACCACTATATGACTGGTAATACCACGTTTGATTACCAGCCGCTGTTCAGGAAAGGACACCTCGCTACTCCCTCGAAAACACACAGATATCGCACGGTATTTTCACAATAAGTAACCGGTTTGACAGGTAAGGTAGAGTCTTCTAAGTTTTTCGAAGCACACGCAACTTCAAATTTAGTTTACATTTAATGTTTGTTTCTTTTTGAAAATAAAAAAGTTTCATGATGAATTTGGTTATCCGCAAAAATAATTATTGTCTATAACTTTCCCGCCCCTAGAGTCATGTAGAACTGACTGGTCATATAAGAGTACCGTATTTACTTGAATAAGCGCCGCGGCGCTTATTTAATTTTTCGTGTCTCCGGTGCGGCGCTTATTCGAAGGCGGGGCTTATTTAATCTCCTTACTGCAACAGTTAGAGGGAAGAGAAAGAGGAAGGTTGGTCTTGCCGTAATTTACAGCCTTCACGCAGGAACTGAAGAATGCGAAGATTTTGAAGAGAGAATTGAATGAAAGAGCGTCGAGATATACTCACGTTGAACTGAAAAACATCACTATTGATGAAAGTAAATTCCCATTGCTGGCTTAGAACCGCATTGCATCGAGTACAGTGTATTTTTATCATCTTATGGAATACTCGAATAAGCACCGCACCGAAGCTGCGGCGCTTATTCGAGGGCGGCGCTTATTAACTTTTCGACCCCATGTGCGGCGCTTAATTGAGGGCGGCGCTTATTCGAGTAAATACGGTAAGCTGTAATTGAGTGCGAATGAAAGTTTCATCTAGAGTTCTTTTACTATGACCATGAAATCTTTACCAAATGTGTGATATGATTCACTCAACAGTGGCACAGATATAAACGTAAATGGCTGATATTTAAAAGATTCGTGGCTGCAGTTAGAGCACGCGATCTGATAAAGAGAAAGAAAGACTCAACAGTTATGATTCAGGCTTCCTGCACAAAGAAGGTAAAGAATATAATAAATTACGTTACTTAGGTCTACTAGTAGCTTACAAAAATTTGAACACGTATTTGAAAATCAGATAACGGGAAAAAACAGGGTCGTTTTAAAATATTAGACTACGAGTAGTCTCTCTTTTGCTCAGTCTGTCGTGCGTGACGCGATAGAAACCGCGAGAAAAAAAATGGGTTCCCAGACTCCTGGGGGCGAGCGCCCAGGATTTTACACGGCAATTTTTCCCCGCGGTTTATTTACGCCTCGCTCGACGGACTAAGCGATGGAGACACTACTCGTAGTGTGAAATATTTGTGGAGTATTATGAAGCAAAATCTGGTGCTCACGCCAGAATAGGTGTCAAACACTCTCTGTAAGGGCATCATGTCTTGAAAATGTTGAAAGTTAGCGTATTACAGTAGATATCGAGTGTGGCACTACCAAAGTATTGTAACTTTACCTTGCTTTGCAGTTGTCCTTGGAAGGTATCAACAATAAGAGAATCATTATTTTTGGTGTACTCTCTAAAACAATAGATGATATCATTACTGACGTTTCTTTTCATAAATATACTGATGGATTTTACTAAGCAACTTTTGAAAGGAAGGTTACGTTCGTTCACGTTGTGAGCTAACACTTGCCCACCTTGAAAAGTTACGACACCGAACTTCTGCTTTCATCTGAAACGATTCCTGGTATTTGTTGCAATTGTCTTTTGTTCTATATGTATAATGGTGACCACCTGTGTGATTTTTACCGAGTGGTTTCGATCAGGGTTAAATTTCTAGTTTCTAATGTTTGGCTTAGCATACCGACCTCCATCTCTGTTCTGCGGAGCTACTCTTTTTAGAATGGTCACCGGATGAGGAATCGGAGCCTGCACAGTTGAGTTCTTGATGAAGACCATCGAGAAATAATGCCAGGAATTCATGACAGTCATGCTTAGAAACGGAAAACAGAAACACGAAAATAACGTTCAATTTTTTTCACTTTTTAGTTTTGGCCTTTTTACAGACATTATATCAACAGGGATAATGCACGGACGCAGTTCGAAGCTCAGTATTTTGCAACCAGGACGTTTCTGATAATAATCTGTGTAGTGCGCGTTAGCGAGCTCGTTTCGATGTTACCTGTCTCTGTGGTGTAAGCTGATTGCTAAACTGTGAAGTGACTGCTGTATACAGATCTGTAGGATCACACTGAAGATATGAGCCACTCCAGACTTTATCTACCAGTTCACCCAAGCTCTTGCTCAGGAAATGCTGTAACGAATAAAACAATTTGTTATGTATAGCGGCGACTCAAATCTAGCGTCATTTACTGTTGCAGCTGAATCCCACCTTTTGCAAACGATGGTGGTTGGCTTGAGATTAATAACTACAACCACAAATGGTGATAGAAGGAAATGTTTCCTAATAAATCGAGACGAAACCAAACACACAAAACGGCATTAAAAAGACCCTCTAAGCATATAGAAAGACGCATGAACAGAACGACAGAATTTTCCTTCAAGCAGTTACATTCAGTTTTCAGTCGTCGGTAGTTTCGAAAGACAGGTTTACTTTATTTCGTCTATCTGATACATTCTCACTTGACTGTTCTTAGGGTTTTTCTCTGTTACTGTTTTGTGCCCTCCACCTAGAGAGAAAGGTATATTAAAGAAACGTCATCTTTTAGAAACAAATCTTGAAGTATGAATTCAAAACACGTTACAAGTTATTGTGGCTGCTTGACTTTATAGGCAAATAACCTTCAATTACTTTTAGTAATGAAATAGTAGAAAGATATCAAAAAGTCGATCTCTTTGCACTTTTCGATGAATTCCTACCTAAGAAGAATCTGCAGAATGGTGTGACACTGAAAAGGCACTGTAAGCCAGCGTTAACAAAACAAGTGTTGCCAAGGTTCTCAAGTCCACAGACACCTGCCACAGGATCCCGAAATTCTGCAACACAGGAACTGGTTTATAGCAATGTTAACTGCAAATTACATTCAAATTTAACGGAAATCGGATGATTATTTGCCATATCTGTACTGTCAACGTGTATTTTGTTGTCAAATAGCACTTAAAAACCAGTCAATTTCCAACACGTTTCAAAACCCTATTGCTCTAAACTAAGGAAATATATTAAAAAGTGGTTTAACGCTTTCTGTAAAATATCAAATAGAATAGAAAAATTCATATTACATTACTTTGTAATCTTTGTTAGACGTCTTGTTATGTCAGCAAATTTTCACCATGGAGTTCACACGCTATAATGTACAGAACTCCCCTTGCTTTGGACAAGATTTACAGAATATGTCTTAGCTCACCTTCAACTCTGACTGGCGAATTGTTACATGCATTCTTTTTGCAGGTAACCTCTTGTATTCTGCACAACAAAGAATAACATTACACAGGGTTGTAGGCAAGATAGGAACTGGGACGCAGAGACGGGAGTTCGGGAATGTTTGGACACCATGTCAGTATTCGCTCTTATGAAAGGTTACAAACTCAATGCCTTTAGTTTACCTTGTTTCTATAACTTGTGCTGGCTCGTTGATGTTACTCGAAGCAAATGTTGTGGCATCTGGAACATTCTTTGGGTGAAGAAATGAATCGGTTGTTAACTAGATTTCGGAGCCCAAAAAACTCGTACATACAGCATCTAGTTACAGCTATATAAGAGAAAAACTTTACTTCCTGATCATTTTTATGCAGCTGTATCTTTAACAAAACAAATGAAAGATCATACAGTTCGATGACATCTCCGTAAATAGTCCAATCCAAAATAAGCCCACCAAATCTTAGAAACAAAAGCCCTTCCAGCAGTAAGGGTTCATATGTTAGACTAAGGTCTTAACGACTACGAGATATCATAACTTCTGAGAGTCTTCTGAGAGTTCAATTCATCTAGAGGGCTGCTTTATCATGCAGACGCTAAATCCCTTCCAGAGAAAAGCCCAACTATTTTTTAAAATGCCACGACTCTAATATTATTATAACTCATAATGATAGTAGTTATCAGTATATGGTTTAGATACTCATGGTTAATATTTTATAAAAAACAAATGTATTTTTACCTCAGAGTCCACAGTCCGACATTACTGTGTTACCGTTTAATATTTCTAAAGTTAAACGTGTGTTACCTTCGTTTGTTTTCCATTCAGCGCCTCTGTCTTATCTGTTACTGTGGATGTGACAGTGTCCTTGGCAAACAGCTTACTGAGGTCGTCTAGGATCAATTTAGAGGGTAAGCTTGATTAAGGAGTTCACTTGTTGATTTTTCAACATCAAAAGTTACACAATTTATTCATATTAACTCATTTAAATGACCTTGCTCTCTATGAGTTCTCTTAAATTAATGGAGGTCATGTTTTCGATTCCTGTCGGGATTCGGACGTTTTCTTTGTCCCACGCTCGTGTCATTTTGATCAATTCACTTTATACAAAAACTACTCAATTAAGTTTCTCATGATACTACTATTTACCTTGAATTTTGTTGTTATCAGTCCACGTTTCAGGTAATTTAACATCTGACTGATGAGCTTCGCTGGGTTTGACTTTTGACCTTATGTGTACAGATAAAGAGAGAAAGAAATTAAATGAAATGAAGGGAAGAACGAATTTTGGTTCCTAACCATTCCGTTTTTTCTCAGTGATCTCTGGAGTAAGTATGTAAAAAAAAATTAAATAATAATTTCCTAGAGGATCCGTAATAAATTGTTCAAAGAGAAAAAAAAGAAAAAAATTCAAAAGTCAGAAAACAAAAATAAAGGCCTTTGTGCTCCTTTTAAATAATCACACAGTAATGGTGAGGAAGTCGAAGTGGACTGGAAAAGACAAAAGAGAAACATTTTAGTGAACTGTCAAAACCTAATCATTAATTTGAAAACTGGCAATTAAAAATACAACACAATGCTAGATAACAGTAGAAGTCAAACTCTCTAATAAAAATACCTTTATATAAATGGCAGAGAGATTTAAAACCTAAACTTACCTTTTGCAGCCTCCAACTGGTCCAAGCCTCTCGCGGGCAAGTTTGCTGTTTTGAACTTTTAGTCTTTCCACCTGAGTCTAACAAACGTGACTAAATAAGTAAGTATGACTCATTTTCAAAGGGCACATCACACATCTTAGCCACAACAATTTCCAAGCTGAAAGAAGAGTTTCCAAATACAACTTGTGCTACCTCAAGGTCTCCCTTTTCCTTCTTCAGGGCTGCAATAATTTTCCAAGCATCTGACGCTAATTTGTCCTGCAGGCAAGATATTCAAAATAAACTTAATTACAGAGAGCAGAGCAAGGCTGTGCTAAAAGTTTTTTTTTCGGTGAAAATTCAAAGCAGACCTTTTCGAGAGCCTTCAGCTGGGCTAAGAGCCTAGTTTGCTTCTCATTCAGAGCTTCTTGTTGGAACATCGCTACCAAAGAACTGACTTGTTTTAATGTTTCCACTTGTTCTTCAGTTACGCCAGGCTCGGATTTGTCTTTCTTCTGATTTTGCGCAAACTTCTGTGGGCCTTTGAAAATGATAAACGAGGTCGTAAGCGAACGAAGGAAGAGACTAAAGACGGTGAAAGAAAGGGTAAATTAGAACTAACCTTTCACAGTTATTGGTAACTTCTCAACTTTCTCGACTCTCATATCCTGTCAGTATGTAGGGCCAATGAACTATTCACAATCATTATTCACAACCAAAGGGTTTTTAGCAGAATTCAAACTAACGTTGGGTTGTTGTGGCGAAGTTCACTGACGCGACCAACGGGCTTTGTGACGTCGTCTTTTCCCGCGCGCACCAAACTTTATACTCGTTCCCAGAACGAGGTCTTAATCCAGTCACGCAGTACAAAAAGAACTCAAGAAAATGAGGAAAGCGCTAATTATTCAGAAATCATTAAATGCGTCTTCAGTAAGAAATGATATTTAACGTTATGGGTGCCAGTTTTCCACAAATGCAGGAGATGGCCAATTAGATCCCTGAGCTAAAAAAAAGTCATCAAGGTTCTTGGGTCCAGGCCTTGCGCTCTCAGAGAAGTGGACTCCTGAAAGAGGCGATCAGAATCGAGCAGATCAAATCCTTGTCGGACTAGTGACATTGTCAGTGATATTGTCAGTGAGAATCGAGGAAGAATACTTTTAATAAACATGTGAAAACTCAGAATGTTTTAAAATACTTCGAAAAAATGCGACGTCTGCAAACCGCAGATTTGCAGATAATTCATCCAAAGAAATAGGTGGTAGTAAAAGCTGATGTCAGTTGTCAAAAATGTTAATATCGAGTTTTATTTCTGCAAGATTATCTCATCTAAATATAGAATTGCTGTTTTGGTTAAAACTTGGCTTTCGAGTAACTACATACTATGGGAATTTTCCGCCAAATGCAGAAAGTTTAGGACAGGAGCTAACCAAGGCCTGACAGAACCCGTCAGTGAAAGAAAGAAATCGGCGAAGCGTGGCATGGCTGAACTGTTTGGCGGGAAACAAGGTCACTGAAGCAGTGAGCAGGTGGTAAGGTAAGGTTTCAAGATTGAGATTCCCGGCTTTAATTTAATATGAAGGTCAATAAACAGATAGAGTTCACCTTCATTTATCGCTGATTCCAGACAGAAATTTGTTCATGGTCGATTTGGCATGATTCGGTTGTTAAATGCACAATCATTATTAATCGCAAAAACTGGGTGCCTCGCGCGGCATTTTTACGAAATTTTTAAATACTGTAGTTTCTCCAAAGATTTGTTTACGTTTATTTGTAATTCATGTCATAATAAAGAGTAGCACACAAGTTAACTGGCATAATCTACTCAGTTGGAGTATCATTACTCGAATGGTCGATTGGCATGAGTTTTACCTTAATGTGGACTAATTCAGGGAAAACGGTTAATTCAGTTAAAACAAACAAAGTGATAATGTCAGAATCTTTGAGGAGTATCGAGTCTTCTTTAACTTTGAACAAATGACAATTGGATTACTTGACGAAGTAGCTCGGAGGCAATATGGTTTACTAATGTTAGTCAGCGTCAACTTCACTTTACAACACTGAAAAAAGTCAGCTTCTCTTCAATACTTTCCCTTTCTGAGGGTGGCCAGACTTTTCTTTAAGCGATGTGTCAGTGAACTGCCCTCACAAGGATAAAGACTTATGAACTGAATGGGTATTCAGTTGCTCGATAAATTACCAATTATAGATACCAGAGTTACCTGAATATATATGTAAAAAATACTGAATAAAGTTCACCGTTCTTGTGCGTGGAACTTACATACTGAACCTTTCGGATGTTTCTGATGCTGTTTACATGAAGGGGTTACTTGAATGACAACTGCGTGACAAAGTATCAATTGCACTCGTTAATATTCACTACAACTAATACAGTTTTATTGTTACCTAGGGAAATAGTTGTTTCAACTACATAAAACAACTCAAAATCCCAACGATATATTTTGACAATACTTGTCTGTTTGTTGTCGCCTTTGTTTTCGGCCCTAATATTATGGAAATCAAAATGTGCTTTACCCTTTACTCCGAAGTATAGGCTTTATCGTAGATGTCACGAAACCCGAAAAAGGTTCAAGTCTTCTAATAAAAACCCACGTCAACTATTAGCTTGGACGTTACACTCCCTAATAAGTGACCTTCTGTTAGTACATGTGTGTACATTGTAATGGTAATTTGTGAGACGTGTAATTTGTCTTAAGATATCTACCGGCGAAGATAGACACAAATGTCCTACGTATTAACACAGGTGGTCTTGGACAAAATTATATAATTATTTATATGAAAAAGGTTGACTTTCGCCTGCACTAAACTGTCACAAGTAACTTACAGTTCTGTAACCCAAATGTGCGCTTCGTTTTGGGGATTACTAATCTGTCGTTAGGCAGTTATTTGTGTTTCCTTTCGGACATTTTCAAACAAACATTTTCAAACTTTTTTCATGGCTTAGATTTAATTCTAAACCTGACAAATTATACATTTTTAGAAAGCTTTAAGACCAAAGATTATAAAATTTCTTTGTTGCACTTTAGAACTGTCATGATTGAAACCTGATACCGGGTGATTTTTTTTTGTTAGGGAATACCTTGGAGAAGGCCTTGCTTAAGAAAACATAACTACTATAAGAACTGATCAAACTGATCTTTTACAGAATGTTGGGGTATACCCTGCCTGAAAATGTTGCCAGAGGTTCTTGATCGGAAAAACGTTGCATGTAGAATTCATTTGTGTCATTGATCATGTTAATATTTTAACTGAATTTTAATTTGCTGTCAACGTCGAGCATCTGTCAGGGGAGAGCAGCGGAGGGGAGAGAAGGGGAAGGGAGGGGAGGGTAGCAGAGGTGTCAACACTAGGAGTGTAGCATGGGTTAACATACAATCTTAAAATCAAGCTACCTGTTAACATAAGGCAGGCCTATAAGCTCGCTAAGGAGTCTTAAAGGAGTCTTAACAGGGAGACCAATGAATGGTAAGCACCAAGTTTTTCCACCTTTCTTATGTTCAAGTCAATTTGAATAGCCTTCACACGGTTCATTGAGCCTTGAACAAGGCGGTTTTTATAGGTGAGTCAATCAGCAGGTACGGTTGACTCTATTCGTATTTCTGTCTTTTCCATGACTTCTTCTATGATTAAAAAACTGACTTCTGTCAGCAGAACCATCCCATTAACAACAGTTAAAATTTAGACCTTTCAAGTTTCAAAGTTGTCAAAAAATTTCGGTCTTTGTGTTAGCACCTGCTATGGCGGTCACCGAGTTTAACCGTTAGTTATAGTTTCTGTTTTCAGGTACTAATTCACTCAGTATCACAAGCTACAGTGTATTGTCAACTGTTTCATATTTCTCTCCGTAAAACCCATTACACGTCACGTCATTAGAAAGAAGAATTTTACTCGGCTTCCGCCATGGCTTCGTAGAATCAACGGCGCGTCACTTAGTGTGTGGAAATAAGAACAGCCACCGACATAACAAGGCAGGAACCTGTTCTCATGAGAACTCTGCCATGTCTACAATTAAATTTAACATGTGCAGTTCTTGAAAGTCATCGTAGACGGTTGGCAGCAGAAAGCCATCCAACTCTTCAGTTCTTAGTGGCGTTTCTGCTAGCACTCCGGCACGACTCAAGTGAATACGTAGTAGAATACTTGGGAAAATTTCCAAAACTGTGTTTTTACCGGTAGGGTTTCTTACGAATCAACTGATTATTCATTCAACCAGCCCATATGTCAGTCTGTCTGTGTCTGTCAATCAAACGATGTCTCTTTGTCTTCGATATGCCCAGCAATGTTTCCTTCTTCTTCAACCTGTAGC
>OMLO01004811.1_pt1 | contig 11312 bp, 4 predicted proteins | sample 1674811 | NCBI WGS metagenome assembly OMLO01 (sample SAMN06265003, study PRJEB25207) | coral metagenome | isolation source: Coral host | place: Mexico:La Bocana,Puerto Morelos, Mexico | collected 2008-11-13 | reverse complement strand
TCTTTGGCACTCGGAACAAAGATGAATTTGATTCGAAGTGTTCATTCAAGTAGTGATACTGTCGTTATAATGGCTGTAATTACATTTGCACTCTTGTACGAATGATTGCAATGGTTGTTTGGTTAGCACAGCATCCATCCATCCGCAGAGGCTTCGAGATAAGGATCGAAGGAAATCTCGTGAACGCTCACGTGGGAGAAACAGGTCGCGAGACAGATCCCGTGGCAGAGATCGTTCCAGGGACAAGTCTCGGGGTAGAGGTCGTTCCAGGGACAAGTCTCGTGGTAGAGGTCGGTCGAGGGACAAGTCCGGACACAGAGATCGTTCCCGTGGTAGAGGTCGGTCACGGGACAAGTCCGGACACAGAGATAGATCGAGGGAGAGACGTGATCGAACTGACGCTTGGCAAGATGAATTTGATCTACCTGCAGATTCGGCTTTTGCATGATTTTCACATATTTTCACCATTTTTCACCTACTTTTTACCCTGGAAAATCCACATATCCCCCAAGATCATCACATTGGTTCGCAGCCGTATCTCCGGCACCCAGGATCGATCCAAGGATCGAGGCAAGGACAACAAGGACCGAAAGGGACCGAAACCAGTAATTCGCAGCTCGCAGTTTTGATGGGTTTTTTAAGGAGAAACATGGAGAAACACCAGACAGAAAACATCAAACATACAATTTCAAAAATAATATCGCACACGGTCAAAGAAGTCCTCCCCAGCTCAGCGCAGGGGGTGGGATCCAACGAAGGCACTGTGGCCTGACGATAAAAGGCCTCTCAAGGTTGCCATGGCTTTGCAAACGCCTGAGAGGAAAACGCTGGTCTTTGACCGATAAACTCATGCAAAAAACGTGTTGCCTCTGAGTCGTGACTCCAACCAATTGTACAAGAGGCTTGCGGACAGAATATTCGGACATGGCTCATTGTACAGGTGCCTGTTGTCCAAGAAAGATCTGCCCATGCAAAAAGAAATCGCCAAAGCTTCTTGAAATATGAGAAATCAGCGGCAAAAGTAACAACCTCAAACAAACCAGGTTTACGACCGCCGGTACTCAAAGGAAACCGGCCGGGTAACGAGACCCGGAACATCACATAAATTTCAAGAAGCGAAACATTTCGCATCCTAGATGCGGATGAGTCCGTAAAATGAATCCATGACTGCAACTGTACACAAATGTGGCGAAAATCAGCATCATGATTCGGACTAAAAGGCAGTTCTCGCCCAAAACTTGATTCAAACTGTGCGGCAATCAAGGCTTGATTGGGCTCCGAACTGAAAATTGGCTGTACAAGTTCTTCCTCTAAATCACATTCCGCTTCAGGCTCAGGGATATCCTGAACCTCCTGTTGCGCCACTGCTGACTGAAATCGAATTTGATCTTTGACCCGAGACTTCCAAGTTTGCCGAAAAGCTTGATAGCCGGACCACACTCTTTCAAAGTACAAAGGTCTTTGAGCATTCGCTATTCCAGCCTGTCGATCTGCTTGCCGATTTCCAGCAAGACACCATTCTTCGAAGGGCGAATCACAATGAGCCAAGTCGTCATGGCCAGGAACTTTGTGAATCAAAAAAGTTGCTGAAGTATGCGATAATGAAAAGGCAATCTGTTCCCATAAATCAGAGTGTTCAAAATCAGTGGGGCTTGCCGTACCTTGCAACAATTGACGATAATGATCCACCACATTTTGGCTATCCGACCAAATGTGGACTGAACCCCAATGTGATTGACCCCACTGCGTAGCTGAAAGTACAGCGGTGATTTCTGCTCGAGCAACGTTCTGTTGTATTCCCACTAGCGGCCCGCAGGAAATGGTTCCCCGTCCCGGTTGTATGACTGCCCACGCTGCAAGAGAATCTTCTTCGTCCGTTGGGTTTGAACAGCTACCGTCTGTGAAGCAGTGACCTACTCCAGCTTCCGGTAAAAATTCAAACTGATTCACTCGGCTCTCAAGGGCCAACAATGCCTCATAAACCAGAGTCCTCCACGGATTAGATGGCACTAGACCGTGAAGCACAAATGAGTCCGGAAGGTGAGGCCACTGAGACACTAATGTAGAAAACCGCTGTCGAAGTCCTGCAAATTTGCTACAATGCCGATACTTATGCTGAAAAGTATCTGGGACCCCACATTTCCAGCAGTGTGATGGCTTGCGACTGTCAAACTTATGCCTGTCTGCATTTGAAACAAAAGCACCATCACGGGCAATGTTGACACATTCAAGCTCCTGCACTGTAAGTGTGTTATCCCAAAAAGTTGTGAGATTGACATCGCACCCATCCAAATCTGAATAGTCTTTCCTATGACCCACCTGCGGAACTTGGGAGTCATGGAAAGCTTGTAGCAAAATCCGTCTCAAAAGCGTTTCGCTGGCTACAAAAACATCAATGTAACCGTTGTCAGAAAACCACAAACGTCCTTCGGAAGAAAGACGCAATCCAAGGGATGACACTTGTTCCACCAGCTTACCAAAAGGACCATGGGTGTGGCCAGTTGCACTATCGCAGAAAATCTTCCACCAATCCAAAATGGCATCATTGTGAAGGACCTGATGTCGAAACTGCAAAACACAATGCCAAACTTGGTACCAAAAAGGGTCCAATCTTGTATTCAGTAGGCCGATGCGAACAACTGGGGAAGCTCCTGCTCGATCCCACCTCAAAGCTTTCATCACATGGCTTCTCATTCGCTTCAAATGAGCATCTCCAATCATTATTGCCTCGCAACCATGAAGTCCACGTGGCAGCAAAACTTTAAGAATGTTCATCATTTTAATCTTGATGGGCTGTGAAGACGATCTCAAAGACTGAAACCACGGAAGCGTCTCTTCGATGCGGTTGGTCAGCACTTTGTTTCTCAATTGAGCAGTGTAATCTACTTGGCCCCCCAAATCTCTAGTTCCCCTATTAACCTGAAATCCCCTAATCTTAAGCTCATGACGTCCTGAAGAACAAGTCGACCAAGCGTACAAACAAGCTTCATCGATAGAGATATCAAGGCAACGACAGAAATCACGGAGAACATCCACACCCTCAAGAAGGGCTGGCAGATTGGGACTGAGTAGTTCCAAATTATCCACGTAGGATAACGGAAGGGCTTTTGGTATGGAACTGATCTGCCACCTATGCCACATGTGTCCGACTACACACATGGCAACACAGCTCAAAGGACAGCCTTCTGCAAAGCCAGTTACACTTTTTGTGGGCGGACCACAGGATTTTCGGACAATGAAGTATCTCGTGAAGACTTCGAGGTGGCGAGACCAAACTTCTAAGAACCAACCCGGCACCCCCATAAGTCGAAGGGCTGTGAAGACCGGGCTGCGAGGCAAAGAGTTATACGCCTTGATGACGTCTGCGACGCATCCATGGACCGGCGTCTGTGTCTGCAGACTGACCTCCACATAGATACCTACGAAGTACCAGATGTCTGCCGCCTGTTTTCCCTGGAGGAAGCCACACTGCATGAAGGATGCACTACCTGCCAACCATGCGAGGAGTTGACCTGCTCTGATGCCTGCATACACTCGGTAGAAAAGTGAACTGACAGTGATAGGGCGAAATCCATTCACCGAGTATTGGTGGTCACGTTTTTGCAAGCAGTGAATAAGACCTACGGACATCTGAGTTGGCCAATGGCCTCCAGCTTCGAGATAGCTAAAAAAGTCCAAAACATGCTGGATTTGAGCATCGGTCAAATTCACAAGGTCTTCACGAGTCCAACTGCAAGGTCCGGCAGCGGCCGTCAGTTTGAAGCGGTGAACTGCTTTCTTCCAATCAGTGACAGTGATGACTGGGAGATCTAGAGGTTTGTGTGGGAGAGTTTCCCGAGCAAACTCGATGATCTGATTCCATCTGTCTTCTGGAACCTCGGAATGACGGTTCCAGCGAGGGGTCCAAAGTGCGGTCAAACGGTCATGTATGATTTGTTCATCTTGGATAGCGACAGTGCACGTAAGAGATTGACCTGAAATCAACACCAGATCAGATTCAACACGATAGAGTGAACCCTCCGGCCAAACCCAAGCCGGAGAATCCTGCAAAGTCCACTTGTGAATGTTGGAAGTCGGAAAGGGAACAGCGACTTCAATTAAACCAAGATGACCGTTGACAACCTTGATGGTCTGCGAAAATTCTTCTTCTAAAAAGTCCAAAGCTGGTTTCGCAGGCTTACGGGTCAAGGAAAAAAGACCTTTTGCAGAATCTTGGACCTTATGATGGCAACTTTGCATGCGACGTTCATGTTGCCAATGCTCAAATCTACGGTAGTGTTGGTGAAAGTCTTCCAAGAGTAAAGCAGCAGTGTCGGAACAAGGAGGAAAGCTAGGCAGTTCAACAGGTGACCCCTGCATGGGATGGGGGCGATCTTTCCACCATGCTTCAAACCCATTGACGAACCCAGCAGCATACTTGATACTGTTCCACAACTGCAAACGGCTAACTCAATTGTCTTCACTACGCACTGACCTCACAGCATGGAGATACGATTGCAAACGACGCAATTGTTTATACCACAATTCGCCAGGGCGAGCATGCTTCACGACTATTGCGTTGATGCGTCTAAATTTTGGCTTACAGAGTTGAGCTCTACCAAAGTAACTTCTATCTAATTGGGCCGTTTTGGTTTTCAGTGATTTTGACACTCGTGTTTCAAAAGTTTTACTCCACTGACTGAAGGCATCAGTTGAATCCACTCCTTTAGTATCAGCCAGTCCAGCTGATGTGATGCCACCCACAGGCACCAAGGGGCTGATGTCTTCAGAAGAAGTCCAAATCTCTTGATCTACGACATGCCAAGGAATTCTACCTGGAAGTCTCCACTGCAATTCGGTCGAACGTATGGAAGGAAGCTTCAACCCAGCAATCAAAACAGAGTGATCTGGAAAGATGCTCCAAACAGAACCGTTGACCACAAAAGAGAACACTTCTGGCGACAACCATATTTGGTCTGGGGAAGTGGAAGCCTTACAAGTTGGTTGAGGCTCAACCCCAAAAGAATGGTACAGAAATGATTGCAATTCGATCCACCCCTGAGAAATCCAATGCTTCATAGCAACTAACGACCCGGCAGGGCAGTTGAAGTCGCCTAGAATGACTCTAGGGCCTGATCTACCATAAACCAACTGTTCCGTGACTGGAGCTAAAAGGGCCTCCGACATTTCACGTGCCTTTGGAAAGGTTGGTCCACGAGGGGGACAATAGACAGTAGCTGCAGCAATCTCCAACCCACAGATGTGAGCAACTGCCATGTCGATTCTACCACTGGTGTAATGACCAGCAGGCCAAACACACGGAACTTGACGAATGGGACAATCGCCAAAACTTAAGACCCCCGTCCATGACCCTGCTGTAGTTGAGTTGGATCGAAAGGGAGCTGGGTGGCCCATACAACTTCTGAGAATGCGATCTTGACGAAAGGCAAATGAACGCAAACTTTTTTGAAAGCTACACTGTTGAGCTTTAGAAGCTTGCGTTTCCGTGAGATGCCACCACCCCACAGGAAAATGCTCGAGAACATGTGATGTTTGTTGGCTATACCTCCAGGATTACCCACGCCTATACAAAAGTCAGGCATCGAAGGAGTGGTCCAACTAGGATGTGACAAAAAGGAATCTTCGGTGGGGCCGGGAACTGCCGCTTCACCGATACGAATAAAATGTGAGAACAAAAAGACAAGGATGCACCAACGACGAAAAAATCCATGGATGGCCTGAAAGGGGTCCCAAAAACGTTTGGAGCACTGAGGCACCCTTCCCAGGCCATGGAAGAGACCACTACGACCTAGTCAACTGGTTCGTTGTTTCTTTTCCAACAATGCCTCAAGCTTGGATGATTGTTGCTCGAAATAGGATGCAAGTTGCGAGCCCAATGCATCCTTCAAACCGCCAACTTCCTTGACGACTTGCGACAGTGACGACTCCTGATCCTTTAAGGCATTTGAACATGTGGCCACATCTTGGACAACTTGGTTGAGTGTGGCACCTTGTGCTTGAATAGTGGTGGCACACTGCCCGACAACATGTTGAAGTTTCTCCTGATTTTGATGGAACTCTTGCATCTTTTGTCGACCATCTTGCATGCATGTTTCAAGATTGCTCTGACTTTGCATCAGGGCATGCATTTGATTTTCAACGATTGCAATTCTGTCATTGGAAGTGAACTGTGCAGCGGCCTGTTGAACTGACTCTGTCACTTGAGCTGCCACACTTTCTTGCAATCGCTGTTCAACGTCGTCAAACTTCTTCTGCACATGTTGACTTGGGGGAGGAGCTGAGGAAACCCCTTGGTATTGTCCCCAAGGGTCTGCACCGTTGAACCATGGATCCGTTGCAGCACTGGATGATGCACTCGATGTCGGGCCCGCTCGAATGTGCTGTTTGGTCTTCGATGTTGCAACAAGATCAACTGGCTTGATTGGCTGGGAGACGTCTCGAATTTTGGTCAATGTAGTCCAACCATGCTGAGCATCAATGAATTGAACCGGTGGTGCTGTTTCAGCTCCAATCTCCCAAGCTCGGCCTTGAGACCCTTTGCAAGCTTGCAATGGCTTTGCAACCCAACCAATGTGTTTACATATGTCGGCAATGCTCTGCCGTTGAGTTCCTGCAGGTAACGGTTCAATTCGATACACTTGTTTCGCTGCGCAACTGACAAATGGCTTTTTGAGATTCAAGGATTTATGCAGGTCTTCTTGGTTTTTGGCCAAGCAACGAATGCCATACTTTGCACCAAGTCTGCAAGCTGCCAATGCCAAATCGAGTGTTTTCACCTTATGGGTGATGTCGCCAAGTGATTGTTGTGGAACCCACACGACTGCAAATTTGGGGTCAGGTCCCGGTTGGTCGGTCAATCTTGGTTCGAAAAATACACCTGCATACCCAGATGCGAAGTGCAACGAATTGAAATTGGATTCTGGCACCCTAATGAAAACTGAAAGGACCTCTGCCGATTCCGGTTGGGCTTTACCTCCATCAAGTTTGTGCCATGCAAATCCCCATACATCCAACAAACCTGATTCAACTCCGTCCTCTTCGATGGATGGGTGAAAGTAGTTGCAAGTTCCAGCGCAATTGGGATCACGACAAAGCTGTAGCTTGCCGAAGGTTGACACTAGCTGACGGATAGGTTTGCGAACAAGGTCAGGCCATGCATCCTCTTCCCAAAGGTCACGAAACACGTGCACTCGAAAGACTACCGTGGGAAAAACGGCAAACACAGGTGCAGTTTTGCTTTGTTTCCGATAAATTGCTTGGTCCCCAAGCTGAATGGACACGCAATCTAACAACACAGGCTCATTGGTGCCTTTGTAAATGGCTGGGACTCTGATTGAATGCATAGGGAGAGCACTGATGAACTGATCTGGGATCTTCCCAACCACCAACAGACCTAGTGCTTCAGGACTGATGAGCTTTCCTTCTTGTAAGAAATGAACGATATCGGATGCATGTGCGAATGCAACTCCGCAGGCGTCCTTCAAAACTTCTGCAAGCTGAATCTGTCCTACCGAACTGCCTGTACTGGTAATGAACACCTCAGGTGGCAGGATTAAGCTACTTGTGTCGATAGCTTCGGCACTCAAAGCTGGTTTTCGCTGATCACGCTGTTTTTTGGTGCGTTTGACATCAGCATCTACCCCAAATTTTTGAGCTGCCCTCTCCTGAATGTGGTGTTGCAGTTCTTCATTGGTGACCCACTTGAAAGGACGAGGCTTCGAGTTTCCCAATGCTTTCAATGCACCCCACTGATTTTTGCTGCCCAAGGCTTTACTAAGCTGGTCAACCCCGAGCACCTTGACTGCTGCCTGAATTCTTGCTTGGATGTTTTCGGGTGCGACACCTTTATCTGGTAAAATCTTGTGCAATGCTTGGGTTACTTCTTGGTCATTTCTGAAACCACAAACCTTTGCATCTGGTGAAAGCTTTTCACTGCACAGTGCAAGACTCGGATGGATGTCTTCAAATCCAATCATCTCCTGTTCTGATATGATGCCTAAACACCATGCAAAATGACCCAAAGCAATTGTCCCACATGAGTCACTCCTTCTCTGGGGTACTTGCCAAGTTGTTTCGATCTGATAATGCTCTGCTTCCCAATTTGTTTTGAGTATCCTACAAATGCCATCAAGTTTGGCAATGGAAGTAGAACCAAGTCCATCATATTGGGTGATGCAAAGCTCAGAATCATGGCACACACAATGAAGCAAAGTCCAATGTTTGTCACACAGCACAAAGAGAAAAAGCGGTGCAGGTCCCCCATGGAACTGTGTCCCCTGAAGTTGTTTCTGTTCAGCTTCCGAAACGACAAGGACACGGATCTGATCCTGAACTAAGGTAGCTGGGAACTGACGAGCCAAAGCACGAGCAAAGTCCAAAATGAAAGGGGCTGATAGTCCTCCCACTACGTCACATGCCTCAAACTCTTCCCGAGAAATTGGGAGTTGATTTGGCATACTCAGGGGTAGCGTTGCTGACAACTGACCAAAACTTCCGAAAGCCGATGCAGCTCCATACTTTTCACGAACCTGGGCAAGAGCACAACGCAATGGCTGAGGAACGGCCAAAAATCCATCAACGATGTTCAGAGCCCAGGCTAAAGACCCCTTTGGACCTTCTGCAGTCACCTGTGGAAAAACTTCTCTGTAGCAGGCACGATCACCTGCTCTCATGATCCGGTATGCCAATAATCCTGCAACTTCTGTTCTGCAATCATTGAAGAAAGAGATAGTCATGGTTAGACGATCAACCTTGACTGACATCAGGTTCCAATCTTCTCCATCCTGAAACATCACAAAAATTTCAGCAGAAACTGGCAAAAACCAGGAACGGAGACTGCTCTCAATGGTGTTCGGCCAAACCTCAATGACAGCCGCGGCAAACGACGGAAGCCATAGAGCTAAAGGTGCAAATTTCGAGCCGGACCAGCTCGCCAGAACGTTGTTTTTCACCAGCTCATCCAGATGCCCAAGTCCAAGGCCAGTCCAACTGGAAGAAAGCTGTAGGCTTCCGAAGCCAAGTCCAATCAGCTCTTGTATCTTGAAGTCAAGACCAAACTTCATCTCTTCAGGATCTGTTTGAACTACTAAATCCTGACCTGGTTGCACTAGTGATGCAGGATCAATCACCAATCCATTGGGCGATACAATGCATTGCCAATCAGGAATTCTTTGCCATTCCACAACTTGTGCAACAGTCATGCCGGCTGCAACAACAAGACGACGGATGGATCCTAGAAACCAAAGTTGGCATTGAACTGGTCGAAGACTACCTATTGACAATGGCACCCAGGAGCTAACGAGCACATAGGTATACTCATTCAAGTATGCTTCTTCTGGCAGCCACACTCCTGCGCAACTCAGTCCTACGAATGTCTGTTGTTGAAAAATGGCCTCAGCTTTGAGAAGGTCCCGGACTTTTGCCCCTTTCTTGAACGAAATGGATGCACTGACCCCCTGGGAAACGAGTTGCAAAGTACCTGTTTGGACATTTGATGGCCACACAAGCGCTTGTTGTTTTACTATGTCTTTCAAGTACTGTTGCAAAGCTTGAACCGACGGGATAGTCACATTCACCGACATGGATGACACTACTTGGCTGATAATCCAGAGAGCTTGGATAGGGGAAACGGAATTCCCTAGAAGGCACAGGAAGGCTCTGCAGTGGTCACCACAAGGTTGAATTGGGGGAAATCCCAACAGGAATTGGAGTTCTTTCGGATGAATGTGCCTATTACACCCCAACACTTGCGACACAACAACAACTCCACGAAGGCCAGATCTTTGGAGCCGTTGCAATGAAAAACCCGCTGATCGGCACTTGCACGGGCATGCATATAGGGCAGAACCCCATGAATGCAATGCGGTTGGCAAAGCTGAACTAAGGCCAATGCGACGGTCTGTTGAACCAAACCTAGGATCCCCGTACATTTCATTCTCAAGAGGAGTCCATGCCAATTGTTCTTCTTCTTCTGGGTTCCATGACGGCCACACCCCGATGACATCCCTGATGGCGGGAGAAGGAACAAGGACTGGGAAACCCGAGATCTGACAAATTCCATACGACTCCAGTGAGCAAACTGCGAACCAGCGGGAACGCTTGGAAGGCCAAACTGAGTGCAAGTGCAGAACGGTCTGACAAAGATTGTAGCCAAAGTGATTGCAGAAATCCATCAAGGCTGCTTGTGTACCTGGATCTTTTAAGGCTTCCGGTACACACTCCAAAAGCAAACAGGACACACGGAGAAGGGCTGCGGCCAGTAACACTGAGTGCAACGTTTTGCTCCTTGGGTCTGCGGCCCGAAGTTGAGCACCCTGTTGTGATAATGGTTGGCAAGGGAATCCAGCGAACATCATGGCTTGGCAATGTTGTGCATGTTGAAGATCATGCATGCTTCTGATGGTGGACATGCTCCCAATGTCTGAGCAGATACACGGAGCTGAGAAGATGCGGGAGTAAGCATCACAAGCCAAAGGGCAAGAATCGACAGCACACAAGATGCTACCACCAAGGTAGGAGAAAGCCGTGCTAAATCCACCAAGGCCCGAACAAACGTCATGAGCAAATTGGAGGTCTTTATCACTTTTGGGGTTTGAGGGGTACCAAGTAGATAGATCATCCAATTGAAGGAGGATTGCATCGCCCACCTTTTCATTGGTACGAATCACATCATACAAAGTGATAAACTCTGACTCAAAACATTGTGGCAGTGTAAATGCAACAGCTTGACCCGTTGGAATTTCTGCCCCAAAAATAAGATCACCATATTGACTTGGCGCCACCAACAAAGATGTTCTCCCACCACTCGGTGTGATTGCACAGGATTGTAGTGTCCACATGGCGAATGAAAACAAATCCCCAGCGTTTAGCTGACTAAGTCTCACCACTGTAAGGGACTGGGCCGAAACTAAAAGGACACATATAAAAGGCACTTGGAGTGTTTTGTATAGCAAGCTCGTTATAGAACTAGTCCAACCATGGCAGTGGTGGTGATTGCTGAGGAAACCGTATGAACCAATACTACTAGGAGCAAACACTTTGGACTTTAGATCCCGAAGCCTCAGCAGTTGTCGGAGAAAATCCAGGAACAAACTCCTTAGGATGATGAACCTTTGGTCAATTTTGATGGGAGATTTATTGCACATTGATTTCCCCGCTGTGAAATGCCACGGTGGGCTCGAAATGTCTGTTTCTACAGGGCATGTTGAGGGTCACCGTGGTGACGCCACGCAAGGTGGGTGGGACTGGAAACCTCCAAAGAAGTGCCAGTGTGAAACTGGGGAAGTAACGTTTGAGGTGAGTGAATTTTCCAT
>OMLO01004809.1_pt1 | contig 11314 bp, 12 predicted proteins | sample 1674811 | NCBI WGS metagenome assembly OMLO01 (sample SAMN06265003, study PRJEB25207) | coral metagenome | isolation source: Coral host | place: Mexico:La Bocana,Puerto Morelos, Mexico | collected 2008-11-13 | reverse complement strand
TTGGCTGGTTGGTCGGGACGTGATGCTTATATTCATGGGTGAGACAACGGTGAGATTTTTTCATTTTTTTCAACACCTCATGAAACAGGAAAACCTTGAGGATATGATTCCAAACCCTGTAGAAAGGAAAACGGGATGTTTTCAAATTGCTGGCAAGATTCGATACCAGATTAGAGTCGTACATTTCAGCTAACGACCGTGCATGGTTCACATTGGTGTTGCCTGACCCGATGAACTCAGCCAACCTCAGAAAGATGTATGCAAAGTTTATCCATGATTATCCATGTATTTTATATATACATACAATCTATTGACAGAAATTTCTGTTCATGCATTAGCCATTATAACCATTGAATTTTTCCAAGTAGCGATCGGTCCAAACGCTCTCTAAGAAGCCACATTGATTCGTTCGAACCTGCGTGGGGCGTAAAAAAAAAATCAAAGGAAAACCACTCTACCCCGGCTGTTTGCCATTGGTTTTCATGGATAGCACGAATCAATGAGACATTTTTCCCGGCCGCCACAACATATCTATATTCAAGGCGGTTCATCGACCAGTTTACTGTGAGATGACGTATCTCAATCAAAATTCGATTTCAGGTGAATCAAATCAGCTGGCATTTTGAGTTGCTGCGACAGCCTCCGAAAAACAAAGAACACTAAATGATGACCCAAAAATCCACAAACCGAAAAAAAAGTCATTGGAACTTATTACTTCCAAATGGAAATGACAAATCAGGTAGAGAAAATCCCAGGCATCGTATATTAAGCAACCCATTTTTGTGAGTGACCCTATCCCACTCTTCCAGCGATACATCACCCTGCCGCGTTGGCACTTAGGCCGAATTTCAAACCTAAGCCTCCTTGGATTTTCGCAGTTCCGTGGCCACTGCTCGTGCCTGGGCCCGCAAGTAGCGGCAGCGATCAACCTGCGAGCAAACATGGGGGAAAATGAAATAGTGACAAGGAGTGGATTGACCGTTCTTCTAACTAGGAATTTTTGAAAATATCATGATTTTTGTTGATATTCAAAGTGCTTCTCAGTTGTTTAAAGCAACAGACTCCAAGTATACTGCCTTCTCAGCCGCATCATCATAGATTTCTTGGATTGCATCATCATCGCATTCGCCAAGCCTGAGATGAACTTATCAAAATTTAAGGGTCAGATGATTTTCACCAAAAAATCATGAAAAAATCAAAGTACTTAATGGGAGTAAATGGGATTTCCAACGAATCTAGTTTTTCCGACGGGCAACGATTCAACAAGAGTCTCCATATCACTCTTCGCGGCCGCAAGTTGCGTATAGATATCCAAATCCTTGGGAAGGTCGTAGAGGACACTGCATTTGTTCAGCTCTTTCTTGAGATCATTGCCTCAAATGTTCGGAGGCAACACCCTCTGTATATATTTTCTAGCAGTGATATGCCTTTGGTAAATTTCAGTTCGAAGCGGTGTTTAAAACAAAAAGTGATTGTACGGTCTCTTGTAAAACCTTTTTGAAACAACTTGCCCCGTGGAAAAACGAGAAAAGCATAAATGTAACAAAACCCAAGTGACGGGCTGCATCTTTCTTTTCTTTGGCGGTCTGCGGTTCTTGGGCTCTTGCTTTTGCCTTGGCTTTCCCCTTCGCCCTCGCTTTTCCCTTCGCTGCTGGTGTTGTAGCTGCGGGCGTTTCACTTGCCAGAGTCACTAAAGAGGCCAAAGAAACGTTGCTGGGAGCAGCCGTCGTTGAACATGATCCGGGCATCGAAGAACAATCAAGTAAAGCACCAATTCCGCCTGCACTGGCCTTCACTCCAATTGTAGTCGTGCCTTTGATAGCTACTTTTTCGCGGTCGGTAAATTTGCCTCCCACGAAACACCAAAATCTTGTCGACTGTGGGTCCTCCGGAGCGTCCTCATCCGGTATTGGTGTTCCACGCTTCAATATCGCGTCGATCTTGGCCCTTAGGACAGGGACGTAGGAAAAGTTGAAACACAAAAGAAAGTAAGGGTCACCAAAAAAACAAGAAAGACCAAAATTTCAGAGACATCAACGGCAACATCAACAATAACAAATCCCAGGAAGTTCGAAAGCCAAGTAGCTGTGAAAAGCCTTTGTCGATCATCTCTTTGATCGTTAACAATTCTTTTCCACGTTCCATTTCGTGGTTCTGCTCCTTGCTAACCACCAGCGAGCTCTCACAGCAATCCAAATTCTCCTTTGAAGAAATGAAGGCACGTAACAAATCGGACTTTTCCTTCAGGGTTAGGTTTCTTTCAAAACAAACCAGTGCCATTCAGAAAACGTTGTAACATTTTTGTTCATATACCGCTCCTTTCTGTTGCCTTGCCACAGCTTTGCAATTTCTGGATACTTCGCTTCATCCAGTGTAGCCATGCGCCTTGTCAATCTCGCATGCTCATTTCTGTGCGTACTTGAATTGCAAGTGTCTTCATCCTTCTCCGGACCATTCGGTTCTGCCTCCGGCTTAGTAGCTGCAGCTGCCTTGGCCTTAGCTGTTGCCGCTAAAGTCGGAGTTTCTGGAAGTTCCGCCTTGACTGCAACCTCCTTTTTCACACGATCTGCGTCCAGCTCCTTCTCAATATCATTCGAAAACGTATCTTGCAGAAAAGCAGGGAGTTGCTTCCTGATTTCAGGATCGGTCACAAGCTCTTGTAGTGTAGCCAAAGCCCCCATGAGTCGTTCGTTCCGATCATCACCCGCCACCGACGCTGATGGACCGAGCCTCAAATTTCTAGATGAACACAAGGAAAAGTCAACTTCATTAATATGTACGTTGTAACTCAAGTTAGGGCCGACCATCGTACAAAAAAAACGACTAGTTGATTCCAAAGAAACTCTGAAACATCATCCGGTTGCGATTCAACCGGTACTTGCGAAGCTTGCCGGCTCACCTCTTGCGCCCCAAGAACCAAAGTGCTACAAGACCTCAAATATCAAGGCACTTGTGTTTTTTTAATTATTTTCCTTGTTCACACATTTTGGGTTGCACACTCGACACACATGGGAAAATACAATTTCACGAATACTTACAGCCCCAGAAACAGAGGGGATCGAAGAGGAGGCTTTTCTCCATCGGTGCCATTCACCTCGGTTGAAAGTAATCTGGCCGGTAATTCACAAATATCAGGGCGTGTGAAGTGAAAGATTGTTTTTTACAAGCCGACTAAACTTTTATGCGTAAGCTAGTACATGTAATATGTTCGTTTTAAATTCGTCAAAAAAGATTAAACCAAGTATCGTCCAATTCCGGGGGAGTTGTCCTCTTCACACCAGAAGCAGAACTCGGCCGAATCTTATGCGGCTTCGCCTCCTCCTCTTCAGAGTCAATCTCTGGGTCAGTCTCGAAGCCATTCACTCCATTCACAAATTCTTCTTCGCCACCTTCGTCATCGGAGTCTACATCAGGCTCCTCTTCCGCAATATGGCCCAGCAGCTTGAGTCTTAAGTCATTCTTCTTTTCTGCCTTCGTGGCCGCATCACGGGCCTGTTGCTCAGCCAACCTCCTGTCCTTTTCCTCCTGGATCTCAGCCAACTTCTTTTTCTCTTGCAGCGCCAACTTAGCTGCAGCCTTCTCATCAGCCAACTTCTTTTCCTCCTGTGCCAACTTAGCTGCCTTCTCCTCAGCGAGTTGTTTCTCAGCCAACATCTTTTTCTCTTCCTCCTCCTGTGCCAACTTGGCAGCTGCAGCCTTCTTCTCAGCGAGTTGTTTCTCAGCCAACTTCCTTAACTCCTCCTCCTGTGCCAACTTAGCTGCAGCCTTCTCCTCATCTAACTTCCTTTTCTTATCATCATCGGCCTTGCTCTTCTCAGACTGTTCACCAGATTTCCTCTTCTTATTGCTGAGATCCTCAGGGTTTTGATCATCAGACTTGCTCTGTCCATCCACCACGTCCTGGTACTGCTTCGGTAGCTTGTACTTCGACCAGTAGATCTTTCCATCGGGAGACGGTCCGCACATCGCCAAGAGGATGGATGTAGTTTCAGCATCCGACATCTTGTAAAAGTCCTTGAGCTTCCCAAAGTTTTCCCAACCCAAGCAGAAAGGCAAAGCCGTGGGATTGAAGTTCTCGGCATCAAACATTGTCTTCTCACTCAACTGCAGGTTGTCCGAGGATTTCCCTTTCGAGATCTTGGCATCCTCCTTATCGGCCTTGCGCGATTTTTTCGAAGGCTCCGCAACAGCCTCCTTGGCATTGGGCTCAGCAGGACCCTCTTCTGGACTCTTCCTAGACTTGCGACGCTTCACCGGAACAGCTGGGGGCGGATCATGATCAGCACCAGGAACAGCTTCTGATCCTGTGGCTGCTGATTTTGCATCCTTCTCCTTCTCCTCATGCAACTTCTTAGCTAAATCCTGAAGCGCTTGAAGGTTCGCTACAGCCTTAGGATGTTCCTTAGACTTGCCCATTTTTGCTCAAGTGGCAAAACCGGATCCTTAAAATCAACCAAAATGGCTAAGACCACGCAAGTCTTGCGAAACTGGCCCCCGCTAGCAAAAACACTTCAAAAACGAATAGAAATATCATTTTTTGAAATTCACGGAATTCATGGGATTTTCATGGCTTTTGGGTGGTTTTTCATGGCTTTTTCACGGTTTTTCACGGTACCTCCGATTTATCGATTTTCGTGTTTCGTGTTTTTCGTGATTTTCGTGTTTTTCACGATTTCTCCATTGAATACTCTCACTTCACGGTTTTCACACACATTTCATGAAAATCAACCATTTCATACGCACCTCACAGTCCCAAGGTGTAAGTTTGCTTAATGAGTGTAAACCAATGGGAAATACATTAGGCTGGCTGAAAACATGTGATTTCAATATGAGTGTTGTACCACGGTCTTCCCTAGTCAGTAAAAAATGTGAAAGCTATGTTTTTCAGGCTACACGGACAGATCATCCACGTAACAGGCCAATCTCCTGTGAAATTGGCTCCCGACACCCCAATGTAAATTTGAGTGTTTTTAAGAAAACACCATATGAATTTCCCACTTTAGGGATTTTCACGGAAACATCACGGACGTCATCGAAGGCGTAGTCCATCGATCACCGATTCCTAGGATTTGTTTTTCATCAAATGAGGTCTTTAAAAAGGAACATAAATACAATACCAGGTGTTGCCATTCAAATTCATGATGAGTAGTCTTGTTATGAATGCATTTGGGAAATAGTCGGAAATGATGGGAAAAAGATCGATTATAAACTTGTTTCTGTCCATTTTTTCCATGGGCAGGCAAACATAAAAAAACACAAAATTGTTGATTTGTTATCCAAAAGTCCCACCCTTCCGGAATTTGCAAATGTTTGCACCGGGCAAGGTATTGCACGGCCTCCATGATATTCGCCTGCAGGTGCTTTCACGGTCCGAATTGGGAGCCACTGGTTTCATGATATATATATATATATATATATACGTATACGTATACGTATATATTTACAAATATATATATACAAATATAAATATGGTTTTTTCATGATATTTACACAACATGTTCCTGCAGTGAAAAGTGACCGTTCATAACAAAAAACAATAGCGAGTGAAATCGTATTCCATTCAAGTTTTCTACAAAGAAGGCAGCAAGGGTAGTTTTCCTAAATTTTCATCAGGCCTCTGGCCAGAGGTCCACCATAGGCAAGCAGTGTTGTTTGAAGAGCTGAAGATCAGTGAGGGTGTGGTCGATGGACTGAAGATGTTGATCATGTGGAGGACCAGGCAAAGGAGCCTAGGTTATCCAAGGTTGGTTTCCCAAATAATGCGCATTTTTTTGTTTTTTCATGGTCCTATTTACGACCCTTCCACTGTTTATATATATATATAGAAAATGGTTCACTCCGTGAAAAAGAAAGAAATCTTCCGTCCAAGAAACACCCATCCGTTCTTGGAAGAGATCAGCAATAAACTTCCCAAACTCTTCAGTGTAATGCCTGGGCTTTTCATAGAGAGAAATAGGTTTCCTTTTCTTGTCGGTGGAAAGCAAGGTATCAAAGGTATACAAATAAAGTGGAACCCAGAATTAGGGGCTTGAAGAAATATGGTAAAAAATCAAAATCTTTGTATAATACAGCTAGCAAGGTACTGACTTTCTCTCAGTACATTTTTCACACCTACGCACCGCTTCACGCCGTGCTTGTCCGTATAAGTGCGGGTGGTACGTACTGGACACATTGACATTTCCAATCGGCTCATGTAGCCGGCACGGTCAAGAATCCGCTGAACCAAAACTTGATCATTTGAAAAGACAATGTGCGGTTTAGGGGACTTTCCGCCAAATCGTCCCATCCAAAATCTTCCAGACCAAGCCTCAGATATTTACACAGGTATTGGTGGTTTTACCCCGATAGCATGCAGGGTTTGACAAAAAAATATTCCGTGGTTATTGCCTTTAATGCTGAACTTTCCAATCCAAAAAATGTGAAACAATTTTTGTTCGATAAACATTCTTTCACAATAAAGATGCAAGAAACCTGAACCAGATTCCATAATTCTTGATACCTGGGGAGGCTGTTCATGGAAGACTGCGATGGTTGCTCCAGCAACCATCGAAGTTGCATAAAGTTGCATACTAGGATCATGAGTACTGTACGGACCGCCAAGAGGTTCCCAACCTGCACGAAAATCCGATCCGTGTCACCATATGGTCGGTATATGCTTCTGCCGCTTGTGTGGTGGCACCTAGGGAGCGGGCTGGATGTTTCATGTATTTGTACTAGTGAAAAACGTATCCAGCAAATTTTGAACTTTGAACCTGATCGCATTTCATGAATACATCTCAACTTAAGGTGCGTGAAAAACAGGATTTGATACTGACCATCGTTTTTCATAAGCATCCGACATCCTTGAGAAAGATTTACAGACGGGTGCAAAGATCACAATGGCACCAGGTTTACACCGCAGGATTTCGTTCATGGTAATCCTGAGTTGCATTTTTTTTGTGAACATGTATAGAATCTGAAGGATAGACGGAAGCCCACAAATTCATGGCCATACAGCTTGAAAAGAATCATATGCTAGTATAATCCAAGTTTCACAAACCCTGCTGGGGTTGTCAAATCAAACAAGCGTGGATTGTGCTCCAGCTCCACAGCAGCACCTCGCAGGTTTGCCTTGGATCGATGCTGCGCACGTACGGGGCCACAAGTTTCGACCGGCGTATGTGGTGGCCAGTTGAGGACGATGGTGAAAACAAACAAGGTTTCATTCAGGTTTATATGGACAATCTGCCGGGGTTAGTCGCCATAAATAAAATTCCACCTAGTCACTTCTCGTAATGCATTGGACACTGCACATTGGCCAGCAAAGACCTCCACGAAGTCCCTGTCCTGAGATCGAGTTGTTATATAAATACATATATTTGAATAGTCTTTTTCAATTTGGGAATTGACCACGGATGCAATTCGAAAAGAATTGGAAGATAACAGTCTTTAGGTCAACCGCAAATAGAAATAGACAAAAGAATATATAAACTTCTTAGGGCAGAAAACTAAAAACATTTCGAACAGGTCGGAGGATTTCACAGCAAACAAGAACCAGATTGTACTAAACCAAATTCTTGGTTCGATGGAATGCTTGATGCGGATTCCACCGGATCAGAAGGACAAAGAGAATGAGCACCGGAGGGCATCTCCACTTAAGCATATCTAATACCACCATGTCGGGAGCCGATGGTGCCGTTAACCCCCGTGATCTTGAGGAAAATGCTGGTGTAACTATAGAGGTGGTGAAGCTTAAGCATTGGGCAATCCAAGATTCACAAACCATGTTTATGTGATTTGTTCACGAGAAATCGAAGCACAATCTTTTGTTGAGTTGCACATTGAAAAAGATGATACTCTAAAGCGAAACACCAATTTTTTCACTTGTGCAGCCAATATTTAAACGCCTACTTTCACAGACTTTCTGTAAGCCCATGGTCAAGGACCCCTCCCCGTCGGGCCACTATATATAGATATTGAAACCTTTTCGGCATCATGAAAATCCCACAACACCACTCCAGGCTGATTCAGGCCCATGGGTTTTTTCGCAGGTTTTACCCACGAATTTACGGCGTTTCAACTCTGGAAGTGACAGTGGACCCAGGATCGACTTTTTCGTTTCACTGAGATCCCATTGAGATTTCGCAGTGGCATAATCACATTTGGTTTCTTTTCGAAATGCTGAGATAAAGGATGAACGAATTTGATTGTAGTTCCAATCTCCACTCCTTTTAGGTTTGGTTTTGTGAGTTTCAGAAGCAGGTGCTGGGGGTTCATCCGGCATATCGGCATCCTCACCTCCATCCGCACCTGACTCCCGTGCCTCCTTCATAGCATTCACATATTGCTTGTTCATCGCGAACACTTTCGGCTTGCCAGCATGCATAGCTTTGTATACCTGAGCGTACGCATGGCTGAATACAAGATATAAGCTCTTTAAATATGTATATGTAAATCAAAAATATACATGAAAATATTCATATATTGAGATAGGATGAGATTAAATTTGTGTGAGGCAAATATTTGAGAAACCGAATTGTGTTTTCATAATTTTTTCGAATCTCAAATTTGATTTTTTTGTGAAACCGCTTTTCCAAGGGTTGGAGGGTTCATCCGAAAAGAATTTTGTGAATTAATGTTCATATCAAGAAACATATTCGGGCACCCCAGGAAGCTCCTTCTCTGGCTGTGTGACCGGTTTGGTTTCTTGGGTCGATTGTTCTCGTTCCCTTGCTGCCCTCAAAATCAAAGCTACTCGTTGATGTGGTGTAAGGCCTTCCCCAGCATGTGGAAGCATTGGTTTTTCATCATCTTCTACCATAACGATTTCGGAATTCTTAGGGGTCATATCATCAGTTTTGCTTTTAGAAGCCCCAAGTTGGTTGGCCACCCCCAAGCCCTTGAGCTGATTCATGACCCGCAAAATCTTCTCGTTTTGCACCGACCCACTGGACACCGAGCTGAGGTCCGACAAACTGGCTCGAGTCGACACTTCAGATGCGTCTGGGAGCTCAAGCAAATCTTCATGACTGCCACGCTGGACCTAAGGATTCCGGTGGGACACATTGAAACTTAAAAGTGGCAAAGAGGGTTGACATCGAATGGGTATACCAACTACAATATACATATATATATATATCAACTTTGGGGATTGGCATTGATTGAGTCCGGGAATCTTTTGGTTTTCTTGGTGGCCAACCCCACTTCCTAGCGTACTCCTTCATTTTCAATATTTTCGCATTCTTGGCACCATGTGATCTTTTGGTGAGCCTCCTGAATTTCGAGACCTTAGTGGGAGATGATGGATCGGGTCTATATAGAAATATATGGACTGAAATAGCATGGCACATCTATCTGTAAAAAATGTTCTACAAACTAAAGATCGGACAAGCTTTCTGCAAATGACCCCAGTTTTCAATGCCCAGTCAGCAACTGCGGGTATAGCAGGAGAAAGGCCCTCCGGGAATAATTGTTTGTCTTGGTAGAAGATCAAAAGAGCTTTCTGCACAGTCCACGCCGACAACTGCGGGGATTGAGCAGTCCGATTCAAGCTACCTTTCACACATGCTAGAACAACCTCGGGCGATTGGTGTAAAAGTAATCAAACCAACTTTGGGGTGAGAAATGAAAAGATCATACAGAAATAGGAGCACCAAGTCCTTCAAAGGTTTTTACGGTTAAAAATTCAACATGAAAACATTGTATTTGGGTGCCATTAAGAAACCTCCTTGTTGGCAACCAAGTCTTTCACAGTGGGTCGCTTTGCAATTCGTCCGCTGTGATCCACTATGACTGAAAGGCCCACCTTCATGGTTGGAAAACAATATGTATACATATATGTTCATCATGCATGAATTTCGAAGTCCAATTCAAGGGATGTTCATTGAAAAAAATGATATCTAATCTTGATTTTTTCTAAACCCTCACCTCGTAAAGTTTGCTGCAAGCTGCAAATGCAGAAACGAACGCGGTGACATCTTGAGGAGTTTCTTCACATTCGCTATTATCCCCCCAGCTGTCGGAATCTGACATGGACCCAAAGTCCAACTCCATGGATTTCACCATTGCCCAAATCAACCAAAAAAAAGTTCCTCAAAAGGAACAACCCCTTGTTCTGAGCTTGAAAATTGCATATACGTACATGGAAATTTCAGTACCCATGTCTCAACAAATCACACCATCACACTATAAGGTTTGAATTCTCCTGCAAACAGCTCGGGGGGGCTAGCGTACCACGCGATCGGCCACCGAGGACATGGTTGAACTGAGCCTGGCAGCCGCTGGAACGTGTTTGTCGAGGCAAACAAATCAAATGATATTTTCATGACTGCAGTTTTCTTGATGTTTTTGACATGACGGTGGAGGAACCGGGATAAACAACACCATGTGTAAAATGCACAAGAATGTGAAGTCATGTGAGTTTTCGGATACATTCTGTAATCAACTTCGACCGGGTATAGATCGGGCGAACACAAGCCAGTTGCACCATGAGTGCGTCTCTCGTTGTTTTGCGCAGATCGGTACCAACGCCTTGCAATTCATTGGCAAGTGGCAAAGTTTTCTTAGTGATGGAAAATACAAAATTACCTTATAAATCATTGCAGCATGTTGATTTTTCTCAAGAAAAACTCAAGGTTCTGCGCGGCTCGAGCCGGCCTGTGGAAATTTCTTTGCGGCGCAAAGTTTCGCCATTGCGAGTGCACGGAAAACGAACAAAGGCAGCACCAAAAAACACCTTGAATCTTAGATATCTTGGCCCATATGAACATTCGCCCTGACACTTATATGGGTTTTTTGTTTTGCAAACTGACGTTTTCATCTTTTGAATTCAGCATCTTTTGAATTCAGATTTTTTTTAATGAAGTTGATATATATATATATATACGGCACAGACAGGCGCTGTGTTTTGTGAGCCATCTGACCTCCCCACTCGATCACAAATATCGATCTCGCCCAATTAAAAAAAAAACATTGCTGGGACATTGACTTTTGGGATCCGAATTTGGAGTTTTGGAAGATCAAACCCAACTTTTCAAAAACCAGAGTTGGTCACTTAGAAGGGTGTAGCTCTTAACCAAATCCATGAACTTGTAACTTTGTTGTGTGGGCTTGTATTGTGCTACATATATATATATATATTTATTTTTGCATGTGTGTCGGATCCGTGACACGAAGATATAAAATATATAAACAATATGTGCATGAAAACATATAGATATATCCACACATATGTTTACTCTAAGTCAGTGTCCAAAGCCACACACAGCTCCAAAAAAAACAGAAAATATCACTTTCTGACATGATGATATTTTCAAAACAAAAAAATATACTGCCG
>OMLO01004808.1_pt1 | contig 11315 bp, 6 predicted proteins | sample 1674811 | NCBI WGS metagenome assembly OMLO01 (sample SAMN06265003, study PRJEB25207) | coral metagenome | isolation source: Coral host | place: Mexico:La Bocana,Puerto Morelos, Mexico | collected 2008-11-13 | reverse complement strand
ACCCAGTAACTAATGGAATTGTTGTGACGTTGTAACCAGTAAATTAATGCATTGTAAAGTGAACATCATTCAAGACAGTTACTTTTCTAGGGTGGGAGGGTGAGCAACGGATATTTTATTTTTCAATATGGCGTCCCTTTTCGTCCTTTTGGTTTCAGTTTAATCGTTAGTTAGGGGTCTTAGTTAGTTGGTTAGTTAGGTAGTTATAGGTTAGTTAGTTTGTTAGCTTAGTAAACAATGTGTATTTCGGAAGCGGCAAGAGAAAAGGGAAATCAGGTTTTAAAGTGATCGATGTCTCGAATAAGAGAAGCACATCAGTTGTCAACTTGCCGTCGTGTTGGTCAACTCCAACAAGTTCCAATGACGAAGAAGCTCTCACAGTGCCTCTCTACACCCAGGTGTATAAATGGGTACCGGCGAATTTAATGCTGGGGGTAACCCTGCGATGGACTAGCATCCCATCCAGTACGGGGGGGGGGGGGGGGTAGAATATTCCTAGTCGCTTCATGCTACGGAAATCGGGATAAGCTCCGGCCTGATGGGCCACTTGGCTCGTATGCAGACTTTACCTGTAGGGAGCATGCCATAAAAAGCCTTACTTCTGCGACACATTTACGTGTAATCATTTATTTGTCTGAAATACAAATACAGTAAAAAAGAAGAAGGCATGAGGCGTTACTTGAAATTATTTATTTATACATACAATGTTTTGTGAAGGAGGGGCTGCACTACAGAAATTTAGCAAACAAATGCCTGTGGTGTTCTCTCAAGACATTAACTAAGTATGGCGTGCTTATGAAATGGCTAGGCTCAACTGATCTACGCCGACTACGGTAAATCCTCCCCCATCTACCAAAGTCCCCCAATTGAGAGCAAGAAATGTAAGCAATTAATTATGCTTCCTCCTCTCAGCTACTCTAAATGTTACTTCATAACTAATACAATAAACCAGAGCATATTATCGTAACAATTACCGTCACCGGTCAGGGACGAATTCATGTAGAATACTCGTGAGCTTTGGGACAAGTAAGTTACCCGGATTAAAATATTACCGATGCGAGTCAATATCAAATAAAACCATACAGTATCCTAGTACGTGTACTCAAAAAGTTACACATTGATCAAGAACGAAGTTAAACTAATAAAATGCTGGTGTTTCACTAAATGAAGTACGCCGAGCAGACAAATAAACCCCCATCTTCGTCAAGGATCACAACAATGGTCTTTCAAATAGCCACTACTACTCCATCTTCGTCGCTTAAGGAAGACACAGAAGCCAGATTCTCCCTTGAATCCTCAAAAATGGAACTCGAATCGGTAGGCATGTTATCGTTATCATCGTCTTCATAGCAAACTTCGTCACCAGCTCGTTTCCTCTCATTTTCGTCGAACTGCACGTTCGCCCCTGCTTCTTCGCTGATCACAATAATATCCGGAATATTTTTCTTGACGGCACGCCTTTCGTTCTTCACTTTTTCACCACGTAAATCGAACCTCACCTTCCGATTTTTGCCTTTTACGTTGCTTTGGTCCAGCTTTGTATCGTCAGGGTTAGATATCTCTCGAGCACCTCCACGTTTCTGTTCGCTCTTGTCATGCTCTCGACTGTGCTCGAATCCAGCGTTGTCGTTGCCCTCAGCATATTTTGCAATTGTTGTGGCGTTGGTTGCGAGACCGTGTATTGTATCACCTTCATCCCCTTCGCTGCTTTCAGTACGGGAATGGAGGGTCCTCTCATAATGATTTAAAGCGACAGCTTTCCATTTCTGTGAAAAAAAGAAGAATGATGTACACTCGGTTTATCTTCGTTTCATCTAAGAACTTGAAGCAAAAAATTGAAGAAGTAATTTAAAAACTGTGTGCGGTGCATGTGCGGATCCTGAACTTTGCCGGAAAGAAGTGCAAAAAACAGAAGAAGCAACTTAAAACCTTGTGCAGTGCATGTCCATAATCCCGAGGTCACTGAGGTGTATCTGCAAAACGTGCTCGTGATTTTCCACTTATCGTCTTAAGCACTGGCCTAAAGTTTTAAATTTTTTGTAAGTGAGGTGAAGAAGAAAGCGTTTCCCAAGTCATTTTCCGCGCTTCTGCTGCTCGAATCAAACTCCACTGATGGGGCATCGAAGAAGCTATTAATACCACTATAAGCCAAGTCTTTTTAGCCATGTCTATACTGGTAAATCACAGTTCGAAGCTAATCTTAAATAACAGCTTATTCAGCTAGAAAAATGCCGATGAACTAACGATAGCCACTTACAACGGAACACGACTTGCACGGTGACGGAGGTTCATTCTTTTAGATCGTTTTTGACAACTTAATGTGATGTGAATATGCTACGGTAACTAATGAATATCGCCTGCATGCTTTCAAATTTATATATGCATAGCAGAAAGGTAACTAAGGTATTTAGCCACAACTTAGACTTCCCAATATGCTAGCAGCGTATACATACTCCAAGAGTGTTAAAACTATGCTCTATCTCAGCAATATCTTTCCTTTAGTAATCCTTCCTCTACTCCCATCTTTTTTTATGTTCATTCAAACGAAATGGAGGCTAACTCGATAATCTTGTGGCTCTGTTAGCCTCCATGTACAAACTATATAACATTGTCACCTTTAATTGTAATATGTGTCTTTTTCACTTTTTTTATGTTAATATTGTAATTTCAAAAGTAAGTGCAAAATATAGTGATGTTGTAGTTGCTATCGTACTTCTTCTTATCGATTGCTTTACATCGCTTTCAGTGCTAGTTCTGAGAATTTCGTTTTACATGAAGACATGTTGACGATTAGTTGACGATTCTGTTTCCTTTTTTGCACAGTATTTTACTTCATTTTCTAGTGACAAGAAACTACCTTAATTAGCTCTCTACACTGTTAACGAGATACTCACAGCCTCGTCTTTTTTCCCTTCATGATTTTTCAGTTTGTAAGTGGCACTTCCTCTTCTTTTGCAAAAACAAAACAGTGGAGTTAATTATTAATAAATACTGCCATGCATCGGAATCTTCGGAAGCCGAATGATACCTATCCAGGAATAAACACCAACTGAGGCTGCAATTTGTCTTGTTTAAAGAGTTTTGTTATTACTAATGTCTCGTGAGGTTTGAGAATAGATAACTTTAATACTACAGGACAAAAAATATCAACAGAAAAAACGCTCTGGACAGCTGTTACAGCTTCTTTTATATACATGTTAATCTTGGATTAGCTAGTCAGACTTTGAAAAATCCTGGAAATAGCAAATTCCCAAGTTTTTGTGTTCCTCGGTTTTAAGTATGCTATAAATAAAATTAATTAATAACGGTCTTTTGGTATGGTGACGTGGTACTTATTTCCTTAAGTAAGGAAGGTTGTATGATAAAGAAAAGTACTCACAATGGCGTCCGTGGCAATGTGATATCACCCTGAGAAACAAATTGTGACAGAAAAAAAGTCAAACAAGAAAATTTATTTTACAACTTTACGATAATAGAACCTGCGAGCCCTCGTCACAACCTAGTGAAGCCAATTAACTTTCTACTGTACTCAAATTAGAGATAAACTTTACAACCGCCATTAACCGTTGGAAACCTTTTTTCGGAAACACACAGTTCGACAAAGAGACAGTTAGTCCGACAGACGGATAGACGGGAAGAACGACCAAATGACTGGCAGGCAGACAAACAAACTGGATTGACACTCCATCAGAAAGGCACACGTTCATGCACTTTGCAAAAGCAACATACCGAACAACAAGGACCTGTATCGTTCTGCACTGCATACTTGGTAGTATCCCTCCTATGGAAAAAAGCAAATTTTCAGTATGGTTTCTAATGAAGGAATGCGTGTCATGTTCAGCTTACTTTGTTGTCATTACTATAAGGAATAGTTTAGGACGAGCAAAATATACGCAGTAATGTACACTAACATTGGAACTACTTTTCATAAACATTTGCAAAACCAAGAGGTCACCGAATTGATAGAAAGAGAGTGTCTGAGCCAACGATAAGAAGGTCAGAGACAATAATGAGAGCGTGAAAAAAAGGTGGGTGAAATGCCAGTGGTAGGAGAGCGGAAGAGGACAACGTGCGCAGGAGCTAGTCATGAGAGTAGGGAGCCAGTGATGAGAAGGTGGAAGCCAGGAATGTGAATTCGAGAGCTAGTGGTGAAAGGGTGAAAGTGCGTGACGTGGATAAGAGCTAGTCATAATATAATGAGAGGGCGGAGGCCAGTGACGAGAGCGTGAAAGCCAGGAATGAATGTGAGAGCTAGTAGTGGGAGGGCGAAAGAGGGTGAAGTGGACAAGAGCTAGTCATGATAGTATGAGAGTTTGGGAATCAGTGATGAGAATATGAGCGACTAGGAGTCAGTAATGAGAGTGCAGGAGCCAGTGATAAGATGGTGCCTAGTTCTTGCGTCTTACAAACCGGTCCGAAAGAGGCTTAGCCTGCCTCTGATCGAGTCATTTTGTTAAACATCTTTTAAGGCTTAAACACTTCAGTAAAAAATATACACAAAAACATTAACAATTATCTCTGCTTCGTTTCTCAGTTCACGGTGTTGATCCCTTCAAAAGCGAAAACAGTGTCGATATATGCATTGACTGAGTTGGGGTAGAGGTAAAAGAGGGAGTGTCGTAATATGTTAATTTTTCGTGGACAGCAACGTCGCATCAAACTGACAATATCTTCTTTTGGCAAATTATTTTCTTTTTGCATACTATCCACGCAAAAAAGTATTAAAAACACTTAGGCGCACTAGAATTTGAACTTGATCTGAACTTCGGAGGTATGTTTCAAATGAGACATGCGGCAGTTTTTCTTTTACAGTGTAACTAGTATTGTAAGTATATTTACAGAGATCGTCGACTTCCTTCAGCCTTGGCATCAATAAATGCTTCAATACCGGGAACATCCATAGAGCTGACATAAATGAAAATAAATTGACTTAAAAGAATGATGTTATCGGCAGTATAATTAGGTGAAAATCTGGAACTAGTCACCGTTTCTACAAAGTAATGTATTTCTGATTTCAATGACTTTGAGTTGGAATAAGAACTTCTAGATGCAGTTTCAATTTCTAAAACTTTAGCCCAATAAAATAACAGTACTACTAAATCCTGCTTGGGAAGAACTTCCGGTCATCTACAAACGAAACTCACTATCTTCAAGCCAACCTGCAGTGCCACTTAGGCCTAAAAAGCGAAAGGGCGAGGATTCTAACCGAAACCCAGGCAAATAGGTTACCTGCTCTTATTTATTTCAACATCTGACTAAATGACTTACTTGTTTTCGGCCTCTTGCAATTCGTATAGTACTTAAAATGTATCAAAAATAATCAATCTCTTATACTTACTACCAAGCCGTTGCTAGTGGAAACGGTGATTCCCCGCCATCAGTTGTCTTGTAAACGGTCTTCTGACTACAAAGATAGGTAAAAAAAGAATTTTCCAACGTGAATAGTTAATTAAAACCCGTCAAATGAAAGCCAAACAGTGAGCGTTAAGGCCAAATTGCTGTGATTCTATGCCGTTTAATTGTGTGACACTAAGCTACCCATGCGACTCAGTAAATCACCTTCCTTCTTTGTGAACACGTGATTTTGTGCTTCTTATTGATTCCGCGGAGTACGGTATCATACGTTTTCTCGTTAATTAAAAGATGACGATGTGTATGCGCGGAGCCATTCAAAAAACAGTGTCCACGCTCATCTTTATTTTGCGTCTGAAGTTCACGTTTCCACATAAAATCCAAATCATAGTTAATAGGTTGAATGGTTATAAAATGAAGCCTGACAATGTATGTTTTTGTCCATGTTTTGCCTTTGTAATACTCTAAGTTCACTCGACTCTCGATGTGTACACTCCAAAAGCACGAGGTTTCATTTTCTCTCACACTTCATGTGAGTCACATTAATATATCATCTAACAACTACTTCATGTAATTCGCACAGGATATAACATCTCCCCCTTTTAACGGTTGTCTACACAGTCCACGTACAATAAAACAATAATACAGGATGACAAAATCCAATTCAATGTTCTAGAGTCTTTAAATCAATCAGAACCAAAGTGATTAATTGATGTTTTAAACTAGTAGGTTAGTAGGTTAGTATACTCATGACAAAACATCAAAGTTTAATTAATTAATACTGCAGTTCAACTCAATTGCATATTCTACATGCTTCTGATCAGAATTAATGCAAACATGTCCCGTGACGTAATCAGCTAAAAAAGCGGGTCGACGTCGCTCTCGTCTAGGCCTAGATGACCGTATTCTGGGAGTAGGAGTAGGAGTAGAACCTCCTTCTGTCTGAACTGTAGGAAGCTCTTCCAACTGTTGGTTGGCATGCCCTGACGATCCGGTTACAACAGTCTCTTCAGCAGAACTACTTTGTTTGGGGACGGCTTGGGGTTGTAGAACTTGTCCGAATGGACTGCCATAATTCATGAGTACTTTTTCTCTCCAATCCTCACTATCTCCTCCTTTAGTACCTTCCTCATGCATGACAGCATTAGCCAATTTAAACTGGCTTGAATCTCGGGTTATCTCACGACCATCTGTAACTCGCCTTGCTGTAATCGTAGAACCACTAATTCTGATAACTGTGTACAAGATAGGCTCATAGGCGGTTGATCATTTATTCACTTTCTTATGTCTAAGCAGGACATAGTCACCCACACAGAAGTTGTGTTCTTTGATATTCACGCCATCGCGTCTCATCTTCTCCTTATATACTCGGTCTTTCTCGCAATCGGATCATCGTGCTCACTTCTTTCTCGTGGTACTGTGTGATCCAGTTTCGTTCTAATAGATCTATTTGACATAGCTTGGTATGGAGTAATCCCAGTGGCAGGGTGAGGTGTGTCCCTATATGCCATCAACATGACACAGACAGCCATATTCCTGCCAAGTCCAGTTTTTCCCTGGAGATGGGCGATTTGTTCTGTCTTATTTAACACTTGCATGAATCGTTCCACTTGGCCGTTGGCTCGGGGTGTTCTGGTGTCACACGATGATGATCGAAACCCTCTTTTTTTGCAAAGGTTGCAAACTCTTTCAAATTAAATGGCGGACCATTGTCAGACCGCACTCGTTTTGGTACACCATGATGAGCAAACATTTTCTTCAACTTTTCTTTAGTCGGCTTCACTGCTGTTGAGGACACCACTTCCACTTCCGGGTATCGGGTTCTTTGATCAATTGCTACCAAGTTGTAATGACCGTCTGGGTAAAGTCCTCCGAAATCGATTGAAATCTCCTCCCAAGGTTCCTTCGGGATCACCGATGGTTTGATAGGTTCTTGTCTGCGATCTTTGGTAGTAACTTGACAGTCAAAACAATGACCTATCATTTGATCAATCATCGCATTCATGCCAGGAAACCAATACTTAGCCCTAAGCATCTGTTTCGTCTTGGTTGTTCCCAGATGTCCCAGCTTGGGGGCTGATTTGATGACTTTCTGCTGCAACTCTTTCGGTAAAACAATCCTTTCCATTCTGAATATCAGACCTTGTGCTTCATAAATTTGGTCCTTAATTGGGTAGAATGGTGCCAGGTCAGCATCCTTCTTGCTGATCACCCAATTACCTTTCCTGATGGTTTGCCTCAGTTTCTGCAAAGCTCTAGTGGGTGTCTTGACAAAAAATATAGAGGGTCAGCCTCATCTTTACCAGGCTCGTATTTCATTTAAAATCCAAATCCTGCGTGTCCATCACCCATTTCTCGATTCGGTGGGGGGAGGAAGCTTCACCGTTGGCTTATTAACAATAGCAGGAGTGGTTTGTGTGAAGTAATGATCGTAAACCTGGGTGCACCAAGCAGGTAGATAGAAAATCGATCTTTGGCCCATTTAACACATAAAGCATCCTTCTCTGTTTGGCTCTACCTCTTTTCCACATCTGTCAGAGTACGACTTACGAAATGCACTGGTTGCCAGCTCCTGGCGGATTGCTGAAAAAGGCCAGCCGACGACTGTCTACTTTTCACGGAGTAACTAGCCAATGAGAAGTAAACGCTGTTTGTAAGCTTCACATAGGGTTACCTACATGGCACCTTTCCCCATTGTACAGTATTGTCTAGAAAAATGACTGTGCGTCTGTTTGTATGTCTTTGTCTATGTTTAATTACATTTAATTACGTAATTCATATATATATAGAGTATAACCAAAAAGAAAGAAAGAAAGTTTGTGCACAGACCCAGACCTACCGGGCGAGAAAACATTTTCCTCTATTAACTTTGATCAAACTTAACAAAAAAAGCGATCTTATGCAACTCTGAGTAAGGTGGACAGAAGCCACCGGAAATTCAGAAAAGAAAAAAAACCAGATCAGATTGTCACAATCCTGTATCTCCAAAACAACTTTTTCTGTCTCTTAAAATTTACTCGTACACAAATCTGCGTTTGTAACAGTTTACATCTAATCGATGCGGTTTCAACAATGAAACCCCGCTTATTTCTTCTTACCGTTTTTTCTTGCGACACGCAACGATAACGCCAATCAGTCCTGCCACTCCGATACCCACAGATAGTACTAACATGGCGGCGATTACAGCACTGAATTCCTTTCTTGATCCTGTGGATGCTTCCGCTGTCATGCCTACGGGCACGCGTACGTTCCATTTTCGGAAAATACTGCTGATCAGGTGGGTGTTATTTAGCAAGTCGCTGAAATAAGATAAATGTAATAACAAACAACGATGAAACGACAAACAGGTGAAAAAGACTGCATAAACATAGAAAAGACTGCAAGATTAGATGGAGAACACGGTTCCTACCTGAAAATATCACTTCAGAACTTACTTTACATGGTCTTCGAAGCGCTAAACTGAGTATTTTTGTGACTTACTTCATTAAATCCTCCTGGGTTAGTATATTCAGCGTATTATTGTCGATAGCATGGAAATAGATAATGGTCCTAAAACGGATGAAAGCATAATTATGTTAATGTTAGAATAATGTTAGAATAAAAGAGAAATAATGTAATGTCTGCATCGAGCCAAGAAGGTAGTCCGAGTCGCCGAGACCATCCTCTTCCAGGTGGCATCATTAAACCCATCAAAGAGTTAACCCTCAACATTCGATCGCCGGAACGCATTTATGCATCTGAGTATGTGGAGAGATGCATTGTGTTATGTTACCACGAAGGCTTTACCTGTTCCCCAAAAGTACAATGAAATAACGTTTTCCGACGTTATGACGTCACTATAATCAAACAAGAAAACGCAGCTCCAAAACTAGGTAGAACCGACAATAATAATAGTTTTGTTTGAATGTATATTTAAATAGCAAGGTTACGCCTGAAGAGTGATTGGGTCCTCCCCGAGTGCAGATGCCATGACTTCGTCAACACTGAAAAACATACCGTCCGTCACCATTCTCTTGTATGTCTTTAGTTATCACTGTTCCCCCAGTAAGATTTCGCAGCATGCTAAAGATAAAAAGGAGAAAATATGAAACAACCAAAATATCGTATGTGGCCAAGCACTGCGCGCCATTAGTGTTATCACAGTAGACCAAGTAGCGTTTATAGTAAAACACCTATAGGAAAACAGGAATACAGTTGATGGATTGAACACCGTATGTGTCTTCTTTTTATTCAATTTTCTCATTAGGACAAAAAAGATCTACGTATTCTTATGCGTAAATAAATATTTCAACAATTTTTTCTGCTTTTGATGTCTACAAATTAATTAAATTTAAGAAAATAACGTACACCTCAAACCTCAAAATGCGTCAAAACCCTGATTTACAATACGATTGCTGGTAATCGTTTAACTGCTAAGAAATCCAACAAACGGATTCGTTTAAATCGTTGAAAAGTCTCCTTATATCGCGTTTTCGAGAATGAGAAATTATCCATTAAAGAAATTTGATGAACGTACGTCAAATTAAACCACTAAATCTCCAGCAAAAGCGTGTGATCACATGCACACAGAAGAGGATTAATAACCAACCTTTCAATCTCGTTTGTTTTCTCTTGAACAAATTCAAGAGGAATACCGAGTTCAAGAGACAGCTTTGTGGAATCGGAGAGAACGAAAATCTGTTAGAAAGAAAAAGAAGAAGTTATTCGGTAATCTAAAATTACCTTAAATGCAACAGCAACAACAGCAACAACAAACGTACATGAACAGTCACATTTTGATCGGTCCTGTGGTAAGGCACTTTCTCCAGGTTGTCCGCGGCTGAAACTGACAGTGTATAATGCAGCTTACCGGTGACCTGGGCCAAGGGGTTAGTCAGGACTACTTCACCAGTGTTGGGGACCAAGGAGAAAATCCCAGGAACCTCTTCGTGTACGATAGAGTACAGCACAGAGCCATAAGAACCGGAGTCCTTGTCCAATGCCTGAGCGACGTAGAAAAGGGTAATCGTGTTATGACTCGAACGCCTTGAATATTGGTTTGGAACAAAAAATTGCAATAATGCTTAAGCCGAGAAGAATCGATTACCTGAACATTAGCAACTACAGTATTCCTTGAGGCTTCACCTTCATAAAAACCTAAAAATCATTACAAATGAAAAAAGGTGCTGATTACTTGTGAGTTGTGAGGATATATGGTGAAATGTAAGACGAATTTAGTCTTTGGAAAACGGGATTGATAGGAATATAAGCTGACCAGGGACCAGAGCACACCCGTGAAATGAGTGGCTAAAATGTGTTCTTTTTATGGATTCAGTTCAATTTTAAGGCTACACGTATCTCCTCATATAAATTCACGAGTTAAACAGAAAGAGGGCAAATTACATTCGCGTCAATTTAGAAAACCCTAACAACACATTTTAATCTAAATCGCTATAACGCCCCTTTTACCAGACTGCGCAATGATGTCTTTCTCCGTTACACACTCAACTTAAGCAGTTGTGAAATTAAAGCCTGAAACAGTTCAGGCCTGAACGGGATTCGAGCCCATGACCTCTGCGATACCGATGCAGTGCTCTAAACTCACAAAGTGACCAGCTCCCAGATGGCTTGATGACTCAGTCGGTAGAGCAATGCACCGGTATCGCAGAGGTCATGGGGTCGAATCCCGTTCAGGCCTGAATTTTTTTCAGGCTTCAATTTCACAACAGCTTAGGTTGTGTGTGTAACTGCGATGATCAGTCATAAATTCATATCTTTTTCCGCAGTTCAAATATGCGATCTTTCATATCTTCATTTGCATGTCTTTTTCCCGTGGAAAGAATTGAGTTTTTCACCCAACATAGCAGGAAAGAGATCTGAGCGTAGTCTGAGCGTAGAAGAAAATGGCATTTATCACATATATAGAGAGAATTTTATGCGATAAACGTATCAAATAGAATTCTATATTTATATTTCACATGTGA
>OMLO01004806.1_pt1 | contig 11316 bp, 6 predicted proteins | sample 1674811 | NCBI WGS metagenome assembly OMLO01 (sample SAMN06265003, study PRJEB25207) | coral metagenome | isolation source: Coral host | place: Mexico:La Bocana,Puerto Morelos, Mexico | collected 2008-11-13 | reverse complement strand
TCAAACAGGATCAAAATGTCGAAGAGTGATGTTTATGTACCGAGTTGCCATATTTATGTCCAAATTACATTATATATATCCAAAGTGCAATATATCAACCAAAGCGGACATTTTGATCCTGTTTGACAAGCATAGGTAAGGCTTTGGATATAGCCGATACCTTGACCTTGATTATTGTGGATCACAAAAACCTCATGTAATAATTGTTAATTAGATTAATAGAGCTAAATTAAGCATTTGAATTATTTTTAATTCGTTGAACATCATGACGACTTTTTAGACTATACAATTCGTTGTCATTCGCTGGTTATTTCATAAAGAGCATTTTTCGCGCACGTCATGGTCAAAACAGAATAATTAAATCCCTGAGGTACTCGTGAACATCCAGTCCTCATAATTGTAGTTAAAAGCGACGAATTTATAAATAACTTAAAATACTTTGATAAAACGGCAAAATGGCATTTTTTTTGAATTTGTAAGCCCAATATTTATAAGCTAAGCTACAGTAAGGTGGTTTAAATTTATCAAGAGTTTTTGAATTGAGCAGATCAACGCGCGCGAAGGATTCGATCTCCTGGTGTGAAATAGTTATCATGCAGAGGGGACGTTCTACTTTCAATAAAAACAGTTTAATTGATCTAGAAAGTGTTAAGACATGGCGGAAGAATAAATGTGTTACAAAATGAGACTTTCAGCGAGAGAAAACAATGAATTAATTTGTTTGTTAATTGCTTCCCAAGCCCAGTTGGCATGAAAGGCACAGCTTTCAAAACAGTCTTCAAATAAAATCGAGATTTTTAACCCCTTATTAGAACACTTAAAGTAACATAACAACTTATCAAGACACTTACCGTCTTCAGAATCCTCCTCTTCGTGTAACACAGCGTGGTTATTTAACTCTGCCATTTCGTGTTAACGCGAAGTAATAAAGTCTATTGACGAGGAAAGGAGTAGCGAGTTGTGAAGAGATGATGAACAAATCAATTCTTCGGGGATAGGGTAAGTCGTTCAAAACGTCGCCTTACCAAATTCAGTTGAGCTTCTTTAACATAAAAACACAAGACAAGTATTCCCACTTCGCCTTATTAGTATTTATCCTGCTAAAGATGCAAGAATGTTCAAGTTTGGGGCACATACGTGAGTCCGTGACCAACTTGTCAAACCTGAGCGAGCCTGCCTGCCTACCAGCAGGAGATACTTGCCTCTACCCTCCCTAGTCAGGTTTATTCTTGACCATCGAGGTGCGTGGTCGCTAAGTTAAGCTGGTAAAGACAGTATTTTATAGTTTTATACCGTAATGGAAAAGTCTCTCTAATCTTCCAAAAGCATCCTTTTACATCTAGTAACACAAACATTGATTACTTTAAGGTCCACTTATGTTCTTACAAAACCTGAGAGAAGATGCAACACGATGAGGTCAGTTTACGAGTTCTATTTAAAACGCACGTGGTTCATACTTCTTGTTGTCTGATATTTTGTAATTTTGAGTTTTGTAAACTTGACGAACTGGGATGGTAGCACGTAGTTAACTTAATGCCCATGTCCTCAGGTAATATGGCAAGTGATAAATCAAGGCTTCTGTTCCTTCAAAGTAAAGTAAGTATTCTGTAGGGAGGACCATAGCTACATTTATGAATTAGTTAAGAAATAGAAAACATGTACCGTGTTTCTATCGAGTTTAGTATAAATCCACTAGTGTTCTATCAACAAATGCTGTGCTCTGATTGGCTACGCTCCTCACTATCTATTCAGTGATAGATAGTGAATAGTGTAGCAGTTTCCCCTTGTTAACAAAATGATGGCCGCTTTTTGGCTTTGAAGAGGATTTTTATAAAGTTTTGAATGACTAGTAGATTTATTCTAAAACACGTAGATTTTTGCTCTTGATTTCTATGCGTAATAGTTGACTCGGGCAGCGCCCTCGTCAACTATCACGCAATAGAAATCTTGAGCTCATAATCTAATTGTTTAATAGAAACACGAGTGAAAGTTTGGGAGAACAAGAAATGTTGTGGGAACACGAGCCACAGGCGAGTGTTTCCACAGCTTTTTGAAGTTCTCCCAAACTTTCACTAGTGTTTCAATCTATAACTCAATAGAAACATGATTATATCACAATGCAAAAAAAGAAAAGTAAACTTGTTTATTTCGACCATCAAAATGTAAATTCTCTTTGCTTGCCACACAACTAAAACCATTGGCATTTTTCTTGTGACCAAAAAAATATTTAACGCTGGCCAAAGAACATTCAGGGCACACAGTTTAGAAGGTATTATAACATAAAAAGTATAAGATAGTTCATGATTGTGTTTCAGAACTACGACTCAGACATTTTGTCGAAATGAATATAATGTAACTGGTCTGTGCAACAGACAGTCTTGCCCGTTGGCAAACAGCAGATATGCTACAGTTAAAGAAAAGGATGGTGAGTAACTAGAATGAAAATAATAAAAACGTATGAGGTATTAACTTTTGATGTGCCTTTAGTTTGAATCTGAGCATAAACACACGAGAAAATGTGTTCTAATATATTTTTTCTGTTGAACCCAGGTGTTTGTTATCTTTATATGAAAACAATTGAGAGGGCTCATTCTCCAGCAAAGATGTGGGAAAAAATAAAACTCTCCAAGAACTATGAGAAAGCCCTGGAACAAATAGACAAGAACTTGATATACTGGCCCAACTTTATTATACATAAATGCAAGCAGAGATATACCAAAATAGTCCAGGTAATTCATCCATAACATTGTAGTTGTAAAAGTTTATGTGACACGCTCAGTGCACAGTGGTTTTAAGAATATTCCATCAAGATTAAGCACATAAAAACTGGATTGATTTAGCTACAGTTGACAGACCTGCATGATTATTTCATAATACCTTGAAAACTTCAAAGGCTATATATACAAATTAAAAATATAAAACCGAACGTTTTTGACTAAAAGTCATCATCAGGGTTCATGCTACCTGACAAATAAGTGCGTCTGACATATAGGGGCACCATATCAAAATACCAAAAGTAAAGCTGATGGTGACTTTTTCGGTTTTATATTTTTAATTTGTATAGCCTTTGAACTTTGAAAGATTTTATCCTTTTAGCAAACATTATGTTGAATATTTCATAATACTTTTACAAGGAGTAGTTTTAGGTAGATTAATTTGTTTGATCATGGCCATGAAAATGGTTAAAGGTCATACATGCAGGTCTGGCACTGATTAAAGTTTTACACTTCTGTTTTTCTTGTAAACTTTAAAACTGATGCCATATCAAGGTGTGTTTTTTTAATGCTCTTTTTCTATATACTATTTTCAGTACTTGATAAGGATGCGGAAACTAAGACTTAAAACAAGGTAGGAAAAATTATGGTAGCTTCCAGCTATCTTTTAAATATGTTTTGTAAGGCTTGTAAGCACACACGTTTCTTTTTACTATCTATTCACTTTCTGTAGCCTTATTTATACTGTCACAAATTTGTTTTTGCAGTAAAAAACTTGTGACAGTAAACAAGAAAGTTGAGAGAAGAGAAAAAACAAGAGAGGTCAGTGATGTTGGTTTTCTATTTTTCTTGATAATGTTCAACCTTTTAGTACATATGTTGCCCTTTTATTTTTCAAAAAAATCAATGTAGTGACAAACTCTGAGCTGATTTTGATTTGTATTTGTCTTTTAGAGAAAAGCATTAGTAGCTGCCCAGCTAGAAAATGCTATTGAGAAAGAATTACTTGAGAGACTCAAGAAAGGAACAGTGAGTTTTACTGTGATAAAATGATTATTTTTTATATAATTCCTGACCAACAATTAGAATGAGTATATTACTGTATATGTATGTAGTTGCTGTATGTGAAGTCTGCATTTGAGACTAGTGACCAATGATGCCAGTGCTTACCGATGATGCAACTAGAAGTATTCCTACTACCTGCTTTGGCTGAATGGGATGCCAGTCCAGCACAGGGTTGTCTTCTAGCTTTAATTCTCAATTAAGGTTACCCATACAGCTGGGTAGGGAGATGTACAGTGAAAGCAAAATGTGTTGTTCTGGACATATGGTGTATGCAAGACTAAGAGAAGTATCCATTTTTAAAAAAAATGCCAATATTATTTAAACCACAAGCTCCTAGCTTGAAGTTTGCCAAGCATGTCCATGATACAGGAGTCATTCACCAATTTTGCATTTATGCAGAAGCTCAGTTTAAAAACAAAAACAGCCACTGACTGCTTAGTCTTAAGTTCTGTGCTGCAAGTTTATTTTTTTTTATTATTCTTACTAATACAATTAGAAAGTTCTTTATTGCTGTTGTAATAATTTTTGTAGTATGGAGACATATACAACATTCCCAGCACTGCATTTGAGAATGCTTTGGACAAAGAACAAATAGAGGATGAGGAAGAAGAAGAACTAGAAGAGGAAGTAGATGAGGTACAGTTTTACCACAAATTAGTTTACAAGTGTTTGGTTGTTTCTTAGTTGGTACCAGTGTTATATTGTAAGGACTGTTACCAGTGATGGTGGAAACAGTGATAATTCAACTTTTGAGCACTGTTTTGCTGCACAGTAGGAGTGCCTGGAGTGTTCCATAGAAGTGGGGTGCTAACTTGCCAATGATTATTTGCTATGTGAAAAAAATTCAGTCAAACGTCCTGTAAGCAACAACCTTAGATGTCTAGCCTATATGGTTGCATGTGGCAGGTGGTCACTTAAAGTAGCTTAAACCATTTTGGGTCAAGAATTTGCTTCATTAGCATATGGAGGTTCAACCGTAGTTTAATTCCTAAGAGAAAAATAGGCAACATCAAATGAATGTGGGAAAAGAAACATGGTTATTAAGAATTATAATTAGTTAATAATTTTTTCCTAATAGGAGGAAGAGCCTGAATTTGTAGCTGAAGATGAAGTGGATGCTAGTGATTTGAGTGATATTGAGGTGAGGTGTGATATATGCCACTCATTAAAGAGTTATAAATACAGACATTTTGAGAGATGGACATGAACCGAGAGTTCTTCTTTGGCGAGTATTATTGACTAAAATAAATGCCCAAAAATGAGATCCTTCCAATTAACTGGTGGTATATTTTAAAATGTGTCAAAAGTGGGAACATAAACTTCTGGTTGACCTCTGTGGCTGAAAATCAGATGTGCTTATTAAGCTCTCTATTAGCTTTAATTTAATATTGTTTTAAGATTAAATTCATTCACAGTGACTGTTACACCATCAAATCCTGTTCATAGGCTACATTCTGCTATCTTAGGATCCTAAAGGTGTTTAGATACATGATTAATGTTATGTAGATTTAATTAGTTTTATTTGTCTTGTGGTAACCTCAAATGTAAAATTATTATTTTCAGGATCTGCAAGTAGAGGAAGGTGAACAAGAAACAGAAAGTGACATTGAGGAGGAAGAGGAGCAAGAACAAGCACCTCAAAGACCTTCAGGACGAAAAGCTAGAGTAGAAATTGAATATGAACAAGAAAGAGAGCCTAAAAGAGCGAAATTAAAAGTGTGATACAGCAATGGCTGTCGTAATTTCAAGAGGAGACATGAAGAGATTGGAATGCCTTTTTAGGTACTTGCAAGGCCATTTGTTTTGGTTCATATGAGAAGCTGAAAGAGTTTATTTCCAAGCTGATGTGTCATTGTCATTGAACATAACAGGCATGCAATGCTTGGAGAATACTGTTGATACTAGACTGCCTTCTCTATACTTTTTTTTTAAACAAATTCAGACATATAAGTCATCTAAAAAAGTTAATGACCTTTGATCTGTATAACATCTTTTAAGGTTGATGTTTTGATAGAAAATGCCACTGAAGTGTGTATTTTGATATTGGGAGAGATAACATGATATGATAAGACAAGAACAAACCTATTATAGAGTGGTCACATGATGGATTTGGAGTAAAGATTTGCTTTACGAAAACAAAGTTTTAGCTGGTGTACTTTTTCAAGTTACAAGTTATGCCTTACATCTCATCCACATTGGATAAAATACGCACCAAAAAGACCTGTAATGCATGCATAGAGTTATGCTGCAATTGGATATGAAATGTGTACAGTGGGCCATGTAGCTGAAGCCAACCTCTCCCTCTGCACCCATTGCATACCTATCATACCATAACCATAGGTCAGCAATGCGTGCAAAGTGCTATAGCTTCACAGCCCTATGCACACATTGCATACCTATAACTCTGCTATCTTGTACGTTAGGCCTGTAATTTGTGCAAAGCACCATAACTACATAATCTTCTCTACACACTGCATAGGTATCTATAACACAACAAAGTCCTCTATATGCACTACACACTTATAAACAATTAAATGAGGTTTTTGTGATATCCAGGATAATCAAAGTCGAGGCAGGGGTTATCCTAACCCTTACCAAGACCTTCATTATTCTAGATATCACAAAAACTGAATCAAATAATTGTTTTATTATGCATGTACATTTAAAAGAATGGAATTCATGTTTTTGCTTCTTCACTAACAGCAAGCAACACAAAGAACGTAAACTTGACATGATTACTCTTAGAAATCATGCAGTGTGGTCATACATGATGTGATTACCTGTGACCTTGAGTGTCCTTGATACGATTGTACAATGTGCAGCTAGATTATGTCACAGGTGCTGATTTAAAAAAATTCAGTGTACACTTTTGGCCAATCAGAAAAGAGTTAGTGAGTTCAATGTATAATAATAGCCCTATTGCCTTGTACCATAGGCCTGATATGCCTGCAAAGTACTACAGCTACAATCTTCATCAGAATAAAATAAATAATATGAAGTCTTCTCCTGAATCATAGACAAACTAGTGCTGAACCCAAACTGTGCCATTTTTTCCATCACTGAAATGGGACAATCAAGTTGTCCAAGATTGTACATACCGTCCTGCATGGATCACATACATCTAACACTATTACCTAGAACCAGCATTCTGTATGCATTGCAGGTCAATAACTCCCGTTTAACTAGCTTTTTAACTGTTGGTGCTAGCCATTTTTTCATAATCTTTTCATTATTGTGTAATCCAATGTAACCTTTTAGTATCACCAACCAAATGAATTTGCACGAAATTACAGGCTCATCCTTGGTGTAAAAACCTGTGAAACTCACCAGTGACTTAAAACAAAGCACGATCAGCAAGACAACAAAGAGCCCCAAAATAATATAGAGCACACAAACAATAACCCCTAAACAATGAAAAGAATTCACAGGTTTTTACACCGAGGTAAACCCACCAAGTATGACCACTCTCCAACAAATAGATTTCATGTTGTCATGCATCTGTGCAGTACTTGAGCAGAGATCACTTCAAAATGCAGCAAAGAGAAAAAAAAGAGTGGCACACGTTCTGATAGCCGTGTGCCCTGGTGTTACAATGTAACACATTGGTGCATCTGTGATTACTGAATTATCAAGTGCTACTGTTGATTGTCTCTCTAAGCCACTAGACTGCATGAAAAGCAAAATACTGTTTACTATTTAAAAAAATCTCATTGGTATTCAAGTTTTAGAAATATGGAAAGTAGCTAACTGAATTTTGATTAAATACGATGAACAGATATCTCAGCCAATTTGTAACAGAAATGTTTGATTCCTTCAGGTTAGTTTCTACTAGAGTTGCTTCACAATATGCCTCATCTCTGTGATCCAACGAGCACATAAATATGTTTGGTTGGGTTCACGGCCCTGTTCAATGTTTTTTGAGCTGAAAATCACTAAGATATTAAAATCAGCTTGGAGAGGACTGGGAAAGAGTAGATTGCCATGGGAACAGAAAATGTTACAGCCATAGGTGTGTTGCATGTAGAACTACTAGCCTACCAGGTTTCAAGGTTTCTGCTGCAAATTAACTGCAATATTTGGTTGAGTGTATGACATCATCAGCGCTCTGATTTGCATATTTTACACACTTTTCAAACCAAAATATCTCTGGCACCAATGGCAAGCTGTGTTTTTGATCTTTTGTAAATGACACACCTAAAAATTGAAGGCTGGGGTAAAATTTGATCATAGTAGCACATAAACAGGTAAATGGCAACAAGGAATCTATTTTTTTGCAAATAAAACAAAAAGCAATGTTGATGATCTGGGCAAAAATTTAAATTTGTCAAAGTAAGAACCAATCAAGATCCAAGAACAATTCATCTTATTAAATAAAGTTAAATACATAATGAAAGAGAAGTTGATATGCGATCTTGTTGAAAGAGTGTCTACATTAGTCCAATTCCAGTCTGCAGGTACACCAATAAAGCAGCCATTGTCATGTTTAGTTGATTTTATTACTTCTACTTTTCTTTCACTCCAGAGTTGAACCTTAAGGCAATATCACATGATTGTACAAATGAACCCCTAATGGCAACTATTCAAATGAAGCAGCAGTGACATGATGTACTCTAAGATACATTTAGCTTGTTCAAGTTTGAAAGGAGGTGCTTTTGGGAGTGAAAGAGTTAGAAAATAAATCAAAGTTCACTTGTGATAATTTTATTTTGTGGCAAGGATTCAGCACAATATAACATGTTACTGACAGCAAATCGGGTTCTATAAAAGGATGCTACTACTAGTTAATCAAGAACAAGAAAAATGCACAACTACCGGGAAATTAAAAACATTTACATAAATGTAACTGGAGTTTACAAAAATAAAACTGTACATAAAACAATCTTTGTTGAACTGTACATTTTATATTGGACACCTTGATAACATATTTAGACTGCAGTTTTGTTGCAGAATGCTGATGAAACTTATTCACTGTTATGAAAAGTTCATTGTGGAAAACACACACTGTCAAGTTCATGTTCCAAGCACAACGTGGTCTTAGCTGTCTAGACAAAGGAGCTTAAAATCATTGAGAAACATCAAAGGAAAAATTTATCCTGGTGACAAAAAGACTGCTATTTACAAAGCAAATCAAAGTAAAACTTTGGATAATTACTCTGCTCATAATTTCCATAAAAAAGTGGCCACTGTCTAACACATTTCACTACTTATTCATGAACAAACCAATGTTGTTTATACAATATTGTGGCTGTTTAGCATACTCATACTTACGACTACTTTATTCCTTTGCCTAATTAGCTATATGTAATTATAACTATTAATTTAAATACCTCCTTTAATGATAATGAAACTAGAAAATAGTGGCAATGGACAATATGTGTACCCCATGATATTGTCACTATCTAGAATATTACATTTTATACACCTAAGTCCCTGCAGGCTTTTATCTCACTGCCCTACAAGCAGAGCCTCAATCCAGAATGGCACTTGTATAGAAACAAGAGTATTTTCTCCATTTATGGTGTGTAACCATTAAACTTTGATTGACACAGGTTTGCTTGTGGCTCTGTTTGCAAGGTATTTTTGCAATGGTAAGTACATGAATGAGGCTAAATCCATTTGACTTCACTATAATAATATTATTGAATGTCTGCGATATTGGCAAGTTGTAAAATTTAGCAAGAGTTTCAATAATAGGGAGTTTTAGCAAACAACAATGGGTGACGCCAATGAGAATGTCACCAAAGAAAAGGTTTAATGAGCATGGTTCTGTATGCACCTTTTGAATCTTTGTACATTTCTTTTCCCTTCTCTGCAAAAAACAGCATTGTGAAGTAACAGTCCCATGTATTTTGAAGAATGTGCACCATAATGGCAAATTTTTTGTGTCTTTCTTTGGAATTGAACACTGCCATTATGTATTTTAGCCTGAGGAAGTTTTTAGACAATTAGGTCTACTGAACAGATCCACACAGTATATTTGAGGGGGGACATCAAAATACTTATTTGCAAAGCATGGTCCTTGTTGTTGCTGTTGTCATTGCTAAAACACCCTAATTTAGATTTAAGCCAATACAGTACACTGTAACTGAAGGCCATCTTAAGGAAAAAGCCTCCTAATTAATGACTAATTATTACTACAGCCACTTTTTTAACCTTAAAATCAATGTTGTAAGTTGGCCAACCTTAGGAAAAGGACCAGTCTGTTGACCGTAAGCAGTATGCCTTTTCCCCTCAAATCCAGGGCAAGCCTACACGAAAACTGGGGAAAATGCAGAAGACTGCTCAAAGTCTAGCTAATAATATGAAATTGAAGGATATCTTGAGCAATAGTTCTTGTGGTTTTTTGAGGACACAAGCTCCTTGACAACTAGGCACAACTATTCAGTTTTTACCATTTTGACTCTAACTGTAGTCTTCTGCAATTTGCAGGGCATTTGGAACAATGAATGGTTTTGACTGGTAGGTGATAAATCCCTACCCAATGAATAACATTAGTCAGCTTTATCGGTGTTAAAGAAGATTAATCAGTTTTCTTGGTGTCTGTATTAGCTAAACAAGGCAGTAATAATTACCTGATGGATAGGGAATTATCCCATTTTGAACAATGGGTTTGCTTGGCCACGACTAACCCCCAAAATATGTTGATTAAAAACCAAATTATGTCATAAATAATTACAAAATTCATAAAATCACATTTCAATCCAGAACCAAATTCAGTGACTACAATGAGCCATGGTTACATTTTGTGGACTGCAGCCTAATTATAATAGTGGTGGCATTTCCTTGTGCAACAATCACAAGGGATAAAAAAGGTTCTAAAAAAGTCCACTTGTTAGTACATTTTCCACAATCACCAAAACAACTGTTTTGTGCACCACTAAAATATTCAAACTTTGTTTTTTTTTATAAGCCCCCCAAGAGGTGCACTTAATTTTCTCTGTACATCAAAACGACTAGCTTGTGAATACACTTTACTATTTTGTCTGAGTAAATTTAGAAATAATATTTTTATAACCTTTTTTTGTACAAAGTCTGTTCTTAAATTTATTGTTAAAGGTCATCATCCTGTGGTAAAACAAAAATAAAGGAGATCACAAAGTTGTCAAAAAAAGTTAGAGAAACATCAAAATCACGAGCACTGCATACATAGGCCACGATACATAATACAGAGTAAACAAACACTAAAATGTTACAACTGGTCGCCAATCATGTACAATTAAAACCATTGGTGTAATGAGCATGTAGCTTGATTTGAGAACAAATGTTGTCAGAGTGTAAGAGGGCAAGTAGAACATTCATGGGATTATTTAGAGTGCACAAGATAAACGGTTATGAAACAAAACACTGGCAGGAATGGCTGCTAATTGCAATGATTACTTCAAGGTTAACATGAAATATCAGTAGCTCACTATTGTCCCTTCAGAAAACCCTGCAAGGATATGTGGGCCCTTTTTACAGTGAGTTTTTAAACGAGTGGAAAACGCGAAGCGTTGAAACGAAGTTTGTTGTGTGGACTCCGATATGCAAATGTGTCACT
>OMLO01004804.1_pt1 | contig 11317 bp, 7 predicted proteins | sample 1674811 | NCBI WGS metagenome assembly OMLO01 (sample SAMN06265003, study PRJEB25207) | coral metagenome | isolation source: Coral host | place: Mexico:La Bocana,Puerto Morelos, Mexico | collected 2008-11-13 | reverse complement strand
TCTCAGCCTGGGGTATGTTCTTAGCATGTTCTTAAAATTTTGGTAAATCTCAGCCTCAACGTTCTTATAAAAAAGGTCCTTATAAAAAAAAAGATTGTAATGATCTTTCCTGGCTCTCCGTGATGCTGCAAGATTTGTCACATCACCTCTCGACTTTTTCAAATCATTAAAGGCCAGGTAGAGTTCCATTCCAATGATTTTTCAATGATAAGAGTGGCTTTTTGATTTGGGCTTTCGTCGCGCAACAATGAGTCTTGTGCCTGCTTCCTTCGATCTAGCAAAAGGTAGTCACCTTTGCAGCCGTTGTTAGGGTCGTGACGCAACGCGGCTTAGACCTTTACTTGCAATAATAAACAATGAATCAACAATCAATTCTTATAATACTGATGTGGTATCCCATTTTTTGCCAACTTCACAAGGACGTCCACGAGGCTGGGATTTCCTGTTCCCTCCAGATCTGGTGTAAAGAGTCCATACAGGGTCTCCAACGACACTTCTCCTCGAGCATGTATGGCTTCTGCGCGGATATCCCACTGGCCTTTCCAATCTTCAAGCTTTTAATGGCTGATCTATTTTCGACACGGGATATGCTGTCTGTGTTTATAGGGAGATCTCCAGGCTGTAGGACAAGTTACTTCACGGGTAGGAGGTGACTAAGAACCTCTTCAAAGGGTTCCTACCAGCGTGCAAGTTGTTCATAAGTGTTTGGAAAAGACGTCTGCTTTCTTATTGAGGATTGGCTTTCTTTGATTAGGTCCGCTTATAAAATGCTGTTTGATACAGCATTTTATAAGATCTCCCTTACTTGCAGCTTCTTTAGCATCTTTGGCCTCTTGGTGATATAGCCTCTCTTTTCTATTCAACAAGTTGCCTTTGTTTGCTTTCCTTTGATTCCATACTAATGCGTAGAGTTTCATTTTGCACCTTACTGGCCCTATCCAGGGGACACTCCCAGAAACCTCGGGTGGATTTGTGCGGCCCCCTTCCCAAAACCGTTAAACTACTTAACCTGTAATTTCGGCCTGCCTATTTAAGACCTGACATTTAAATCAATGCCCTGTTCCAGACCTGTCTTGGCATTTTGAAGGGTATTTGTTGATTGTCTTATCGATAATGGTGAAAAGTATCTTTTTCCAAAAAGCATTCCGAATTCAAAACTAGTGTGCAAAAGCAATTTGAGACCTCAATGGACAGAATCGATACCCTCTATTTATGACCATAACGGATAAAAAAACCCACACCCTTTGGGGCCGCCCATACCTATACAGGCTCATTGATCACCTTTTGTACAAGGAAGGATAAAATTGAAAAAAGATCGAATTTGAACAAATTCTGCAAAAAAAGACATAAAGCCAATTGACAATGAAAATTGTCTCCAAATAATTTTCTGAATGTGATGTAACAAATGCGTTGATATGGGTAACTATTTCCTTGTTATGTCACTAATTTGCGTTTCCACAAGTTGCTCGGCAGCGTTTCATGTTTCGGAATTCTTTTTTTCCCTTCGGGCAACTTCTAACCATTCCATCCCCAGAAACGATTGTAAAAATTTGAAAATGCTTCACGTCAGCTAGTTGAAGCTGTTGGTTACCATAGCAACACATGCGACGTCATATTCAGTGTACATTTACAGTGTACACTGAATGTTGTGGCGTGACACACGACTATAGTCACGTGATCGGCAAGTCACATGAACTGTGGTACCTCGTGGCACAGGACTTGTTGTTAAGCTTAAACCGAACTGGACATTAAAAGTTTTGTTGTAGTTTCAGCCCGTAGTTCTCTGAATTTATTGTCTTCTCAACTTAACAGTTATTTTCTCCTCGAAGGCGCTCTTTATAATCTGCATCCTTCAGCAACACTTGTTCTCCCACACTCACAGTAAAACAAAATACATTTGAGGCTGAAAACTTAAATTTAATTGACTACCATGAATGAATAGATCACTTGCTTTGTACATTAAGTTCACCATTTCTATGCTAGCGTACTCCGCCAAAGATAATATTCAATTTAGAAATAAAACTTAAATAACTCATCTTTTACACGTACAATACGCTGTGTTGTTCCAGAAAGTATCCACACCCCTCCCTCGGAGGGTTTTTTGGTAAGAAGCCCTCCCCCCCGTTTCCAGATCCCTCTGGAAATTCAACTTTTAGTTCACACTTTTCTGATACCTCTACCGTTTGGATTTTCCAATAACCTCCTTTGGGTGGCCATAGATATTTTCTGGAACCACACATTCTGGAAAAAAACCCGAGAATTTCATTTTGTAGTTCCACGCTTTCTGATTGGTTTTCCCTGCTTTAAATACTCGTGCGTAATGTAAGTAGCAGCCAATCAGAGACTGCAGAGTAACGTCTTTAGTCATATCCCTTAGACCGAGGAAAAATATAGCACGTGTGCTAGCTCAATTTAAAGCTTAACGACAATTTGGTATCTTCATTTACAATTCTGTCAAAGATACATACATTTTTTAATTGTGCTTTTTATATTGGCTTAAAAGACAGAGCTTCTTACTATTGATGATATTAATTTATACTGAGTTTTTACCGATTACCACAAGCATTTAAATACAACGAAAAACTACAAGTTTCTTTGTGTGTTAGCCCTTTTAAAAGGGTACTGCAAGTCGAACTACGAACCAATTTACTTGAAATCTTTGAAATTAACGTCTTTGTATGAAACCCTAGCGAGTAGACATTCAAATGAAAGCTATTGAGCAGTACTTTCATGTGGTACTGTTTTTTATGCTGTATAAGGTGGTTCTAACTCTTCATTCTGTGGATGAAACCCTAGTGTGTATCCAGTCAAATGAAAGCTGTTAAGCAGTATTTTTACGTTACTGTTTGCTACGTAGTTCTTAGTTTTACGCGTGTGGATTTAACTCGCCAATCAACTGTTGAGTAACAACAAATGTTGAAAACATACATTAAAACATGAACTAAAATAAATAACTGTTAAGGTTTCAGCCACACGTAAGAAATCAGTTCCTAAATAATTAATTGTAACAACCGTTGAATAACCTTTCAAATTTTTGTAAATATGATATATGACAAATATATTTTTAATTTAAAATTGAGGACTTATTAAATTGAACTAAAATAACGCCAATATAGAGTGTCTTTTTTGATCTGAACTATTTGCATTGTATTTTAAAAAATGCACTGAAAAAATAATGCTTTCACTCTGAGTATTGTTTCATCGAATTACTTTTGAAAATATTTAAGAGCATACTGTAATAATTTGTTTCGCCTTCTTGTAAACTTAATCGAATGCCATTGGAAGAATATGAACTGAGATCACGTGCAGTATGAATCTGAACACGTGTTCATGGCGTGGTTTAAACACGTGCAGCAGTGCAGATCGTGCTTAATTCCTCCACCAAAGTCTCGTGACGGAATGCCATGCGAATATCCGGGACATTGGTCCTATGTACGTCATTTCCTGCTACTCCCTCTTTCTTGTAATAGTCACCAATCCAGTGACGCTTCACCTGTTAAATGGCAAACATATTAGCCCCGTTCACAGAGAAAATTTGAAAACGCACCTTTGTTGCTACAGTTAGGCCTATTGTCCACACTAATCCGTCACGAAAACGGAGCTTTTCGAAAACACTCTTCAATTTGAAAACGCTTTCATCGCCGACGGAAAATATTTTGAAAAGAGCGCTTTTTGAAAACGATTACCTAACGATAATTATACGATTTTTCCCAAACGCATAATCCAAAGGACCAGTGATTTCTAATCGATTCTAAGGTGTAGTGAAGACGGAAAACATTTGATGCGTTTTCTGAGTGAACACTCCGGGTGCTAAATCCATTTAACCAAAAGATTATCCAACTTTCGAAGTTGGGGCAAATGTATGAAATTTCCTGTGAAAGTTTCCAAAACATTCGAAAAACTGTCAAATTTCAGAAATTTAACCAAGATTCCAGAAATCTCGGGAGAAAAATGTAATAGAATGGAAATTCTCGGTAAGAAATTTTCAAAAATTCGGGTATACCATGCGAGGTTCTCCTCGTTTCCAGAAATATTCCAATAAATTCTGTTCCATTTGCCACTGAAAATTTCCGGAAATTCAAACTGGAATCTTTGGTCGAATTTAAATCGCCTTGGTGCCGTGTTTCTCACATCGCAATTAACATTAGCAACCCTTGTTTTTATTTGAGAGAGTACAAATACGAGACATTTACCTCATCCTCAAAGCCACTCATAAGAACACTGTTTCTGGCCAGCTCTGACATGTCACAGGGACTAAGTTTCCACACCTGCGCTGCAATGCTGTACTCCTCCATCAGTGGTTCCTGTTGATGTTCAACATTGATCAGGTACTTAATTCGCCTTACAAAGTCAGTACAATATCAAACTGATGAGTAATGAGAATACAACAAATCATCCATTAGAGATATTTCCTCGATGTATCACCAAATACTCGTTTGACTGGTGAACATGTTGTTATCATTTTCGTGACACAATAGGTTCCCATAGCAACAGTACATGTATGACCTGCTAAAACCACCCTTAATTACTGCTTTGGGGGCTTATAATTCAACACAGAACGGTGAAATTTTTATAATATCAAATTTTAGTAAGTATGATAAGACGCAATCTTTCGTTAAGTTTAAAATAAATCTGTACATAGGGTTCAAAATCAGAATTGTTTAATTCCATCTTGTTCCTAGCTTTCAATAAAATTTCTTGACTTTTTCTAGACTTTAAAAAACAGGCCATTTCTGATTTCCCTTTTGCCTCTGTTTCAAAACAAGTCCTCGTGCAAAACCTTCGTTTGATTTGCTTGAAACTGAGCCTGTAGGCAAACTTATTTTGATATGAATGGTTTTGTGCGTGGCCTCTTTTCATCAGCAGAGGCAAAACACAAATCAAAATGGCTTATTATACAAATGCTGTAAAGCTAGAAAAAACTTGCCTTAGTAAAATGGAACATAAGCGGATCGTCTGTTGACAAAGACACCACCAATCCACGAGCCAGAAAATCTGGCAAAGGGTTCCTCTGGTAGTTAAGAAAGAGTGAGTTGTTGCTGAGTGGTGACATGGCGATACCGATTTGGGCCAAGTAGTAGAGGTACTGGAGGGCTGGCACCTGTCAATCAAACAACTTCATGTTAAAATATAGCTTGACTGTCTTCTTTGACTGAGTTACTTTTAAACAGAAATCAAGCAAAACTCTTTCTTTAAAGAGTCCTAAATAGGCTGATTGAAATCACATAACACATTGTCTATGATTGAATGCAGCATGAATATCACCATGAACTGATTATAAGCAGATAAGCTCTGACATTCATGTGTAGTATCAGGCCACATGTACATCATTATTAACTCTCTAGGATGGACAGTAAAACTGCAGCTACAGATGTAGTGGGGTTCACATTCAGAGAGTTTTGTATGTTGACGCAATTTAACATGTTAAATTTTAGGACCTTTTGTTACTGGGTTCATATGTTTCACGCATTCACTTCATCATCAAAGCTTTTCTTCACGGACAAAGATTTAAGATTCAAGTTTTTCTTAGTGTAGGCTCACTGAGGAATGACAAGGCCTAAATAAGATAGACATGTCTTGCCAGAATTGGTGTAGGAAGAGAGGGTCACTTAGAGTAGAAGTATAATGCACCTTTCTTAGAAGAAGACCATGATTAATGTTCTCTGCTAACATAAAAGCTGACACCAAATGATGAGCAGGCCCCGCTTCACCACAGTGAGGTCGCAATACAAAGGTGTTAAAACCACGTTCTCTGTGAAAAATAAACAAATTAGTTCATAAACACCTTCACATAACAGCAGATTCCTTTAATCTTGCTTTCATTTCTTTAATAAAATTAAGCTTTTTTCTTTTCATAATTATTTGCAACCTGTATTACTTACTTTATATGGCCTATAAAGGAGAAGAGAAGTCTATGACTTACAGGATTGAAAATATTTTACAGACAAAAGATGTTGCAAGATTGTAAGGTGCTAAACAGCTAGTCAATACCAAGTCTTCAGATTGTGTGCAAGACTAGTGAAAGCAACTAAAAAATAAAGCAAAGGAAGACAGAGTAGGAAAAAAAGGAAAACACAACTGGCCATCTGTTTACCACATTTATCATGTTTTGCATTAAGTTTCACTACACCATAACACAACATGTACTCCAGTCCACACCCCACCCCATGCCACTGCATCAACCTTGATATTCCCCACTCTACCCCAGACCACCCTTGACCTTAAAGATCCAGGACACCAGTTGTTATTTGTAGTTGGAAAACACTATCTGATAAATTGCTAGTCAAGACAGAAAATGCTACCCTATCTCCTGGATAACGATTACCATTATCCATCTATAGGTGAACGTGGTACTGCAGCCTCTAAGTTTGAACATTTTGAAAGTTTTAAGGCAAAGCACTTATCATTTGGACAACAGTACTTGGGAGATAACATTCCAAGAGGTTTCCAGAAACAGGAATTGTGAATGTTTTTTTTTTCTGTAATTAGAGTGTGTTCCTGCATCTGGACACTGGGTAAATTTTTCATGCAAGAAGGTCACGGTCCCCCAAATCTGAAGTTGCCCATACCCTCTTTTGAACAAATGGGGAAAGAACTTGTTTCTTTCCAGTTCAATAATTGTCAAATAAAAGTGCCTGAACTACTTAGCTAGATGACGTACTTTCTTAAATGGTTAAGGACGACCATGTTGGAGTACATGTAATACAGATAGTAAGAGTATGGTGGATTTTCATTGGTGTTCCAGTCAGCAGGCAAAGGACTCTTTTTTGTAAACAAATGGGTTTCGGCTTTACTCTCGTCATCCACACTGTCAAAGCCAGCAACCTGTTTACAAGATAACATATAAATTGGTTAGAAACTGTTAACAGTCCACAGCTGATCACTTTTTCTTGCTGCTTAGCCACAACTGGTAGAGATAAATACTTTTTATTCCTGACGATAATGTGGATCTGCGAAATCTTGAAACATAAGCTTATATAAGTTTTTTACAGTTTAAGGCCTTACGTAGAGGAACACTTCTAGAGTTATCAAATGTGCTACTATAGAACAACATTCAACAGGATTGCCACCCACCCTAACAAAAAAAATTCCTGACTTTTCACTGACTGTAAAGCTAGTTTCACTGACCGTGTGACTGTTCTAGCCAAGAATCAATTGAAACAAGGATTGCTCATGTAACTTTTAAAACAATATTGTGTTGCATGCCTAGACAAAATCATCTAATAATTAAAAGTAATTTGTGGCAACTTGAAGATAAAATTCGTTGATTTTTCACTGACTTTGAACAACGATTTAGAAATTCTGTGACTTGATACAAAACTCTCTGACTTTTCCCTGACAAAAAATAAAATCTTCTCTAACTTTTCCCTGACTGTGGCAACCCTGTTCAATGCTTACACCTGATATTGCTCAGTTGAAGTAATGTACCAGAACTCAATAAACAATGATAAATACAGAAAACAATAATGATCCCAGGCTTTAAAACACATCACCTGTGTGAGAAACTTGTGAAGGTCAGGGTGAGACTGTGGGTTGACTGTTGCTTCAAACAATGGAATGAAAATGTTCTCTAACATTTCTTGGAAATTCTTCACTAGGTCCTTTGAATGATAGATGTCACTGTTGAGGAAAACACAACCAAGGCAAGTTAATGCATGAAAATGGTTAAATACAGTTGTTCATAGCAAAAGGATCCAAATAATAATTAAGTGATACAGTTCGGGGAGCAGGGATGGCACAGTGGTGAGTGCATTCGCCTCTCACCAGTGTGTCCCCGGTTCAATTCCCAGACCTGGCGTCACGTGGGTTGAGTTTGTTGTTAGTTCTCTTCTCTACTCTGAGAGGTTTTTCTCAATGAAGGTACTCTGGTTTTCCCCTCTCCTCAAAAACCAACATTTCCAAATTCCAATTCAAAGCTTGCAAATATCATTATTATTGATTCCTTGCTTTACACTTGACATGCACATACATGGGGCTACACGTATGTTGTCTGACATGAGGCCAAGCTAAAAATTGTTTAATTTGTTTTTGTTTTGTTTTTCTTTAAGTGCTAATTCAAGTCGTATATTTAATTGAAGCTGTCTCTTATTTGTACAATTCATGTGACAAACTGATGAAATGATGAACTGTTACTGTGTGTGGCCATGCAAATAAAAGCTGTTCATCAGTACTTTCATGTGGTACATTTAACCATAGCATGCTATACAAGGTAGTTCTAAGTCTGTGGATGAAACCCTAGTGTGTGAACATTCAAATGAAAGCTACTGAGCTGTACTTTCAGGTGGTACTGTTTATTATGCTGTACAAGGTGGTTCTAACTTTTAAGCCTGTGGGCGAAACACTAGTGAGTGACCATTCAAATGAAAGCTACTGACCAGTACTGTTTATTATGCTTGTTCCAGCTTTTCGGTCTGTGCATAAACTTCAGTGTGACCATTCAAATGAAAGCTGTCGGACAGTTCTTTCATGTGATACTGTTTACTACACTGTACAAGGTGTTTAATTAACTTTTAAGTCTGTGAATAAAACCCAAGCAGGCAGGCAACCATTCATATGAAGCTAGTGTGTCTGAAAGTTTTGGGCTAATGATTTAGAACATTGCATATAACCTGTATAACACAGTCTGCATTTCTTTAACAGTATTTATAAACAAAATGAATGGTTTACTCACTACAGTCGAGGAATCTGAATAAGCCAGCGCACATTATCGGAGTACATATCATTCTTCACTGCCCAAGAAGCCAAAACATCCCACTCATCTTTTGCTCGGCCATAAATGGAGAGCCTGTACTCAGCATTCTGATACTTGCTTTCTTCCAAGTCAGCCATAACTTCTTTCATCAGTTCAGCAAAGTACCGGCCATTGATATGGTTGTCTGTCTTGAGAAAGATCTCCCTCAATCTGCTTTCACCTAAAGGTAGAAAAAAATTAATTCACTTCTACAGCAAAGTTGCAAAATATCTTTGTCCCCCTCATGGGAAATTAAAAGGAATCTTACCTATTGGATTGTATTTAGTATTGAACTTGTCAAAACGATGGAAAGTGTTCCTATCCTGAAAAAAAAGTAAATACTTTTTTAAGTATTAAAATTACAGTTTCCAGCCTTGCTAGCTTGCAAGTATTACTTTATTCAAAGCAGCAGGAAAAGGGTAGAATGTTCACTTGCAAACTACCAAAGCCCATACTTATTGTCACGTATATATAATTTGAATAATCAGGTTTCCATTGTGTCTGTCTACACAGAGCTTCTTCCAATAAGTATAAATTATTATCATAGGCAGGTGTACCCAATAAGATCATCATCTGCACTCCACTTCCTGGATAAGTTGTTTTCCATTTCACAAATACAGCTTAATTCATTCATTTTAGCTAAAACTCTTTTTTTAAAACTTGGGCTTTTCAAAGCCCACCCTCTACACATTATCTAACGACCTTCCTTAGAGGTGGGGTGGGGGGGGTGGGAATGGATATTTCTGGCAACAACACATTCTGGTTTTATTGTTAACATCACAGTTAAGACTGGACTTACAGCATGTACATCAAGTCTGTCAACACTCAGATCATATGGAGTCAAATTCAACATAGCAAAAACCTGAAAGATGAACAAAATGAAATATCACATTATAAACACTTGACATAATCATGGTCATACGGTAACTCATGATAAAAGATCCAGGATGTTTACATAAGTCAGCACCAGGCACCAGTATTATTAAACATAGGAAGCCTGCCGGTATTGTTAACGTTGGTAGTCATTTCCACTGCTAATTAATATCAAGGTTCTTACCCTTTTCCAGAAAAAAATTTCTAAGACTCAGATTGATTTTTCAAGGACTCTAAAATTCACATTAACTCTTTCACTTCCAAGATTGCTATGCTAATTTCCTTTACTGTCTGCCATACATTTCATGTTTTTTACTTGAGTTTAACAGGGTTCTAGAACTTTTCAGGACCAGTAGCCTTTTTCCAGGACTTTTCAACAACTACTGTATTATTGACATTCCCAACCACATTAACTATTTCATTTTATTTTTCTCAAACTTACCATAACGTTGGTTTAAGAAATCAGGTTTAACCTAGGTTTACAAAATATCCTGTTCAAATAACAGACTGACTCTGAGATCATATTATTATGGCTAACTGCTGAAGACTGCAAGGTAAGAAAGAAATAAAAAAATACAATGAGATTCTTTGCCGTGTTTACCTCACGTAATGTGACTTCCCTTCCTTCATGAATCGTAACAAAGTCGTCAGCATTATACTTCATCTTCCTTTTTATGAAACGCAACAAGTGTTTCTGATTCATGCCAGAAGCTGCATGAATGTGAGTGTCCACCTGAATAAAGAAGAGGAACTCTGTATCAAGACAAAGTGTCCTATAAAGTTGGAGATTGTCCTGGTGTCTTTCAAGGAGTACATCTACACCATGGCCTGATTGCTTACTAGTTCTTGGGTAAGACTCCTACCTAGGTGCCCAAATGGGTAGCAGCAAATCTAATGGTGAAGGTAACCCTCATATACATGACATACCCAACCCACCCTCCCACCCTTCCTCCTCCTTCCAACCTCCCTCCCTTCCAGTCAGAAACATAAATTTGTTTCTTACTCTAAGCCATCACCATGATATGCCAGTCTGCTAAATGAATAAGTCATATATAAAATTTACCATAAATTTTGCTAATTACTATCAAGGTGTTTGTTTGTAGTGAGTCCAGATCTTCCCAATTTTAACCATCCTCTTTTCTTTTTGGTTTCTTTTTGTTACCTCTCGTTTTTTTGTGCTTTGTTTAAATATTCCAACACAGCAGAAGAAGCAGAGTGAACAAAGAGACATCTATCAGCAAATACTATTAATAACATGTCAAACCATGGTAGAGGCCAAACCTTTCTGACATTGTAGAAGTCTCTATGAGGAACATCCTTCATAGCTGCCAGTTCCCTGTTCTCATTTAACAAGGAATGAAGACTATAACGATAATCTAAGTACTTCAGACGCCGATGGGCAAAAGACTTTCTGAGATAAGAATAAAAACTCATGTCAGAAACATAACAAAACAATAGTCAACCAAATGGGTACCAAGGAGATGAGGAAAATACAACATACTGATGAGAATATTATTATTATTACTGAAAAATTCAGAGATCACCCCTCTCTGCCCTACCACCATCTGCAAGACTCAAGATTTCTTATTACTTAACCATCTTTTAATTTTAGCTAAACAACACATTTATGAATGCTGGAAAAACAACACCCGTCCTTCTTTTCGTGTCTTCATTAAAATTCTTAATTATATATACCACTTGGAATTATACACA
>OMLO01004803.1_pt1 | contig 11317 bp, 10 predicted proteins | sample 1674811 | NCBI WGS metagenome assembly OMLO01 (sample SAMN06265003, study PRJEB25207) | coral metagenome | isolation source: Coral host | place: Mexico:La Bocana,Puerto Morelos, Mexico | collected 2008-11-13 | reverse complement strand
ATGACTACTCCTTACACTTTCCGAGATTCTGAAAATAAACTAGCTATTCCACTCCCTCGCACAAACTACCTGCGAAAGAGTTTTAGCTATAGTGGTGCTGTCCTTTGGAATAGTCTTCCTCAAAATGTAAGGCAAGCAGAATCTCTGAATAATCTCAAAACACTTTTAAAAGACTTTCAAAGAAACATTATAGAAACAAATAAGGCACGGCATTCATGGAAAACAGGTTTTTATTAGGATTTGTTAACTTAGCATAATATTTATATAGTGTATTTTAGACTTAGCTATTACCTTTTTTCTTATGTAATTTAGACCTGATGAATTTTTTTACCGTGGATAAATAAAGATTGACTTGACTTTACTTGACTTGACTTAACAATATTTTACAAATAGTTTGAGCTCAATCTTTAATCATTTTTTTATACACGGTAAAAATTCATCAGGTACAATAACTTACAACATAATTTCTAAGATCCGAAAATTAAAATTTTAAACCTAATATTACATTGACTTAAAGCAATATTCAACTATAAACCTGATTTCCCCGAACCCCTTGTGTTAAAAGATTATGAAAGAGAAAGTGTTAAAATTGATTTAATGAACCACTCTCTCTAATGTTACAGGTTTAGCTGTTCCAAAGGGTTGCACAGCTGTAATCAAAACTATTTTTCATATAGTTAGTTCTCAGAAAGGGAACAACAAGCTTCTTAACCGAGTCCCTAAGAACATAAATATGTTATTTGCCGGCTGGGAGGTCCGTATAGTGAAAAACTGTGAACGAGGTCGAGGGCAGCATGTTCAAGTCCGAGGTCACAGATTTTCACTATACGGACCGACCCTTAGCCGATAAATAACTTATTTATTTTTTTTCCAAGCTCTCAAAGGAAAAAAATCACGGACAAAAAACTCACCCAAGCATTACTGTGACCGTAGTCAGAGATGGGAAAATCCGGACCGCGCTAAGAACCAATCAGATTATAGGATTCGTTACCGTGCCCGATTGGAAAAAAAATTGATTTATTTCGCGTTACAAATTTAGAAGTGAGATATTTCTGAATTTGACGTTACGATTCTCATTCAGCGCGTCATTCCAGCTGAGTTGTGACACAAGATATCGACATCAGTGTCATAGCGCGATGGAGTTGTTACTGGTGCTGCTTGTGTAGCTTGTTAGAAAATGGTTTGCCACAGTTACCCCAGGTTAGGCTGCAGTAAGCAAAGTGAGTTTAAACTAGTGAGTTGCATATGCAGAGCAGGGTAGGTTGAGGCACAAAAGGCTTAACTCGTTTAGTGGCTCCAATTGAAGAAGCGATCTTTTTACAAAATTTATGGATGTGGAAATGTCACGTTAGACTTTCATCGATATATACTGCAAGTGATTTCACAGAGAAAACTCGGTTCAATCGGAACATTATTAATGGAGAGTTAAAGTGTCGTATCAGATAGAGTACGACTTAATAATGTTTGTCTGGAGCCTATCAACATAAATTCCTTTTTCGTAGAGTTCAAGGTAAGTCTGTTCGACACAAGAATAAAGGGTGAAAGTTTCTAAAGAAACTGTGGTGCTGCGTCGGTGGGGGTAACAAGGTAATTTCGTTATATCAACTAAGTTGAAAATGTAGATTGGTTACCGTAACGAGTTATAAAGCTGACGTTTCGAGCGTTAGCCTTCGTCAGAGCGAATGTTCGACACAAGCCCGCTTGCTTAGCTTTCCAAGGTCGTGAAATAGACTGGACTGAATAAGATGAAAACCAGAACCAGCATAAGTAAATGAAGAAGTCATCAGCATACATTCTAAGTACTGTACGCTAAACGATAGACAGTTGGGCAAATTATTAATATACTGACTAGAAATAAAAGAGGGCCAAGGATCGATCCCTGTTGCAGACCGTATGAAAGAGTGCCGAACTCGGAGAGACTGTCAGAGCACCGTTGTATGCGATTAGTCAAATACGATTTAAACCAATCTTGAATTCCGCACCGATTCATTTTATTAATAGTATTTCATCATCAACAGTGTTGAATGCCTCTTTAAGTCGAGAAACACTTCCGCATATACGAAGCCACAATCGATATATATTTCAATTACAATCTTTCTAGCACGCATAGAAATCGTGAGAGAATAATTCAATTGTTTTGGTGTAAATCTACTAGCCCTTCAAAACTTGAATAAAGGGTAAGTTTCTAAATTAAGAAACTGTGGTGCTGCGTCGGTGGGGGTAGCAAGGTAATTTGGTTGAAATAAGTTGAAAATGTAAATTGGCCACCGTAACGAGTTAAAAAGCTGACATTTAACGCTCTAAACGTCAGCTTTTTAACTCGTTATGGTGGCCAGTTTACAGTTTTCAACTTAGTTGATATAACCAAATTACCTTCATGTTCAAAACTTGACTAGGGTCAAGGTTTACCTTGTACTCAGGTCACTCTGATTGACACTGAAAAGCGGTGGGAGATCAGGGTTCGACATTTTCTATTCCTGGCGCTTTCGCTTTTGTCAGCCGTATAGAAAACTAAAAAAAAATAATTAAATTCTATAAAAAGTAAAGGAGACAAATAATACAATGCATAATAATGTAGTTGGCTTCTTGTTGTGTCGGACCACTCCGATATTCTCCTTCGCTTCGCAAAACCGCATAGAGAACAAGTAAAGGAGACAGAGGAGACGAAATATAGCAATTGTGGTCGGCGTCAACTGTGTGTTTTCACACAGAGTAAAGGTACTGACTATCCCGACGGGATTTAGTATGCACGTTATACAAGATATTACAGTAAATTCAAAAGCTAAAAGAAATAGTTAAAACTTTCGTTTTTCACCATTCGTGATTTTTGTTTCTCTCTCTCTTCCGTCGCCGCGAAAAAGAAAAAGAAACATAGAAGAGCTGAGACTATCTGCATGCGAATAAACATTCTGCTCTAGATGTTTCCAGGTTGTCGAGGAAACGGCAATTAATTATAAGAACCACGTCGAAGGTATGTAGTAATTCATTCACAAACGGGATGAAATTATTTGCGTAAAAACGTGTTACCGGTACTGCAGTGTTTATCGACTGAACTGTGTCGCGCTAAAATCATGAGTCGAAATAGCTGCTTTCAATTGTTGACAATTCTAGCTTTAGTTGCTGCTATCGTTTTTGTGGCTCACAATTTTGTGAAATATGTTTTGAAAGGTAAGTGATTTTACGCGCTGTCTTGGTGGCCCGTGTTTGGAATACGGGACCTAATTAAGTGGGTCGAGTATGTTGTTGGTTCTTGTTCTTTTATCGAGGGATTTTCCCCGGCTACTTGAAAATCAACACCATCCAAATACCAACTTTAGCCGAAAACAGCGGATGAATAACAACTCCGTGGAGGTTCCCAATTTACTGTCGTAGTTAAATATGCTAAATTGTTGTATTGTCGTATCCGACTTTCTTACCTTAGTTAAATATAATAATTTAAATTTAGGTGTTTTCTTTGCAATTTTTCGTATTCTGCAAGTGTTCAAGTTTTCAAAAATTTCATCCACGCTTTATAATTTAGTATTGTACACGTGATTAAAAATACTTACTACTTCAACCAATTCTGCATTAATTAAAGAAGCGCTCTCAACGATTCAATTTAACGTTGAAATTTGACGTGGAACCTCAGAACTCTAATTTGTATCTGTCCATTGGGGCTGTCCAGTTTAACCGAGCGGAGTGATCGGTAAAATGAATGAAAAGGAATTCTGATTGGTTCGTTGGACGGTCCGAGTTTTGCACCGCGGACCGCTCCTGATTTGGTTTCGGCGAATTGCTTTTCCATGTCAAACAATATATTCAGCGAACAATTTGATTTTCAAAAGCAAAGCCAAATAAATAAAAAACTTAGTTAAATGGTTAACTCGTGAACGGATAGAGGGGAGTATTTAAAATTCAGTGGGATTCAATGAGCTATCATAAGGCGACAAAATTTGTGGCTTTGTGGAGGACTTTTGTTAATTACACCATCACTTCGACTATAGATGTACATGTAAATGAACGTCCACATCATCCAGGCGATTCATGAATTTAATGAAACGATTAGTCATTCTCGCTGAATTATTGCCCGGTAACAGACGATTTTGTTACTGCTCTGCACAAGGTCACCGTATGCTTTCTTTTCATTGTTAAGCAATTCGTTTTTAGTCTTTATTGAAGTCTCTCTAACGAGAATATTATCTCCTCTGGTTTATACTTGCTACAGTTGATGGAGACTACTCGCATTGGACAGTGTTTTCAGAGTGTACAAAGCCGTGTGGTGTTGGAACGAGGTTCCGAACTCGGACATGCGACAATCCTCTACCGAGGTTTGGTGGTCGTAATTGCTCCCGGCTTGGAGAAGCTACGCAAACATTCAGATGTAACATGAACCCATGCCCAGGTATAGTATCTTAGATATCCAAGTCTTCACCGCTAAAAATTTCTCACCTTTTCAGTTTGTTTTTCGCCTTGCATTTGGCGCTCTCCCCAGTCCCACTCAGCGATGCCCCTGAGCTTTGGTTTGAAAAAAGGGTGAAAGTTTCTAAAGAAACTGTGGTGCTGAGTCGGTGGGGGTAACAAGGTAATTTGGTTATATCAACTAAGTTGAAAATGTAAATTGGCCACCATAACGAGTTATAAAGCTGACGTTTCGAGCGTTAGCCCTTCGTCAGAGCTCTGACGAAGGGCTAACGCTCGTTTGGTTTGAAAACCCCGCCATTGTTCACCAAGAAAGATATGACTGTTTCGCTGTTTAGTGTCTACTTTATAGAACTGTTCGCTAAAGACAAGTCTATTTTTTATTTAGAGATCGCACTGCTCACTCTAGAAAACACTGCAGCAATTTTTATTATGGGTTTCAAAGTAATTAAGTAGATCATGACGGAGGGGATTCAAACAGGCAAACCCTGCTAGTAATGTCATTATCTGTATTCATTTAGCCTGCGTAGCTTGGCGGTTTACGCCATTTTAGTGCGCTGAGAAAGCGGCGAAGCGGTGTAAACGGGCGGTGAAGCCGCGAAGAGACTGTGCGCTCGCAAAAACACTGCCCAAGCCGCCAAGCTACACAGACTATGTTTATTCGCAGCGTGTGTCACAATGACAATCTCAAGGAAGCTGTATGGCTTACACAGAAGGTGAATTCGACAACTTCATCGTGATTGGCAACACTATTGATGTGTAACACTAGCGATATATTGAAGATGAATGATGCAACAAAAACTAATGGACAGCATCGTGCTATAAAATTATTTCGGCAATCTGGTCAGTGATAACAAAGAGCAGGATCTCGAGTGGTAACAACTGAGAAACAGAACAGAATACCAGAAATGAAAGGATGTAAAGAAATTAGGGGCAAAATTTTGTAGCGGTAACTAAAAAAAAATTCACATTGGCTGAGTTTGTTAGCTTTTTTTCTGAGTTAATGTTTTTCTTACAGTCAATGGAGGCTATGGCGAATGGGGGAAGTTCAGTGAATGTACAGTGACTTGTGGGGGTGGGGTGTGGCATAGAACACGTAAATGTAACAAACCTGAGACGGTCCTTCCCGGGAAAACATGTGAAGAGCAAGGACTGGGACCGAATGAGGAAATGGCGCCCTGTAATGTGGAATCTTGTCCAGGTGAGAAAGAAATTTCAGACTGTTTGCCTTAATTCGTTATTTGCCTTGTTAGCATTCTGCTTTGAATAATCATGTTACAGTCATGGACAAAACCCTTGGGACAAATTTGTCCTGTGGCGCTTTTACACACAAACAGAGGAACAATACATCCGTAACAAAAATATACGGCTCTATTTTAAGGCTATGAGAACATTTTTTTTCGAATACTTAACATATAAACTTCTGCAATACATTTTTTGAAAAAAAAAAATAGGAGTTCCGGGTACAGGTTCCTTATAGCATCCCCTCTGAAACATTTTTGGGCTACGAGTGCTCTACAAGGGTTGATATGTTTCATATAGTTTTTTCGTCTAGTTTTTATATGTTTTCCAGTTAGTTTAAACTTGGCGTTGTTATTTTCCAGCAAATGGTGGTTACACAGAGTGGAGTGAATTCAGTGAATGTTCTGTGACATGTGGCGGGGGTGTTCATGAGAGAACTCGGGAATGCACCAATCCTGCACCAGAAAACAATGGCAAAGACTGCGAGGAGCAGGGCCCAGCAAAGGAATCACAGATCTGCAACACTGAAGCTTGCCCTACCGAACCTCCACACGATCTAGAGTGAGTATCGTTTTCAGTCCCTGCAGAGGTTAAAATGCAGCAATCATTTTCGGGTTGTGGATCTGCAATTTACCCAGAGGCTTTGGTTTCATTTATTCCTCTGCTATATTTATGAATTCTTGCGGAGATATGTCGCTTCGCGTTTTTCTAATCGTTTGGTAATCTTGCTGCAATGTTCAGTAATATGACGAAACTTTCTTAAGAATTTTTTTCTTCCATTTTACAGCAAAGGAAATAAGGAAGGTGACAAGAACAGTACTAAGCTGGAAGAATGAAAAAAAGGAGGAGAGTATAATAGGGCAACAATTAGCAGAGAGTGAAAAGAAAACTAAAGAGGATCAGAGCAAACAATGACCTGTAAGCAAAACAAACACAACTTTAGGCCTAATAAAATGACGTCTCTGTAGTATGCATAGAATGAAATTATTATAAGGCAAACTTACACTTTTAACCACTGAACATGTAGCTGTCAAATTCCTTTAATTTGAGGGTCATTTAGCAAATTGAGAATACGATGTTAGGTACGAACAAAATACATGGTTGTGACTAGAATCAGGTTGGACTCATTATGTTTTATTACACAACAAGGTTTGCTCAGACTATTCCGCATACGTTGTGACCAGAATGTATCCTCCAAATAAGGTTGTCATCTAGATAGGAGTCATAAGACAGAAAACAGAGGAAAACAGATTTGTTGTGTAATAAACATAATGTGTCCAACCTGATTTTAAGGTATCCATTCTAGTCACAACCCAAAATACATGGAACCTAAACTGTGTCTGGGATATCCCCCTATCCCCCAGATAAAAAAAAAACGATAAACGCGCTTACCACCTTAGGGAAGTTTTGTGATATCTGCAATTAGGTATCCCAGTTACAAGAAATATGTGAGTATGGCAAAGAAGTATTTTCGTGTAAAAGTCAGGAATTTTTTTTCGTGTAATGCCGGGTAGAGAATAAGGGTATTTCTAATAGCATTATTGCCTGCAGTAAGTTCATGCCACAATGAAGGTACAGGTTAAATTTATGAAAACTGAACATGTGACAATTAAAACTAAAACTGCAAAAGTAATAAACGTTCCTTTTATTTCACGTGTTGTGGACCAGTGATTTTGATAATCTCGAATTGAAACGTGTATTGCAAAAATCGTTTGGTTGATGGACTGAAGAGCGGTTATTCTCTTGTCAAACAGTAAAGTGTTTCAGATCAACCAAGACAGACTGGGAGCAAATACCCGCAGTCTGATTGAGAGTACAGTTCTTTCAGGGTTTCATCATGATGCGTGACCTCTATTGAGATGTCCTTTACGGAAAGAAAAATTCTCCACGTTCCGTGACACGAGCAAACCTCCGTGACAACCTGACCAGCGCCGCAATTTTCCGCCGTGCTTCGATGATCAACAAAAAAAGTAGGTGGAGTTCAGAACTTCATTGATGTCAAAATCACCTGAAAGAAAATTAAAAAAGCGTATAAATGACATCTTGGTCTGGAGAGACAGAGGTAACAACTTGCAGGGGAAACAGCCGCAGAGGAGAATTTTCTTTCTGATCCTAGAACCCTAAAATGTCGCATTGCTACAACAACGAAACCGAAACTGATAAAAAAAGCAATTCGTGACCAGTTCGGTAACAGCCATATAAGACAAATCGTGTTTGCCAACACACGGTTGACACATGTCACAAGAGACGCCATGCGCGCGAAGGCAGAAAGAATAGAGGCTGTGTTGCTGGCGCTTAACGCTAGACTTCGTACTGAAAAAGCCAAATAACTCCCTAATAAGCTTATAAAACTAGCAATAACATTTACGTCTGCGTTAGAGCCTAGTGGCAGGTCAGGCCAGCGCCCATGTCCTGTTTCCATGGCTTGAAACGACCAAGAGTATTTTTATTCCCCTTTGGATTCGATGCTAGTCCATCGTAGGGTTTACCCCACAGTATAACTTTGCCCATACCCTTCTTTACATTTGGGTGGTGAGAGGCACTGTGAGAGCAAAAGTGTTCTGTGCAAGAACATAACACAATGTCCCTGGCCAGGACTCGAACCCAGTCCGCTCGATCCGGATTCCAGCGCGCTAACCATGAGGCCACGGCGCCCATGAATAGTACTGTAGAATAAATAGAATAAATAGAATTTGTCAGAATAACATTGCACACTGATGTTTCATTACCGTGTTCTGGTCTTCCTTCAAATGAGACGCGCGTTCTTTCTTCTCCAGTCTCTTTTGATTTCAAGGGACGATTTAGCCTGTCATGACAGAATTCAATACTTAATATTGATTTTAAAATGATTTGAAGAGAATAAGAAACAAGCACTGATACTTCAAGTAGAGGAACAGAGTAGCGAAAAAAATTTCCGATCGTTATTGTTCAATCAAGATACACGAGCAATTCCAAAATTGTTCCGCCAGTTTGTTGCCATGACATTCATATTACCTAGCATCAAACAATGGCGCAAGCACTCACGAGGTGCCTCCATAAACAGGCAAGCTAGTATGGCCTAAGGAGAGTCTATAAGCTTTCTTAGCGCTAAAAATGGCGGCTGCACCAATTCATGGCACTACAGGTACTATAGTTCCTCTAACTAATCAAGGAAATTGGATTTAATATTAAAAAACACAAACTTACTTCAAACTTGAGTAATTCTGATGGAAATGTTTGTGTAGCTCTTCCAGTATGGGTTCGCTGTGAAGCGCGACAAACTGCTCACGGCAAATCTGTGCCAAGAAACAAAACATCATAGACTGTTTCCTACAGCTAAAAGAAATGAGAATGATTATTTCTTCCAGATTAACACCTTACAGAATATATCTCTGCACTGTGTAGTGGTGGATACAGGCAACGTCTTGCGTTTCTCCCACCAGAACACAGCACAAATATGCAAACGTCTGTGTCCTCCGTCTAAAATGTGATTTCTTTATGTGACCTATTAACTAAACAATAAGCTTAACTAATAAATTTCTATTTTACAAGCGAAATTCGCGCTCGTCTAGATCTATCCAGTACGCCAATAGCTTTAAATACGTGCCTAAGCTCAATAAACAACGACGACATTCAATTCCAAATTTAAACGGGGATACGAAAATAGCCGTCGTCGTGCACATTCCGTAGACAACGCAGAATTTGGTCATTTCACGTTGTTAAGGACCTTACGCATATACAACGACGACGGACTGCCCAGTATGTCTGTCGGTATTAAAACCTGCTCCTGTTGAATATGCCACGAATGCGTTCAGCTCCAATTAGATATACGAAAACAGCCTTGTGGTTCACATACAACAGGAAACGCAGAATATGGTCATCTCACGCTGTTGTTTTGCAGAGGACGGCAAAGTACCAAGAATTATAACGCACGTGTCTAGTTTGGTGACATTCTCTTAGCTGTGTTTTGCGTAAGGTCCCTGTTGTTTTGCAGAGGACAGCGAAGAAATGTTTAAGCTCCCTAATGAAGCCTGTGGAACTTACTCGGTTCATTACGTCCACATTAGCTGCATGAGTCCAGAAGCTATCATGCACTGAAGCAAACGTCGACCCAGACCGCTGACAGTACATCGCGGTCAGCATCATGTGCGTGGAGTCCAGGGAATGAATGAAATTTGGCGGGAAAGCTCCGCGCTGTTTTCTTGTGTCGGGTGGAATATCGGGCAGCCCTGTAGCTTGTAATAGGAGCCACTGAAGGTTGGTTCTTATGACATGTCTGACAGGTTTTTTGCAGTAGGGCTGTCTGACGTACAGACCCAGAGGAGTGTACCAGTCGACATAGTGACCACACAAAGCGATCTGAGTGGCTGATGAGGCAAACCAGTTCTGCAAGAAAAAGGTTTCTTTAAGAAATAAATCTCTATCGATTCCCCAAATATTTTGTGAAACAAGAACAATACAAGAACAGTGACAACAATTATTTTTCCTCGATCAACAGTGGAATATGAGGTACTGCTAGTACTGTAGCCATGTGTCTTGTTTATTCCTCTAAAACTCGCCTGAATTCCTCTTGCAGCTGTGAACATCTCTCCGATGCTAGCAAAAACTTTGTCCACAAGATAATAAGAGCCTTTAAAAAGAACATCTCCCTCCACATCCAAGTCTTTCAGCTGTCGCTCAATCTGCAGCCGACCACCAATGAACGTGACGCCATACACGATAGTCATCACAGTCTGTTTGACTACTTTACGGGTCACTTTTCCTTCAAGTTCTTTGGCGATTTCGTGACCGGCGGCCGCGTCACGCACTCGCGCTGCTTCTACAAGTTTGGCTACCTATAGGAGTGAAAAAAGCCAAACATGAGGACACAAAGTACCACTCAGCGTTCTCAAAGCTCTCTATGATTCTTTCTCATTTGGGCGACTGGGAGAACATTACAAATTATTTATCTAATACTGTTTTTTAGTATTCGTTGATAATTATGACCACTATATAACGATTAAGGAAAACTTAACTAGTACGCAAACAGGCCCCGAGTCTAGCAAGCCTTGTTATAATAATAGTAGGAGTGTCGTACTTCTTACTTCTGGGAATAAAAGAAACCCTATTTGGTGACCAATCAAGTAAAAGATGTGAGGCGTGCTGTTTATTACACTCAACTGTGTGGATCGAAGTCTTTGTGATGGAAAGAGTGGTATTATTTAAAATTACATTGTTGTACAAGGTGGCACTGTGAATCTGTGCATACAAAATAAACGGTGACCATTTAAATGAAAACCCTCAAACATTTTTATTTCTATGCAGCGCTATTTGTTATTTTACTCTTTTTGGTTCTCTTTTCCTCATCTCTTTCAATTTAAGGTTACTGTAGACCTTCAAAGGTCGAATTTTGCGAATTTTTTTTTTTGTGCTCTTCATATAGCTTAAACATGAATTTAAAGTTTGGCGAAAAAAGTTTTTTAAAATCATTGAATGATCGCGGCGGCATGAGCCAGTTGACAGCCGGTTTGATGAGGTGTGATAAGCTTGCAAAACTTTAGGAGCCTAAAACTCGGGCTTTATTTTTGCGTGGATTTCCTTGTTTCAAGCGAATTAATAGGGTATGTAGATTTGACGGATTGTTATGAAATTTGGCCAAAATGTTCCTTGGTTATCAATGCGAAAAAGGGTGTGAGGCTTTTTTGATATTCCAAATACT